>ENA-OSEO01005326-OSEO01005326.1-sediment-metagenome-genome-assembly--contig:-NODE-5326-length-12472-cov-4.849455_pt1 | contig 12472 bp, 12 predicted proteins | sample MGYA00237883_ERZ534232 | MGnify/ENA metagenome assembly ERZ534232
TATGGAAAATCGTTCGGTAATATTTTTATCTGAGTCAACGTTACCCCTAAAGTAACTTTTTCTTTTGAGTCATTACGCACTATTAATAACGCTTTTTCTCATTTTGAGGTCATGAATCGTTTGGTATGGTTCATGCGGATGATATTAAAACCGATCACAGCCAATAAAATGATGATTCGGTAAATTGGTTTTACAGGAATGACAAATGCCGCCAATAATATTGCGACTCCGATCAGTGCATGAACGAGTAAATTCTTCCAGTCTTTCAGGTAACTCCAGATCGCATTAATGATTTTCATTTAGTCTCCATAAGTAAAATAATAATTAAACTCATGTTTCCCATGAGTTTGAATCACACTATATTGGTTATTCTTAATTCGATTCAAGGAAAGACAAGATCAACTTTTCGATCAGATCGATTTGATCATTGATATTTTCGGTTTCTTTCATGCGAACGTCGACAACCATGATAAAGGAGAAACTGCCCAATTGAAGACAGGTTTGATCCGCGATCTCGAGATGCCTTTCTGCCGCGATACGCCGAATGACCTGACTGAACGCTTCGGAAATCGATTCGCGCATCATTGAAAAATTATTTGTCGTTTTCATTTGAGCGAACAAATGATGATGCAGGGTTCCGATTTCCATCCACAAGTTGTGATGAGATTGCTTGGCAGCCATATCATCCGCAAGCTGGGACAGCATTTCTCTGAATGCTTTTCCAGCCGGTTGACTGCCTTGCGCCAGAGCGATCAACTTCGCCTGCGTTTTTTGCCAGTTGTGAAATATCACCTGCCGATAAAGCTCTTCCTTGTTTTGATAATGTAAATAGATGGTCCCCACAGAAATATTCAGTTCGCCGGCAATTTCACGCATCTCGGTATTCTCAAAACCATGTTGTTCGAAATGGTTTTCGGCTGTGGATAAGATTTTGTTTTGGATATCTGGCAGAACTTTTGGCATTTAATAAGTTGCTCCATTGTTATAATGAACCTTGTTCATATAAGCCCATTATAATGAACGAGGTTCATTATGTCAAGAATAAAATCGATTGATGATAAAATGTTAAAAGAAAATTCGCTTTGAGGGAAAAACATGCATATATTGGTAACCAATGATGATGGTGTATACGCGCCCGGCCTGCTGGCTCTGGCTGCCGAGATGCGCAAGATCGCGGAAGTCAGTGTTCTTGCTCCCGATCATAACTGGTCAGCCTCCGGGCATGTGAAAACGCTCCACCGCCCGCTGCGCGCCAAACCGGTCACCCTGGCGGACGGTAATCCGGCCATCGCCAGCGACGGGGCCCCCTCGGACTGCGTGGCCCTGGCCTTGATGGGACTGATCGAGAAACCGATCGACCTGGTCGTCTCAGGCATCAACCCCAACGCCAACATCGGACACGACATCACCTACTCCGGCACCGTAACGGCTTCCATGGAAGCCGTCATCAACGGGTCCAAGGGAATTGCCGTTTCACTGGACGCGCCCGAACGCTATCGCGACGCGCTGGATTATTCCGCGGCGGCGGCATCCGCTCGCAAGATCGTCGAAAACTGCATGAAACATCCCTGGCCTGACGGCGTGCTTTTGAACGTCAACGTGCCTTACATTAAAGAGGATGAATTAAAAGGGTTCCGCGTCTGCCGCCAGGGACAGCGCATCTATCTTGACGAACTGGTGCGCCGCGAAGATCCGCGCGGAAAACCCTATTACTGGATCGGCGGCGCTCCCCCTACAGGCGTGAATGAAAACGGCACCGATTTCGGCAATCTGGCAGCCGGATTCGTTTCGATCTCGCCCATCCAGCTCGATCTGACGGCATACAAGGCTTTGGAGGAAATGTCCGGCTGGGACTGGTAAGCGAATGCTTTCCCAGTGCAATTATTCATACATTTGTCTGACATATCACAGTTGACTTTAACCGTGTCCTCCGCTACATTAAATATGTCGTTCTTTGACATCATTTTAGTTCGATCCAAAACTCGAATTTTCCCAAGGAGAGTGGTATGCAACTTTCGACCGTAAAGGATTGGATGAAAGACCTCGTGATCTTTATTGATCCGGAGGCAACTGTAAATGAAGGGCTTGCGCTAATGCGCCATCGCTACATGAACAGCGTGATCGTCAACAAAACCCCCTCAAGTCCAGAATATGGCATCGTAACATCCATCGATATTTGCGACAAGATCGTCGCCCAGGAAAAAGATCCCTCCAAAACAAAAATGCAAGAGATCATGGCCTCACCCGTCATCACCGTGCCTGGCACGATGGGGCTGAAGGAATGCGCCGCCAAGATGAAGGAAATGCGCGTGCATCACCTGCCAGTGGCAGATGAAAAAGGTTCGATCATCGGCATGGTCTCGGCCACCGATTTTTTGGTCGTGGCGGAAGCCATGGGCACCAATTTCAAAGAACGCAGTCTCAAATAAATCTTCACAATTTTTCGACGTGAACCTACGGCGCATCGGTTATAATTGCCAAACGATGCGCCGTATATTTTTTGTGTTTTTACTCGTTTTACTCGCTATATCGCTGTTGGTTGTCCCCTTGAAGAAAGTCCAGGCTTCCGGCTCGGTGAGCGGGGCTGATATGATCTCTTTGATGAATAGCTGGAGAGCCGGCTATTGGTCTAACTATTTAATTGAAGATGCCGCCCTGGATAGCTGCGCCCAGGCCACCGCCGAAGAAATGAACCGCATTGGCGCCGGAGACCATCTGGCAAACATTGGATACGCCAGCGCCAGTTCGCGCTGTGCGCAGTATGGTTTTGGCGGCGGAAGTACCGTTTTTGTGACCGAGAACTGGGCCATGCACACCAACATGACCATTGACACCCTGGCTTCTTATTGGAGTGATTACTGGCACATGCTGCCGGCCACCGACCAGCAGTATTGTTACGTCGGTGTCGGAATTTCAGGCAGTTATTATGTACTTCAGGCCGGTGCCATCAGCGGCGACACATCTTGTTCTGCAAGTTCAAATTATTCATCTAATTCAGGTACGACCACCGATACCGAGGTGGAAGCCACCGTTGATACCAGTAATTACGTTGCGCCGGTCATTACCTCAACCCCTGATTACGACGGTAATATTTACCACGTGGTGCAAAACGGACAAACCCTTTACACCATCGCCACCTTTTACAACGTGGGTTTCGAAACCATCAAGGAACTCAACAGTCTGACCAGCAATGACATTTACGTGGGTGACAAGCTGCTCATCAGCAAAAAGCCCACGCCCACCATCACGCTCACGCGCACGGCCACGGTCATGATCCCCACGCGCACGCCCACGCAGACGGCCGTCCCCACCACGCCGCGCCCCACGCGCACCGTCACCCCCACCCCCAACCCGGATGGCAGCAGCGCCATTAAAATGGACCGCCCAACCATGGGCTTCGGTCTGTTGGTCGTCAGCGCCGCCGGCTTCTTCGTGGTGCTCTTCTTCATGTTCCTCAAACCGATCTTCAAAAAGAAATAAATCGAATTTAAGAATTCCGGCAATCTGTCCTTAATCAATTTTGGGATTCTGTTTTATACAATTCCGGGAATCTGTTTCAAGATTCCCGGAATATGCTCTTTTCAACCATCAAAGTCTGTTTCAAGATTCCCAAAATATACCCTTCCGTGATTCCCTGAAATCTATACTTCCGTACAATTCAATATCCCCGAAATCTGCGGATCAATATCCACTGTTCTTCAACTGACTTCGAGATTTCGGGGATTGCAATGACTTCCAGAAATGTGCTTATCATCCCCTGAATCCGCTATTCACCAATTCCGGGAATCTGTTTCAGGATTCCCGGAATATGCAATTTATGATTCCCCGAAATGTATACAATGCACTTCTTCTCAATCCAACACTAAAGATACTGATTCGTAAAAGACAACCATCTGACAAGTCACCCTTCTCCCGCATGCGGGAGAAGGGCCGGGGATGAGGGCGTATTATCAAATCATAAAATCTTCGCCGTGCCACACCCCGTCCGTGGGAGTGTGCACCAGGTGCGTTTTTTCTTTCTCCAGCTCCTTTTGCTGCAAATGCAGGCGTGACTCCACCAGTTCCAGCCTGGCAAGAATGGACGCCACAGAGTCGCCCAGCGTATCCGGCAGACGTCCGTGCTCGAGGTCCGGCCCGCTGACAGCTGGCATACTGCGGCTGACCACCTGCCCCGGCACGCCCACCACCACCGAATTGGGCGGCACGGATTTCACCACCACGGCGTTGGCGCCCACGCGGCTGTGCGCCCCGATGGTGATATTACCCAGCACCTTGGCTCCCGCGCCGACCACCACGTGATCTTCCAGCGTGGGATGCCGTTTGCCCTTCTGCAGGCTGGTGCCTCCCAGCGTTACCCCGTGATACAGGGTTACGTCGTTGCCGATCTCGGCCGTCTCACCGATCACCACACCCATGCCGTGGTCGATGAAGAAACTGCTCCCGATCTGCGCCCCGGGGTGGATCTCGATCCCCGTCCAGAAGCGCGTGATCTGTGAGAACCAGCGCGCCAGCAGTTTGAGACCGTGCACCCACAGCCAGTGCTCCGTACGGTGCGCCCACACGGCGTGCAAACCGGGATACGCCAGCAGCAGCTCCATTGTGGAGCGTGCCGCCGGGTCCCGCTCGAAAACGGATTTAATATCATCCCGCATATTGCGGAAAAGAATGAATGGCATCCCTACCTCCATGTTTCTCTCCTAATCCGCCAGATGGGCGTAAAGCGGCGTGCTCAGATAACGCTCCCCGAAATCCGGGATGATGACCACGATCAGCTTGCCCTTGTTCTCGGGCCGCGCGGCCAACTGCAGGGCCGCCCATGTGGCCGCCCCCGCGGAGATGCCCACCAGCAGCCCTTCCTGCGTGGCCATCTCGCGCGCCGTTTGCAGCGCGTCTTCGTTTTTGACCTTGATGATCTCGTCATACACCGACGTGTTCAGCACCTCCGGCACGAAGCCCGCCCCGATGCCCTGGATGGCGTGAGGACCCTTCTCCCCGCCTGAAAGCACAGGCGAAGACTCCGGTTCCACGGCCACCACCTTGACGGAACGCTTGCGCATCTTCAACACCTCTCCGGTACCGGTGATGGTGCCGCCCGTGCCCACGCCGGCCACGAGGATATCCACTTCGCCGTCGGTGTCGCGCCAGATCTCCTCCGCGGTGGTGCGGCGGTGCATGTCGGGGTTAGCCGCGTTCTTGAATTGCTGCGGCATGAAATAACGTTTGTCGGAAGCCGCCAGTTCCTCGGCCTTGCGGATGGCGCCTGCCATGCCCTCGCTGCCCGGCGTGAGGATCAGTTCCGCGCCGTAAGCGCGCAGCAGCATGCGCCTTTCCTTACTCATCGTGTCGGGCATGACCAGCACCAGCTTGTAGCCGCGCGCGGCCGCTACGAAGGCCAGCGCGATGCCCGTGTTCCCGCTGGTGGGTTCCACCAGGATGGTGTCCTTGTGGATCAATCCGGCAGCTTCGCCGGCGTCCACCATAGCCACGCCGATACGGTCCTTCACGCTGTGCGAGGGGTTGAAATATTCCAGCTTGACGGCCACCCGGGCCTGGCTGTCTTTAGTCAGACGGTTCAATCGTACCAACGGCGTATTGCCGACCAATTCAGTAACATCATTTGCGATTTTCATAATTTCCTTCTACTTTTAAATAAAAACGGCCAACTTAAATCAAAAGCGACGGTGAGCGCTGCACAATACATGTGCGGGGACGTCTACCGCCGCCTGAGAAGTTGACCGAGAAGGTTTTTAGGGCACTCCGGCGGTGTTAGTACGCTCCCCGCCGTAGACACAAGCAATTCAATGACATCAGATCTCCAAATATTGACATAATTTGTCCTATTATATCTAAATTGCGATGAAAGTCAATGGCTATATTAAACACATTACACTTTGATTATAGGATTTGCAATTATATTTTTACTTAATACAAAGACCAAAATTTATTCTATAATTATTAAATGAATATATCATGAATTTAGATTAATTATCGGGGAAAAAATGACAAGAATTGACAAATCCAAAACCAGAGAAATTATCGATGATTTTGCAAATGAAATTCAATTAAGAAAAGAACTCGGCCCAAAACCTCAAAAAACTGTTATCTATTTCAGAGATGAGCGGAAGAATGGTATTGAAAGAGATGTCTATAATGTTCCGATTGATCTTCTTAGATATAGAAAAGATAATGGCAGAATTAGAGCAGATGTCATGAGTTATGAAAAGATTTATGGGGTTTTAGATGAATCCACAAAAGAAACGCAAGAAATCTTGAAAACATTTTTAAGTGATAACGATACCGAAAAAAATTTGGAGCTTCATAGGTCCATTCAACATGATGGTCAAAGAGAACCAGCTATCATTACATCTGATGGGTTTTTAATAAATGGCAATAGAAGAAAAATGACAATAGAAAGAATTAATGAAAAAAAACCTGGAAATATAAAATTCATGAAGGTTGTAATTCTTCCTGGAAAAAACGATCCAGGTGGCCCTCCAACATTAATAGAAATTGAAGAAATTGAAAACAGATATCAGCATCAAAGTGAAGGTAAAGCTGAATATACCATGTTTAATACAGCATTGTCTATTCAGAGAAAAATAGAAATGGGCATCTCATTAGAAGAGCAACTTCGAGATGATCCAATATATGCTGGTTTAGACCCGAGAACTTTTAAAAAAGAAGTAAAAAGAATTGGGGAAGAGTATCTGAAACCATTAGACTGTATTGATCGTTATCTTGAAACTCTTGGCCGTGAAGGTTTATATAGAACAATATCAAGCGGTACAGGGGATAGAGAAGGTCGATGGCAATCCTTCCTGGATTATTACAATCGGGTTTATAAAAAGCTTTCTGATCAAAAAACAAGAATAGAAATGGGTATACACGAAAATGAAATAGGAAAAATTGAAGATGTGGCTTTTAAAATTATTCGCCAGAGAGAATTTCCATTCGGAAAAGCTCATATGATTATTAGAGACTTATCAAAGTGGATTGAATCCCCAGATATCAAGAAAGAACTGTTTGAAATAAATAAAATACCTTGTGATCTTGAAGAAAACGAAGCTCTTAATTCAGATGGTTACGAACATGATGAATCTACGCTGGATAAAATATGGTCCCAAAAACATCGGACTGAGATAAACCGGCATCTCAAGAAAGCAATAGATACATATGACGAAAAGAGAATTAAGGAAACTCCAATAACTCTTCTTGAAGCCTCATTAAAGAAACTTGAGCATGACGATATGCTCATTGAAGCAATTCATCCAGTTGATTATCCTAAAGCCAGGAAGATAATTAAAAGAATACGAGACGTAGTAGATGAAATCGATAAAGAATTATACGAATTACAAAAGAAAAAATAGATTCTTGAGCTTATATGAAAATAGATATTAACAATGGAAAAATTGTCGTAAAAGAAAACAACTCGAAATTTAATACGATTCAAATAAGTCAATTACGCTATTTTGGGTTTACAAAAGTTGCTGATGGTACATATATTTCCTATCAGGATGAAACTTCAGAAATATTCTATAAAGTGTTTAATTATTTTTCAGAAACAGGAACGTCTATTGAGTTATCTGAAAATTGCCAAGAAAAGTTAAAACAAACAAATCATGAAAAAGAACTATTTAATAACTTATTAGAATCTGCAAAAAAATATAAAAATGGTTTATATGACCAGCAAAAAAACGCCGAGTTTATAACATTTGTTGAAAGAAACATACAGAGAAAATTAAAAGATCATCAAAAAAAAGCAGCATATCACCATTACCTTTTAAAAAATGCAGCTAACTTTTCAGTCCCCGGTAGTGGAAAAACAACTGTGGTATTAACAGTATATGAAAAGTTGAGACAAGACGGAATTGTTGATACTTTATTCGTAGTTGGCCCACCTGCTTGTTTTGGCCCATGGAAATCAGAATTTCTTGAAACCTTAGGCCGAAAAGCAGATTGTCGTATGCTTGCAGGAGGGAATAATTACAACAGAAAACTCGAATATTACAATAATGGTCTTCAAAAAGGCGAATTGTACTTATCCACGTTTCAATCATTAACAAATGATTTAAGTGATGCAAAAATCTTTTTTTCAAATAATAATATATTTTTTATAATTGATGAGGCACATTATATAAAACAAATTGGGGGCGAATGGGCAAGAACCGTATTAAATTTGGCGCCTTATGCAAAGAATAGAATTATTCTTACTGGAACACCATTACCAAGATCTTATACTGATATTTTTAACTATTTTGATTTTCTTTTTCCCAACACGCCTCCTCTCGATGATTTATTGAAATCGAAAATCGAGGTTTTAGAAAAAGAAAAAAGTGATGAAGAAGTCAAGAAGATCTATACATCGAAAATTGACCCTTTAACTTTTAGGGTTCGCAAGAAAGATTTAGGATTGATGCCCGCCATTTTTCATAACCCCGTATTTGTTGAAATGAACAAATATGAAAAAAAATTATATGAAGCTATTATAAAGAAAATTCGAAATTACTCCGTTGATGATTATCTGCAAAATATTGAATTAGTCACAAGAATAATGAGAGGTAGGATAATTAGGCTTAGGCAAATAGTATCTTACTCAAAGCTTCTAGCAACTGCAATTGACAATTACGATGAAAATTTATTACTTGGGGAAAATGACCTTGCGTCAATTATATTAAACTATGATCAAATTGAAAAACCAGGGAAAATAAGAAAACTATTAGAATTGATCGATGAGTTACAAAAAAGAAAACAAAAAGTCGTCATTTGGTCTAATTTCAGAGAGACTCTTCGATTAATTAAAAGAGAAATTGTAAATAGAAATTATAATTGTGAAATGATTTTTGGTGAGACACCAACACAAACTACCAGTATTTCCGATGAAAAAACACGAGAGCAAATTCGAGATGAATTTGTCTCACCAGATAGCGGAATGGATGTCTTAATTGCCAATCCTGCTGCATGTGCAGAATCAATATCTTTACATAAAACCTGTTTCAATTCAATCTATTATGATTTATCTTATAACTGTGCACAGTATTTACAATCTTTAGACCGAATTCATAGAGTGGGTGGATCTGAGATAAATCAAGCGAATTATTTCTTCTTACAATATCAAAATACAATTGATGAAGACATTTTGCAAAATTTGAGAATCAAATCTCAAAAAATGTATAACCTTATTGAAGAAGATTTTAATATTTACACCCTAGATATGTTTGAAGAAGATGAGGATTTATCAGCATACAAAAGATTGTTTGGAGAGTAGAGTGAGTTACCTTGATTCAATAAAATTTATTCAAATCCTTTCCTTGTTCGAAATCTTAATAGAAATAAAAAATAAGGATATTGATTTTATTGAAACAATATATAACAAAAGGGCAGGAAATTTTTTAGAGACGATTCGATTCTTTAAAAAACTTGGAATCATAAATATTTCGGATAAAAAAATACAAACAACAGAAAAATTTATTAAGCTTGAGAAATGTATTAATAATACTGTTGAATATAGAAGTATTATTAAAGAATTCTTGATTAATCATATCTTTGAGGATTCTAATTCAATTTCAAATGAAGTGAAAAAATATATTAGTAATTATAAAGAGGTTGAATGCGAATTTATATATATTCCAAGGATAAAAGAAAATATAAGTTTTTCAGGAATTAGAAATCTACTCATGGAATTAGATGTACTTTTTCTTGATAATGATAAACGTACTTATAAATTAAAAACAAATTTTCTTTTTCATGTTCAGAAACCAATAATACCTATTTCTGTTTCATTATTTAATAAAATCCAACAAGGTAAAAAAGAATTAGGTGATTCAGCAGAATTATTAGTGTTCGAAAATGAAAAAAAACGTTTTGAACAATTTCCCGACCTTTATACCAAAATTAGACATATTTCAAAAGAAATTGTAAATGCTGGATACGATATTGAAAGTTTTACTGATTCTAATTTAGAAAAAAAATTTATTGAAGTAAAAGCTATTAGTATTTATAATTCTCGATTCTTCTGGTCACGTAATGAAATTAATTCCGCAAAAGAATTAAGGAATAATTACTGGTTATTTTTAGTTCCTTATAATCACAAAAATATTTTTCTTACTGCACAAATTGAAATGTTTTCAGACCCATACAAGAAATTTATTCTTAACAAAGAGAATTGGAAGACTCAAGTTGAGTTATATTCTTTTTCAAGAGACTCTACAATAGGTGAACATTGATGAAAAAAACATTGAACAAAGTTATTAATGGAGACTGTCTTGAGGTTTTGGGAGATTCAAATTTATTCTTAGATAATAGTATCGATTTAATAATTACCTCACCACCTTATGCAAATAAACGTGAAAAATCTTATGGGGGGCCTCGAGCAGAAGATTACGTTGATTGGTTTTTACCTATATCCTCTCAATTGAAAAGGGTTTTAAAAGATGATGGTTCTTTTATTTTGAATATAAAGGAACATCCAGAAAAGGGTGAAAGACAAACTTACGTTATTGAATTAATCTTAGCACTTCGCAAAAATGGATGGTATTGGGTTGAGGAGTATTGTTGGTATAAAAAGAACTCCTTTCCAGGAAAATGGAATAATAGATTTAGAGATTCATGGGAAAGATGTTTACATTTCACAAAGAATAAATCATTCAATATGTATCAAGATGAAGTGATGGTTCCAATAGGTGATTGGGCAGAAAGAAGATTTAAATCTATGTCTGAAAGTGATTTTATTCGAACAACGTCACACAATAACAGTAATTTGGGAAGAAGGGTAGCGAATTGGCTTGATAGAAAATATGTGTACCCACATAACGTTATTGTATTTGAAAATGAACATTATATTGAACCCACAAATGTTGTTGAATTGGCAACTGAATGTTCCAATAAAAACCATAGTGCAGCTTTTCCATTAGAATTGCCTACTTGGTTTATAAAGCTTTTTACTAAAGAAGGTGATCTTGTTTTAGATCCATTTTTAGGTTCAGGTACTACTGCAATTGCGTCGATTCTATTGCATAGAAATTATATTGGAATAGAGAAACAGAAAGAATATTTCAATGAAGCTTTAAAGAATATTTCAGAAATAAAGAGAATTCAAAAGAATATTACTCTTAGAACTAATAAAACAAGTAAAAGAGTTTAAAAAACAGCTAATTCTTTTGTCTATACAACATCGTTATTTGGTTTTATATTGACAAACAAGAACATTTGTGCTATTATCGATCATATTTGCATTGCTTCCCCATTGACCGATTCTTAAAAAATAAATGTACTTTCACCATTGAATTGTTTTGAATTGAATTCGAAAACAATTCAATAATCATCACTTTCTTATACTCATTTTTCGATTCGAACCATTCGTTCCCACACTTTTAATTCTAAGATACGAATCATCCTTAATAAAATCTTAAACCTTTACAGGTAGGGTGACCTCCCCCGCTTTTTTTTTGGGGACGCACCAAAAAAACCTCCAATTTCATTACCGGTGACATTTCTCGACAATTTATATATATGAAACCTGCAACCTTCACGCGGGCAATGCGTATATTGTCTAAAGAAACTCATCCTTTGGAGGTAATTATGAATCGTTCTCAGCGTTCCAGTCTTGCGATTGGCGTCATTCTCGTCCTGGTCGGCGTCTACTTCATCCTGGCCAACACTGTGCCGCAGTTTAACCAGTGGCTCAACATGGACTACTCCTGGCCGGTGATCATTCTGACTGTAGCTGCCGGGCTGTTGGTGCTCGGATTGATCGTTGGCGCGCCCGACATGGCCGTGCCGGCCGTGATCGTGGGCGGCATTGGCGGTATCCTTTATTATCAGAACCTTACCGGTAATTGGGGCAGTTGGTCATACATGTGGGCGCTCATCCCCGGTTTCTCGGGCGTCGGCATGATCCTGGCTCACATCCTGGGCGCGCGCGACCGCTATTCCATGCGTTCCGCCCTTGATACCATCGGCACCAGTATGGTGCTCTTCATCATTTTCGGCGCATTCTTCGGCGCTTTCAGAGCCTTCGGCGATTACTGGCCGGTGCTGTTGATCGCCGCCGGTATTTTGATCGGCCTGCGCACATTGCTGCGGCCGCGCAATTAATCATCTTTAGGAGATTAACATGAGAAGGTCTGCCTTATTCTTTGGCACAATTATTGTTTTATTAGGTGTGGTCCTGCTGGGCATCAACCTGGGTGTGGTCACCCACCATGTGTGGCGCTATTTCTGGCCCATGGTGCTGGTCTTGTTGGGCGTCTGGTTCATCGTCGGCCCCGCCCTCTGGAAGGGCAACGCCGAAGCGGTTGAACGCTCCATCCCCCTCTCGGGCGACAGCGCCGCGGATATCACCTTCAATTACGGCGCGGGCCGCATGAACGTCGGTCCCTCCTCGAATCCCACCGAATTGCTGGGCGGAAGTTTTGCCGGCGGCCTTTCGGAGGATTTGCAGCATTTCAACGGCAAGGCCGTGTTGAAGATCAAC
>ENA-OSEO01005328-OSEO01005328.1-sediment-metagenome-genome-assembly--contig:-NODE-5328-length-12469-cov-2.314235_pt1 | contig 12469 bp, 13 predicted proteins | sample MGYA00237883_ERZ534232 | MGnify/ENA metagenome assembly ERZ534232
AACTGAGATTTTTCATAACCCGGGTAGCGTGTTCAGCACCGACGATCAGGCCAGCAAGGTGCTGGGCTACCTCAAGGACACGGGCAGGTACGAGGCCGTGGCGTCAGGCGGTGGACGAGTGGGCATCGTCACGGTCCGCGACCTTCTGGGGGTGGACCAGCCTGACCGCACCAAGGTGGAGAGCATATGGGAGCAGGTTGGTGCCGTGGACCCAGGGTTCACGGTCATGGAGGTGGCTGAAACCCTCATGGAGAAAGGCGTCAGGGCTCTGCCCGTGGTGGAGCGGGGGGAAGTGGAGGGCATCATCAGCCAGTCGGACCTCCTAGGCTTGTTGTCGGGTGTCAGCGAGCTAAAGGCGGTGGAAGCCAAGGACGTCATGAGGGCCCCCGTCACCACACTGACCTCGGAGGACGGGGTAGCTCAAGCCCGGAGAATCATGCTCGACAAGGGCATAAGCCACGTACCGGTAACGAAGGACGGCAAGCTGAGGGGGGTCATCACCGCAAAGGACATAGTCCACGCCTTCATCTCCTCCACGGGTAAGACAACGAGGGGGGACAGGGTTGGGGAGAAGGTACCCAAGCTCCCAGGCCAGGTGAGCGGGGTCATGGACACCCAGCCTCTCACCGTGGGCGTCGACGGGAACGCGCTCCAGGTGGTCAGGGAGATGAACAGGCTGGACAAGAGCGCCTGCGTCATGGTGGATGATGAAGGAGGAGTCCTGGGCATCATCACGCCCCGGGAGCTTCTGCAGCTCTTATACGCTCTGAGAGCCGAGGCGGTGCTTCCCGTCTACATAGTGGGTATCACGGAGGAGGATTTCTTCGAGAGGGCCGTGGCCGAGGAGAAGGTGCGCCGCGTGGTCGTTAAAAGCATCAGGATGCAACCGCGGATAACGGAGGTCCGGATCACGGTCAAGAAGCAGCGTACTCAGGGCGAGCGCACGAGGTACAGCCTCACGGCCAGGGTCTTGGGCCCTGAGGTGAGCTTCAACGCCGAGAACGACGGCTGGGGCCTCATGGAGGCCTTCGACGGCTTGGTGGCGGCCCTTGACAAGGTGCTGACCCGCGCCAAGAAGGAGCCTGAGAAGAAGCCCAGGCACGGCAGGCGGAGGTCCAACCCTAACCTCAACCCTTAACCATTATATGAGCCCAGTCCACCAGGTTTTACCATGTCCAGGCTCAGGGTCATAGTCACCGAGCCCATTAACGTCAAGGGCGTCGAGTATCTGAGGGATAGGGGTGTGGAGGTCGTGGAGCTTCCCCCGGGCAGCGACGAGGAGGACCTCCTGCAACGCGTGGGGGACGCGGACGGCCTTATCACCAGGGGCAGCATCAAGGTCACCAGGGAGATGATGGAGGGGAGCCCCAGGCTCCGGGTCGTGGGGGTCCACGGCATAGGCTGCGACCACGTCGACCTCAAGGCGGCAGGGGAACTAGGAAAAGTTGTTTGTAACACACCTGACGCCGTGACGGTGACGGTGGCCGAGCTGGCCGTGGCGCTGACCCTTGCGGCGGTCCGCAACGTCGTCGCCGCGGACAAGGCTGTGCGGGCGGGCCAGTGGAATAGGAAGTACGGCGACCTCATAGGCGTCGAGCTGGCGGGCAAGACCGTGGGCATCGTGGGGCTCGGCAGGATCGGGGCGGCCACGGCCAGGAGGCTGAGGGCGTTCGACGCCGATGTGGTGTACTGGTCCAGGACCAGGAAGCCGGAGGCAGAGGAAAACCTGGGCATCACGTGGGTGGAGCTGGACGAGCTGCTGAGGCGCAGCGACATCGTCAGCATTCATCTGCCGGGGACGATCAAGACCCACCACATCATCGGGGAGCGCGAGTTGGGCCTGATGAAGGACGGCGTCATCGTCGTGAACACGGCCCGGGGCAGGGTCATCGACGAGGAGGCCCTGATCAGGGCGCTGCGGTCGGGTAAGATCAGGGCGGCGGCGCTGGACGTGTTCGAGAGGGAGCCCCTGCCTGAGGACAGCCCGCTGTGCGCCATGGACAACGTGATACTGACGCCGCACCTGGGGGCCAGTAACCTTGAGGGCATGCAGAGGATGGCTGTCCAGGTGGCCGAGGGAGTCTACAAGGTGCTCACGGGCCTCAGGCCGGACAACCCCGTGGTGAACTAGGATGCGGCTCGCGGCCCTCTTCAGCGGAGGAAAGGACAGCGCCCTGGCCGCCAGGCTCGCCGAGGAGGCGGGCCACGAGGTCGCGTACCTGGTGACCATGAGGTCGGCTAACCCTGACAGCTACATGTTCCACACAGTGAACATAGACGCGGCCAGGCTCCTGGCTGAGGCCTGGGGCAAGAGGTGGGTGGAGGCATGGACCGCGGGGGAGAAGGAGAGGGAGCTGGAGGACCTGAAGGCGGCTCTATCGAGGCTGCCCGTCGAGGGCGTGGTGTCTGGCGCCATCGCGTCGAGCTACCAGAGGCGCCGGGTCGACGACGTGTGCCGTGAACTGGGGCTCGCCCACCTGTCGCCTCTTTGGGGCCGTGACAGGGCCGAGCTACTCGGGCTTGTCCTCGATAAGGGCATGAGGGTGATCTTCACGGCAGTGGCGGCCTACGGCCTGGACGAGACCTGGCTGGGGAGGGAGCTGGACGCGGAGGCCGTGAGCCGGCTGATGATGCTCCATGAGGATTATGGTGTGGACCCCTGCGGCGAGGGTGGAGAGTATGAGAGCCTGGTGCTTGACTCGCCCTGGTTCACCGAGGCATTACATGTCCGGAAGGCTGAAGCCACCTGGGACGGCGTCAGCGGAAGATACGTGATCGAGGAAGCGGTCCTACGCGGGAAAGGTTAGAGCCCTAGAATCCTGGCGGCTTCCCGTATGTCCTCGGCTATCATCCTGCGTTTACTCTGCTCTATGAAGAAGCTGGGGCCCGCCTGAAGGTAGGACGGGAAGACCCTGATGTCGCTGAGGAAGTACTGGTTTTTCCTTATCTTGTAGGTTGAACCCGACGGGACCACGTTGACGCCTGTCCTCCTCTTGGAGATGTAGTTGAGTGCCTTTATCGCCACGTCGCCCATGAGGAGAAGCACCTCGACGTTGAGGAACATGCTCAACTCCTGTTCGAGCAGCAGGCCGCACTCCTTGATGGTGCCTGACTTGATCCCGTAGCCCGTCTTCCCACACTTGACCGCGGTAGTGAAGTAGAATCCCCTCTCCAGCAGATCGTTTATGGAGTCGACCTCGACGCCTGCGTCCCTGAACGCCTGCACGGTGGTCCTCTGGAAGAGAGGATCGCCCTCAGAGTAGTAGTGGTCCTCCGGGTTTAGTGGCGACGCCTCGGAGATCATCACGGCGTGGATCTTCGCGGGGTCAACCCGTGGGGTAGGCATATAGTAGTTCTCGTGGACCACGTCGATGCACGGGAACGTCTCACAATTGGGGGAGGGGGTCATGGATAAGGCTGCTTTCACCTGTTATAAATTGTTGACTGACAAATGATCAGGCTGAACCCAGTTTTTGATGCATAAAGATTAAATCTGGTGAACCGCTTCAAGGTGTGAGAGGAGAACGCGGTGATGTCCCGCCAAACAGTTTAGGCCGAGAGGCCCGAGTTAAAACCATTTGCTCCTCCGCTGTTCTGGGAAACCTTCCAAACAGCGTGAGCCATCGGTGGCACCACCCCTGTTCACCAGAGATGACCCAAGATGAGTGAGAAGAAGCAGGAAGTAGTCTCCGAGGCCCTGAAGGCAGAGGAGAAGCTCAGGAGCCAGTGGTACATACTGGACCTGGACGGCGAACTTTGGCCCCTGGACGAGTACGACTTCAAGGGGCACGACAAGCTGAAGATATTCAGCGGATACGAGTACCAGAAGGACCGCACAGTGGACAGGACGCCGCCCCACGTGGACTTGATGAGGAGCCTGGAGCTGGTGGACTATGAGCCTGCCAGCGACCCCGGCAACTTCAGGTACTACCCCAAGGGTAGGATGGTGAAGGCCCTCCTTGAGGAGTACGTCACCAGCATGGTCCACGAGTACGGGGGCATGGAGGTGGAGACGCCGCTCATGTACAGCCTGGAGCACCCCAGCCTCAAGAGCTACATGAACAGGTTCCCGGCAAGGCAGTACACGGTGGAGTCGGACGACACCATGTACTTCCTACGGTTCGCGGCCTGCTTCGGCCAGTTCCTCATGAGCCACGACGCCACCATCAGCTACAGGAACCTGCCCATGCGCGTCTACGAGATGACCCGATACAGTTTCAGGAGGGAGCAGAGGGGCGAGCTCACCGGTCTGAGGAGGCTCAGAGCCTTCACCATGCCGGACGTCCACGCCTTCTGCCGGGACCTTCCCCAGGCCAAGGAGGAGTTCCTGCGCCGGTTCATGCTAAGCCAGGACGTCCTCACGGGCATCGGGTTCGAGAAGTCCGACTACGAGCTGGCCATCAGGATGGTGGAGGACTTCTGGAAGGAGAACAAGGAGTTCGTCGTCAACCTAGTCAAGCAGCACGGTAAGCCTGTGCTGGTGGAGATGTGGAGGGAGCGCTTCTTCTACTTCATCCTCAAGTGGGACATGAACTTCGTGGACAACCTGGACAAGGCGTCGGCGTTATCCACCGACCAGATAGACGTGGAGAACGGGCTAAGGTACGATATCAAGTTCATGGACGAGGACGGCTCACAGAAGCACCCGCTGGTGCTTCACTGCAGCCCATCCGGAGCCATTGAGCGCGACATCTACGGGCTCCTAGAGACGGCGGCCTTCGACATGAAGGCTGGAAAGAAGCCCTCGCTGCCCCTCTGGCTGGCGCCCACCCAGGTCAGGGTCATCCCCGTCAGCGAGGAGTACCTTGAGCACGCCGACCAGATCAGGGCCGGGTTCAGCAGGGTGCGGGTGGACGTGGACAACAGGGACGAGACCGTTGGCAAGAAGATCAGGGACGCCGAGAAGGAGTGGATACCCTACATCATCGTCGTAGGAGAGAAGGAGGCAGGAAAGGACAGGTTCCCAGTCAGAGTCAGGGGTCAGGCGAAGCCAGCCGAGATGAGTGTAGCAGAGATAAAGGCCAAGGTCATGGCGGAGACGGAGGGCAAGCCGTACAGGCCGCTGCCTGAGCCAGTCTACCTTCAGGACAGACCAAAGTTCGTGGGCTAAACCCACACTCTATACTGTTCCGTGGCGCCACTTCTCTATCCGGGCGTCCTTCTTATTACCCTTCTTGAACTCCTTGTAGTGCTCCTTACAGAGATAGGCGCGCTTGGCAGCGTCCACTTCCAGCCCGGCGCTCTTCACCTTTCCCACGTCGAGGCTCCGCACGGCGTCCTCCTTGCAGCCCCTCACGCTACACTTGGCGCCCTTATCGATCCTGCCCATATTGATCACATAAGGGTCAGGGGTGTCCTGTATAAACTCTATCCACCGAGGCTTTCACGAAAGCCGTCGATGGCCTGCGATGTCATCCTCAGGCACTCCAGCGCAGCCTCGTAGCTCGGGAAGCTGCTGAGGCCGCACTCGGGGGAAGCGTAGGAGATGCGCTCGACCCCGAAGAACCCGGCTATCGTCTCCAGGCGCTTCCTCATGCGGGTGGGCTCCTCCAGGAACACGTAGGGGTCCGCGGAGCCGTTCCTGATGGCCGTCCAGGTCTCCCCTATCTTCTCGGGCACGTTGCCTGTGAAGCCCCGGTCAAGGTGGTACGCCGCGATGAGGTTGTCGAACTGGGTGACGCCGACAGTGGCCCAGAGCATCTTGTCGGTATCCTCGAGCCTCTGCTTGACCGATTCCTGGGTGTATAGGGGGTCCCCGACGTGGCTCATGACCGAGCCCAGGTGCTCCACGTCCCAGAAGAGGTTCTCAGACGTGTCGTGCAGGTGCATGCTGGTGTCCACGCCCCGGGACGAGGCCACCCCGCAGACGTGGTCCCAGGCCCTCCTCAGGGACTCCCGGCCCTCCGACCCGTAGTCCAGCAATGGATCGTTCATGAACCCTAGCACGGGCTCGTCCACGCAGACGTGCGCGACCTCCCCGGACCTGTTACTGAAAAGCGACCTGTCAAGGATGTCGCCGAGGGCACGGCCAAGCTCCTCGATGAGGCCCGGCGTCTTGAGCTGGAAGAAGCTGGCCAGCGTGTAGGGCCCCGTTATGCAGATCTTTACCCGGACCCGGTCAACGCCCGAGGCGCCCCTGATCTCTGAGGCGCCGGATTTGATGGCGTCCACCTCAGGGATCGATGCACCCGGCTTGGCCTGCACGGCTTTCACGGCCATGAGGCCGCCGCCGGATTTCTCGAAGCCCTCCATGAGGGCGAAGAACATGGTGTTCATGTCCCTGAACTGAGGGTAGTTGGGGACATCGATGCCGGCCACCAGCTTATCAGTAAAAGCCTTAACCACCTCTCCTCTGAACACACGGTAGTCCTCGTCACCCACGCCCAGCAGGGGGATGATGCTCTGGGCCTTCCTGGCCCCCGACCACAGGGTGTCTACGCTGGTTCTTGGCGGCAGGCTGCCTATCTCTGAGCTAATAATGGTGGCCACCCGATGCCCTCGGTGAAACCCGCATTTAAGTCATTCCCCGGGCACAGTCACCTGTAATTAATGATGCATTAACGGAATAGCCGCGCCGTGGCCGGGCTTTGACAGAAAACCGTATATTCTGCGCCCCATCCATGCGGTGTCATGCCTAATCTCAACGTGGCCGTCCTCGGCAGCCCGGGGTACAGCAGGGAGCTGGGAAAGAAGGGCACGGAGTCAGACGTGACCCTGTACAACGCCAAGAGGGGCGAGGCCACCCTCACCATCATAGAGGCCTCCAAGTACCCTGAGAAGCTGGCGTCACTCTTCTACGCCGCCAGCTTCGCCGACTACGCCATACTCGTGGTGGACCAGATCAACGCGGCCTTCGGGGAGACCATAGTCATGCTGGACTGCCTAGGCGTGAAGAGAGGGGTCATGGTGCCCAGGAATTACATCACGGCGGATCAGCTGAAGAGGTTCACTAGGGGCACCGTCGTGGACGGGTACGCAGTGATGGAGGACGACCTGCCCAGCCTACGGGAGCACATGATGGCTGAGGCCGAGAATACTCCCGTGGGGTCAGCCTCAGAGACCGGCACAGTGGTTGTGGACCACTACTTTAACGTACGGGGAGTCGGGACCGTCGCCTTAGGGGTCGTCAGGTCGGGGCAGATCCATAGCCACGACAAGCTCCTCGCCCTACCGACATCCAAGACAGCGCTGGTCCGCAGCATCCAGAAGAGCGACGTGGACTACGAGACCGCGGAGCTCGGGGACAGGGTCGGGTTGGCTCTCAAGAACGTGGAGGCCTCTGACCTGGAGAGAGGCGTAATGCTGACGAGCGACCCCGCCGTAACCCAGACCAGTGCCATCACCGGGGAGCTGAGGCAGGTGAAATACTGGGTCAACCCCGTGGCCAGCGGGATGGCGGTCCACGTGGGCAACGGGTTACAGTTCAACTCTGCCAAGGTCACGGAGGCAAGCAACGGTCACGTTTCCATAGCCCTAGACAGGCCCCTGGCCTACGCCCCAGGCGACAGGGCCACCGTCATGTACCTGAACGGCGGCAACCTCCGGGTCGTGGGCACCATCCCGCTGCCCTAAACAGTTATACGCGGTCGAGGCGCCTTCAATGCGTCAAGGTGCCCCCATGGCCAAAGGAATAACACTCTCGCTGTCCGACCCGGCAGGCCAGACCATGCTGAGCATATTCGAGGAGAGGGGCTTCAGGGAGGCCGGGGCCCCCAACGTGTACCGGAGGGGGGACAAGCTCCTGTTCGCCGTGGAGCCCCTCATAGTGCCCGAGGAGCGCTACAAGACCCCCGCGGAGCCCAACCCGTACCCTACGGACTACGACGCGCTAGCTGAGGAACACGGCTTGGAGTACATCGTCGTGGCCAGCAGGCACTGGGCCGAGAGCGGTAAGCCCAGCCTCACTGTCCACCCCACGGGCAACTTCGGTAAAGCCATGTACGGCGGCCGCCACTACGAGCTCCAGTTCACGGCACCCAACCCCATGCGCGACGTCTACCTGAGGATACGGGAGAACCCGCCTGAGGGGTTCCAGGTTAGCCTGGAGGCAACTCACCACAGCCCAACCCAGTTCAGTGTCCCCATGTTCTTCGCAGAGGTGGGCAGCAGGGAGGCACAGTGGAGGGACGCGGAGGCGTGCAATTACTTGGTGGACTGCATCCTGGGAGGCATGGACGACAACGGTGAGGCCCCAGTGGCCTTAGGGTTCGGCGGGGGCCACTACTGCCCCACCTTCAGCGCCAAGATGGCGGAGTACGCCTTCGGCCACATGGCTGCAAAGTACGCGATACCCCTCCTCACGGAGGAGCTGGTCGGGCAGATGCTTGAGAAGAGCCCTGGAGCCGAGGCAGCCATGCTGGACGGCGGCCTCAAAGGCCACGAGAGGAAGAAGGTGGAGGCCCTCCTGGGTAAGCTCGGCGTCTCTGTGCTGTAGCTACTCCTCGAAGACCCAGCCGTCCACGTCGTCCCAGATGCGGGCTAGCACCCTCTTTGCCTGACCCGGAGGCAGCGAAAGGAACAGCTTCCCCAGGTGCTTGCACATGCGCTTGGTGGCCGCGCCCTTCCTCCAGTCGTCGCAGTCGTGCTTGATGACCTGGTGCTCCAGGTCAACCTCCAAGCTGTAGTCCCTCAGCCTGGCCCTTATCGCGTCGTCGCCGCTGTACGTCACCTTGAGCTCCGAGTCCTTGATCTTCTCGGCCCGGCTCAGCCTTCCCGCGTCCATGAAGCGGGTGAGGTAGTCTGCTACGCTCAGGTCCTCGTCCTCCCGGGCGTAGGCCTCCAGGGGCTGGACCCCCGCGGGCCTCGCGGCGGTCTCCCTGTACTCGTTGATCTTCTCCAGGGTCACTCGCTGCACCGGGGTCGCCTCCCCTAGGAGCTCCAGCATCTCCACGGCGTTCTTCACGGCGTTGGCCTTGAAGTGGTTGTTGAAGTACCCGTACACGCGCCTGGACTTCTTCTTGACCTCCTCGACCTTGGGCACCCACTCCCGGAGCTGGTCGCCGCTGTACTCGTAGTCGTACCAGAGGCGGCTGCCGTGGCCGTGCCACCTTATGTAGGAGAAGTCGGCGGTCGTGTGGACCTCGGGGGGCAGCAGAGGCTCATCCACGATCGTGTAGGCCACGTTGTGCCTCCTGAGGATGTCCATGGTCTCCGGCCTCAGCCATGACTCGTGGCGGAACTCCACGGCCCACTCGTAGTTGCCTGGGAGCACGTCCAGGTAGGACTCCAGGTCGCCCACGTGGTCCTCGTAGCTGAACTTGGGGCGCAGCTGGATGAGTATAGGCCCCAACCTCTCGGCCAGGGGCCTCATGAGCTCAAGGAACCTGTGGGTGTCGTCCTCCACCCCCTCCCCCAGCCTCAGCCACTTGTCGTGGGTTATGAGCTGGGGGAGCTTGGCCGCGAATAGGAAGCCCGGCGGCGCGTTCCTCAGCAGCCCCCTCACCATGCCCTCCTTGGGGTAACTGTAGAAGGTGCTGTTGATCTCGCTGGTGCTGAAGACCTGGGCGTACTGTGTGAACATGCCCGTCTTCTTCTCGTAGAAGGGGCCCACCCACTCGTCGTAGCTCCAGCCGCTGGTCCCGAGGATCAGGCTCACGGGTTTCACCGGTAATAGTTATGATGTGTGTAATATAAGGCACTTTTACAGCCGATGACAGCCACTAAAATCATGCTTTTCTCCCGTAATTGTCTCTTTTTTATTGAATAATTTGCATACACTTATAAAGGATATATACTATAATTACGCGAGTCGACATGAGTACATGCCCAAGATGCGGTAAACCGGCGAAGGCCACGGGAAAGAACTGGAAGTTCGGCAAGTTCGACGGCAAAGGCTTCTACTGCGATTCATGTAAAAAGCCCTACAGCGCCTTCTACAAGGGCGGCGCTCTGAGCCACACTGTACCGAAGAAGAAGTAAGACCCACTCAAATTTTTTTTCAGTAACCTTCATCAGATGACGCACATAAATGATGTCCATGGTCATCAAGGTCAGGAAACTCGACGAGGAGCCCGGTGAGCCCATGCCAGGGGACGGCCGCAGGGGGGTCAACTCTGTGATGGTCGTCGACGAGGCGGAGGTCAGCTCCTACTCGTGCCGCGTCCTCAGGATAACGCCCGGGGGAGCCACTGCGAGCCACAGCCACCCGAGGACCCACGTGGTCATGGCGCTTTCGGGGGCAGCCCGCGTAGAGACCGCCGAGGAGGCCGCGGAGATAAGGCCGGGGATGGCGGTGACCATCCCCGGCGGCGTCCCCCACAGGTTCGTGAACGACGCCGACTGCGGAGCCACTCTATTGGTGCAGAACCTTTTCCCGAGGGGAAGGCACACGGAAACAACTTAAACGGCGGCTCCACGCATCTCTCACCCATGAGCCGCGTCAAGGTGGTCTCCCTGGACATGGAGGGGACCCTCATAGACCACTCCTTCAGCAACGCCATCTGGGAGCACGAGATACCGAGGCTGTACGCGGAGAAGCACGGATGCGACGCGGAGGCCGCCCTAGCCCACGTCAAGGAGGAGTACGCCTCCGTCGGTGAGGGGCGGGCGGAGTGGTACGACGTGGACTACTGGTTCAGGCGGCTGGAGTTGGAGGCCGACTGGAGGAAGCTGATCAGGGAGCGGGTGGGCCTCATCCACGTGTACCCCGACGCGGCTGAGGCCTTGCGCAGGTTGAGATGGGCCTACCCGGTTATAGTCTCGTCTAACACCATCAGGGAGTTTCTTGAACTTCAGGTGGAAGCCGTAGGTGGGCGCTTCGCCCGCGTGTTCTCCGCTCCCAGCGACTTCGGTACCGTGAAGAAGGATTCAGGCTTCTATAGAAGAGTTCTAGATGCGTTGGGCTTGAAGCCTTTCGAGATGGCTCACGTGGGCGACCACAGGGAGTTCGACTACAGGGCGGCCAAGAGCCTCGGCCTGGAGGCCTATCATCTGGACAGGTCCGGCGAGGCCGTTGGCTTTGACACCGTCCGGGACTTGCTAGAGTTCGCCGACAGGCTTGTAGACGCCTGAGCCGCGCTCGGTCTCGTAGAGGACGCGGGAGGTCACAGTCCAGGTCTCAAGGGGCTCGGGGTAGACGCTCATCTGCAGGTCCGCTACCGAGGTGGTCGCGCCGCTCATGGCCCCCGCGGGGTAGGCCCCTATAAGGACCATGGGCTTCTCCTCCCCGGCCAGCGCCTCACCCACGGCCTGGAAGCTGCTGGGCCGTCCGTGGCTTGTTAGGGCCACAACCTTCGTGGGCTTTACCTCATCCACAAGCTCCCTCAAACTCATATTCCTGAGCACCAACAGAGGCTTCTCGCCGCCCGGCGGGGCTCTCCCGTTCAGGAGGAGCTGCTCCATCAGGTTGTTGAACCTGTTACAGTCCCTGGGCGGCCTCGTGGACGGGTCCACCTCCACCAGCCGGCCGTCAACGGTGCTCACCCAGACGTTGAGATGGCCGGCTCTGTTCAGGGGCGACCCCATGGCCTCCAGGAGGCAGAAGTGGATGATGTCCGGTCGGCCCCTCCTCTCGCTGTCCGGCAGCCGGTCCATGGCGAAGTGGTGGAGGCTCCTATCTAGGAGGGTCTCCTCGGGCCTCTTCCCACGCCTCTTCGCGTTCCTCCTCACGGAGGGGTGCCCCCTTATCTCGGGGGGCACCAGCTCTAGGGCGGTCTCAACGAACACCAGATGCAGCTTCATCGCCGTTCACCTCTTGATGCGTCCTCCCCAGCCCAAATAAGTTGCCGGTCGTCGACCTACGCCCAAGGAAGAAGAAGGCTATGGAGGCGAGGAACACCGCCGTTATGGCCGTGGATAGGCTCTGCTTGGTCTCCTCCAACTCGACATGCTTGCTCTGGTAGGTCTGGGACAGGGTCGCGTACTTGGTCTGAGCCTGGTCGAGCTCCGCTTGAAGCCGGCCCACCTCCTGCTCCAGCGTTGATTCTAGTTTAGATATCTGCCACTCCAGGTCAGCGATGACGCTGGCCCTCTCCTGGGACAGGGCTGCCTCCTTCGTCAGGCTGCCTAGGAGGGACTGCCTGTACTTCTCGTCGTACCTCTTGTAGGTCTTGAGGGCTCCGACGTAGTCTCCCTCCATGATGCTGGCGTTCATCTCGTCGAGCATCCCCAGGTACAGCGAGGCGTCCACGTACTCGGGCCTGCTGATGTTCTGTATAGGCGCGACCTCGTCGGCCATGTCCTGGAGCTTGCCCTCAGCGTACGCGATCTTGATTTCATCTATCAGGCTGTAGACCGCCGTGGACTCTGCGAGCGTTGGGCCCTCGAAGGGCGCAGCGGGGCCCGCGGCTTGGCTGTAAACCTCGTAGTATGCCGCCGCCTTCACGGTCACCTCCACGTCCTCGTAGGGCTTCAACCCGTACTCATAGCCGTCCTTGGCGAAGGTGTAGTTGAACGGGACATGGGCTCCTGCGCCGTTTGCCGGCATGGCTAGGGCTGCTCTGAGCTCCGCTTCCTCCAGCACAGGCGTGGC
>ENA-OSEO01005329-OSEO01005329.1-sediment-metagenome-genome-assembly--contig:-NODE-5329-length-12466-cov-3.382597_pt1 | contig 12466 bp, 13 predicted proteins | sample MGYA00237883_ERZ534232 | MGnify/ENA metagenome assembly ERZ534232
ATGCCCTGATGCACAGGAGCAAACGTGGCCCTCAAGACCGACGCATACTACCGCAAGCTCGCCGAGGACGCGCTGCGCGCCGCAGGCATCGACGAGCCCCCGGTCGAGGTCGAGCGGCTCGCACGGCACTTCGGCATCCCGGTTCGTCCGGTCATGCTCCCGAGCTTCTTCACGGGTGCGATCGTCTACGAGGACGGTCTGCCGGTCATGCTGCTCAACGCGAACAAGGAGCAGTGGCAACAGCGCGAAGCGCTCGCGCACATGGTCGGGCATGTGCTGGTGGTGCTTGATGATCCGAGCGCCGGGTACCCGCGCGCTGTCCCTGACCACTCCGATGCCGATGTGATCGGGTCGCAGATCGTGCTTCCCGAGTCACTGGTTCGGGACCAGGCGGCGAAATGGTTCAACGACCACCGGTACTTGGCCCGCCTGTTCGCCGTCGATGAAAAGCGCATGATGAACAGGATGCTCGAACTGGGCATCATCAAACAGCGGGGTATCCTCTGGGACTACTGATATCATCGAGGCCGACGACCATCCGGCGCATGTCAGGGCTGTCCAGGCGCCGGCGCTTCTTAGAGGGAGGGTTCCATGCGGACCGAGTATGCGGTCGGCGTCGATGTAGGTGGAACACGGATCGCGGTCGGCCTGGTCGAACGCAAGGGACGCATCCTCAAAGAATCGAAGAAGCTCACCCCGCAAGGCGGTCCCTTCGCCATCGTGGACGCGATCATCGAGTCCGTCCAGGACGTGACGTCGGGCGTACATCCGAGTGAGACGGCGGGTGTGGGCATCGGGCTGCCCGCGCAGGTCGACTTTCTTCGGCAGTCCATCGAGTTTTGCACCAACCTCCCGCTGGCGGGTGTGGACGTGCGCTCGCTGGTGATGTCGCGCTTGCGCCACGAGATCACGATCGACAACGACGGACACCTTGCCGCACTCGGCGAGTCTCGTTTCGGCGCGGCCAAGGGCGCGAGGGACTTTCTCATGATCACGATCGGGACCGGTGTCGGCGGCGGCATGTTCGTAGGCGGGGAGCCGTACCGCGGGAGCCGGGGCCTGGGCTCGGAGGTCGGGCACATGGTCATCGACATGGATGGCCCCCCGTGTCCATGCGGCGGCAACGGGCACATCGAGTCGTATCTCGGCCGGCCCGCGCTCGCGGCCAAGGGCAAGGAGGCCGCGGCGAGCTTCAAGGGCCGGGCCATACTCGAGGCGGCCGGCGGCGACATCGATGCGGTCACGGCCGAGGCGGTGCTGGACGCCGCGCACGCGGGCGACGAGGTAGCGACCAAGATCATGATGGAGGCGGCCGTGGTGCTGGGCAGGGCGCTCGTGGGCTTGGTGAACCTGCTCAATCCGCAGTTGGTCGTTGTCGGCGGTGGCATAGGCGAGTCTGCGGCGTTCGTCATCGATCGCGCGTCCGAGCTGATCGCCGAGGAAGCACTGGCGGGACGCCGCGACGTCAAGGTGATCCAGGCAGAGCTGGGCAACGACGCCGGGGTCTTGGGTGCAGCGGCGCTTGCATTCGACGAAGACGATGCCCGAGAGGGCCTTCACCGGTAGGTCACGCCGAACGAGTCGAGGGGAGTTCACGTTGTCCGACGAGCAGATCCGTGATGTGGACGAGCGCGTTCGGCTCTTGCACGAGAAGGCCGAACGCGAAGGCATCGCGGTCCCCGACGACGTCTTGGCCTACATCGCCGCCAAGCACGGCGTGCTTCAGTCGCTGAAGGGCGCGCTCGTGCAGGTGATGACGTACGCCTCGGTCAAGCGGCTGCCGATCGATCTGGCGCTGGCCCGCACTGCCCTGGGAGACCCCGTTGGCGACGAGCCGGACGATGCCGGCGAGCCTGCCGAGGCAACCCTGTGGGCCGACGAGCCGGCTGCGGCCGAGACGGGACGCGTGGGCACTGGCTTCGCGGCCGAAGAGACCTACGTCCCTGCTCGCCCTCCTGCGACGGTGTACTTCACGCCTGTGCGTACGAAAGGCAAGAAGTCGCTGGTCACCAGGGCGGGTCAGCTACTCGATCGGGCGGGTCTTACCTCGGCCATCGAGGACGACGACATGGTCGCCGTCAAGCTCCACTTCGGGGAGAAGGGCAACACCGGCTTCGTACAGCCGGTATTCCTGCGGGAGGTCGTGGCGCGGGTGAAAGCCGCTGGCGGCAAGCCGTTCCTGACCGACTCGAACACGCTGTACCGCGGCCAGCGCTTCAACGCGGTCGACCACCTCGAGTGCGCGGTGCAGAACGGGTTCGGGTACGCCACGGTCGAGGCGCCCATCATCATCGCCGACGGGCTCGACGGACGAGACGCCGAAGAGGTGGCCATCGACGGCTTCAAGCACTTCAGCACCGTGCGCATCGGCGCGGCGGCAGTGCACGCCGACGCCATGGTGGTGGTCAGTCACGTGAAGGGCCACGAGGCCACAGGGTTTGGAGGCGCCTTCAAGAACGTGGGCATGGGTCTCGGCGCACGCAGCGCGAAGCAGCGCATGCATGCCGACTTCTCGCCCGACCCTGACCCCGCGAAGTGCACAGCGTGCAACCGGTGCGTCCAGTGGTGCCCGGTCGACGCGATCACCATCGGCCCCGACCGTGTAGCCACCGTCGACTACTCGCTGTGCTACGGGTGCGGTGAGTGCGTTGCCGCATGCCCCTACGGAGCGATCGCCATCGAGTGGAAGACGACACCCGACGCGATCCAGGAGAAGATCGTCGAACACGTTGCCGGTGCTGTGGCGGGCAAGGAGGGCAAGGTCATCTACCTGTCCTTCGTCACGAACGTCTCTCCCGACTGCGACTGCTGGCACTTCTCCGACGCAAGCGTGATACCCGACATCGGCGTGCTTGCCTCGGCAGATCCTGTCGCCATCGACCAGGCAGCATACGACCTGGTCACCGGCGCCGCCGGCCTGCCCGGCACACGCGGTGAAGGACTCGGGGCCGGTGTCGACACCTTCCGCGAGATCACTGGCATAGACGGAACGATCGCGATGCGCTACGCCGAACAGACGGGGCTGGGCACGCGCGAGTACGAGCTGATCACCGTCGACTGAGTGCGTGCCCGACCCGCTTGGCGACCTAGGGAGGTCCGACTCCATGGCCGGCCGCCTGATCGTGTGCGCCACGCCGATCGGCAACCTCGGCGACGTGACGTTCCGGGTGCTCGACGCGCTGCGGGAGGCCGACGCCATCGCTGCCGAGGACACCCGCGTCACCCGCAAGCTGCTCGCGCGCTACGACGTCCACACGCCGGTCGAGCGCTTCGACGAGCACACGTCGGCCCAGCGCACGCCGGTCATCGTCGAGCGGATACAGGCCGGCGAAGCGGTTGCGCTCGTCTCGGACGCGGGAACCCCGGGCATCTCCGACCCGGGCCACGAGCTCATAGACGCGTGCCTGGAGGCCGACGCACCTGTCGATGTGCTGCCCGGCCCATCCGCGATCGTGACCGCGCTGGTGGCCTCGGGGCTGCCCACCCACGCGTTTTACTTCGGCGGCTTCCTGCCGAGGAAGGACGGCGCGGCCCGGCGTGCGCTGCGCGCGGTGTCCGACCTCGACGCCACTCTCGTGTTCTACGAGTCTCCCAAGCGCACCGCTGCGACGCTCGCGCGGATCGCCGAGGAGCTGCCCGGGCGCCGTGCTGCCATGGCGCGCGAACTTACCAAGCTGCACGAGGAGGTCGTCCGCGACGACGCCGGTGCGCTTGCACAGGCCCTAGCAGACCGCGAGTTGAAGGGAGAGGTCGTCTTGGTGGTGGGACCGCCGCCTCCCCGACCCGTCGACCAGGTGGACCCGGCGCTCGTCCGCGCACGGGTGGACGCCCTGACAGCATCCGGGCTGTCGAGACGAGACGCGATCAAGACAACTGCCGAGGAGCTCGGGCTGCCGCGCAACGCCGTGTACGACGCCGCTCACGGGGAGTAGCGCACCTGCCGCTCTTGCGCGTGGGGGGCTTGCGCAGGCCTAGATCGACTTGATCGTCTTGACGCAGTCGGCGCAGACCGCACGGCCCTTGACTTCGACCACGCCTTCGGTGTTTCCGCAGATAGAGCAGGTGTCATGGTGCTTCTGGAGGATGATCTTGTCGCCATCGACGAGGATCGAGATGGGGTCTTTCACGTTGATGCCCAGCGTGCGGCGCAATTCCATCGGAATCACGATGCGCCCCAGGTCATCGACGCGCCGCACTATCCCTGTATCGTTCATGACGCCACACCCTTCGGGTAGACTCATGGCGAGAAGTCCGAAGCGCCGCGCTATCATCTCTCGTGACGCCCGAAAGACATGTCAACATTACCCAACCGGCAAGGTACGGTAACAGATGCCCAGGCAACCGTTCTACGTGACCACTCCCATCTACTACGTCAATTCTGTCCCCCATCTCGGCACGGCATACACGACCGTAGCCACCGACGCCATCGCGCGGTACAGGCGGATGACAGGCCATGACGTGTTCTTCCTCACCGGTCTGGACGAGCACGGCCAGAAGGTCGCGCAAGCGGCCGAAGAAGCCGGCATGTCGCCTCAGGAGTGGTGCGATTCGATCGCGCCCAAGTTCCTGGAGACCTGGAAGCTGCTCGACATAAGCAACGACGACTTCATCCGCACCACCGAGGAGCGGCACAAGCTCGGCGTGCAAGCGTTCTGGACGACCCTGCACGACGAGGGCTATCTGTACAAGGGCAGCTACGAAGGCTGGTACTGCGTACCGTGCGAGACCTACTTCACCGAGGACCAGCTGGATGACGGGCAGTGTCCGGGCTGCGGACGTGAAGTGGAGTTCATCCACGAGGAGAACTGGTTCTTCAAGCTCTCGGAGTTCCAAGACCGCCTGCTCGAGCACTACGAGGCGCATCCCGAGTTCGTCCGGCCCGAGACCCGCCGCAACGAGGTCGTCTCCTTCGTGCAAGGCGGCCTGAAGGACCTGTCGATCTCACGCACCACGTTCTCGTGGGGCGTGCCGCTGCCCTTCGACGAGGGCCACATCACCTACGTGTGGATTGACGCGCTGCTCAACTACATCACGGCGGTCGGCTACGGCGCGAAAGAGCCCGAGCTCAAGGAGCGCTTCGAGCGTTACTGGCCGGCGCAGATCCACTTCGTGGGCAAAGACATCATCCGCTTCCACTGCGTGATCTGGCCGGCCATGCTCATGGCCGCCGGCGTGCCGCTTCCCGAGCAGGTCTTCGCACACGGCTTCTTGCTGACCAAAGGCGAGAAGATGAGCAAGTCGAAAGGCAACGTGGTCTCGCCGGCAGAGCTCGTGCAGCGGTTCGGGGTCGACGCGTACCGCTACTACTTCTTGCGAGACGTGCAGTTCGGCACGGACGGCTCCATCTCGATGGAATCCATGGTCCAGCGCTACAACGGCGACTTGGCCAACGACTGGGGCAACCTGTGCTCGCGGCTGTTCAACATGACCGAGAAGTACCTCGACGGCGTGGTGCCGGCACCTCCGACCGAAGCGCACACCGATGCCGACGAGACCCTCATGGCGTTGGCCGGTTTCCTTCCCGAGAAGTACGAGGCCGCGATGTCGCGCCTGGATTACGCCGGCGCCCTAGAGGCCACTTGGGACCTCATCAAGGATGCGAACCGATACATAGAGCAACAGGCGCCTTGGAACCTGGCGAAGTCGGAGGAGACGTGGTCAAGGCTCGAGGCGGTTCTCTATAACGCGCTGGAGGCGGTGCGCATCGCCGCGATGTTCTGCGCACCGGTGATGCCCGAGACGTCAGCCGATGTGTGGCGGCGGTTAGGCCTCGGGAATATCCACGAAGTCACCGACATCGCTTCGCAGGCCGAGTGGGGGCTTCTCGCGCAGGGTAACCGCGTGACCAAGGGCGATCCGCTGTACCCGCGGATCTACGAGGACTGAACCACGATCGGGGGCACGATGAGAACGGGACCGACCGGACTGCCCGACCTGGGTGCAGGGTGCGCCGACACGCATGCGCACCTCGACATGCTCGACGATCCGGCAGGAGCGCTTGAACGCGCAGCGCTGGCGGGCGTGGCCTTCATCGTGACCGTCGCGGACGCTACCGAAACGCCCCGGGGCACGTACGACCTGCTTCCGGAGTGGTACGAAGATGCGCGCCAGCGGCTCCAGGAGTGGGGCACGGAGGTGATCCGCCCGCCGCAGGTCCGCATCATCGTCGGCACGCATCCGCACAACGCCAAGAGCTACAACCAGGCCACTGCCGAAGAGACGATGGTCCTTGGCAGCGACCCGCGCACAGCGGCGATCGGCGAGATCGGGCTCGACTTCTACTACGAGCACTCCCCGCACGGCGCGCAGCAGCTCGCCTTCCGCGACCAGATCGCGATCGCGAACCAGCTGGGCCTTCCGATCGTCGTTCACCTGAGAGACGCACACGCCGAGGGCGCCGAGATCCTCGAGCACACCGGCGTTCCCTCGGCAGGCTGCGTGATCCACTGCTTCACCGAAGGGCCGGAGCTGGCGCAGCGTTTCGTGGACATGGGCTGCTACATCTCGTTTGCCGGGCCCGTCACCTTCAAGAACGCCGATGACATACGCGCTGCGGTGCAGGTCGTGCCACTCGAGCGGTTGCTCACGGAGACGGACTGCCCGTTCCTGGCCCCCGAGCCGTACCGCGGCAAGACCAACGAGCCGGCCTGGACCACCTTCACTGTGGCGGCGATCGCCGAAGTGCGCGGCGAGGATGCCGCAGACATCGCCCGGGCCACCTACGCGAACGCGCGGGCCGTGTTCGACCGTCCGGTGCCCGGGTCGGCGTAGCTCACATGGGTGCCGGCCAGCGAGTCCCCACCGTCTTGTGCATCGCGGGCAGCCCCCGGCGACACGGCAACAGCGAGCAGCTGCTCGACGCATGCGCGCGTGGCGTGGAAGACGCTGGAGGGCGCGCGCAGCGGCTCGTGGTCGTGGAGCGCGGCATCCATCCGTGCAGAGGCTGTAACGCATGCTCGTCGACCGGCGAGTGTGTCGTGGTCGATCCCATGCGCGACGTCTATCCCATGATCGATGCCGCCGACGCCTTCGTAGTCTCCTCGCCGGTGTACTTCGCCACCGTGCCGGCCGTGCTCAAGGCCTTGTACGACCGGTGCCAGCCATACTGGGCACGACGCTACGTGCTGCACGAGGAGCCGGCGGCGCGAAGGCCCGGGGCGCTCATGCTCGTTCGCGGGGGAGGCGACCCGTACGGGTTCCAGTGCGCCGTGTGGACGACCAAGAGCGTGTTCGCGGTCCTGGGCGTGGAATGCGTCGAGGAGCTCAAGGTCGCCGGTCCCGACTCTCCCAGCGACATGGGCCGCCGACCCGAGGAGCTGGCCCGCGCCCGCGCGCTCGGCGCGCGCATCGTAGCCGAGGCGACCACGCGGGACTGAGACTACAGCTCCCTTTGGTAGATACGCCACGTCTTGTACCGGTGCCCGCCCATGAACTCCGCTGCCCGCAAGACCAGGTCGTTGTCCTCGAGCAGCATGGACGCTTCCACGTTGCGATATCCGTGCGCAATCGCGTAGTGGTACGTCTCCTGGAAAAGGAGAGCATCGACGCCCGCCATCCGGTGCCCGGGCACTATGCCGAAGAACATCAGCCGCACGCGTGGGATGTGTCGGCGCTGCAGAAGCAGGCGCGCGATGCGGACCGGATCGTTATCGGCCAGCGGACGCCACCGAGGGCGAAGCGACCAGTTGGGGTCGGGGAAGGCGCCGAGCACTGCCACGATCTCGTCGGCCACGGTCGCGAACCTGATCAGACCCGGGTCGACGATGGGCTTGAGCGTGTCGGCCAGCGAGTCCGCCTCGCCGTCAGTCACCGGCAAGAACCCCCAGTTGTTCGCCCACGCCTGGTTGTACACCTCCACGATGCGGTGGACCTCGGACTCGAAATCGGTCATGTCCACGGTGCGCGTTGCCACGTTGTTGCGCCGACGCACCGACTCCGCGACCCGTTCGAGCCGTTCGATCGGGACGTTGTCGAGGTCGATCATGTGAGCGTGGTAGTCCTTGACCTTCGACAGCCCCCAGCGTTCCAGGAATTCGCCGTAGTACGGCGGGTTGTGCGTGCACTCGACCGTCGGCGGCGTGTCGAACCCGTCCACCAGCACGGCCTGCCGTTCGTGGGTGGCGTTCGAGTACTCGCCCGGGCCGCGCATCGCGGTCATTCCCTGGCCGGCTATCCAGTCGCGTGCCGCATCCAACAGCGCTGCGGCCGCCTCGTAATCCTGCTCTACCTCGAAGAAGCCGAAGAACCCGATCGCGCAACCGGCACCGTAGTAGTCGTTGAAGCGGTGGTTGACGGCTGCGGAGATGCGCCCCACGGCGCGCGTCCCGCGCCTGGCAAGGAAGTGCGTGACCTCGGCGTACTCGTGATACGGGTGCTCGGGCGTCAGAAGCCCTTTGCTGCCGAGGAGCTTGCTTCCGAGCAGGTCCGCTCGCAGCGGGGGGGTCCAATTCGGGTCGCCGCGGTACAGCCGCCACGGCAACTCGGCGAACTCCTCGATCCGGCGGTCTCGTAGGCCGAACTGCTCGATGCGCACGGTTTCCATGAGCGGAGCGTACCAGAGTGCATGGTGAGATACGCTATTGCGTAGTGACACAGCGTTGTGCACGAGAGACGGGCCGGCGCAAGCCGACATCGCATACCCGCACGGCTGGAGACGTTCGTGCCTGCACTCGATCTGGACGCGTTTGCCAACAGCAAGCTCGGTCTTGCGGTCGCTTCGGCGATAGGGCGCTCGACGCCGCCCGCCGTGGGACTGCGACTTGCGGACCGGGCTGCCGACCTTCTCGCCGCGCGCAAAGACAGCGACATCGTGCGGGCAGTCAGCAGCAACCTGTGGGTTGTCAGCGGCAAGCTCCTCTCGGGTGCCGCGCTCGATGCGGCGGTGCGCGAGACGTTGCGCAACTCCGCACGTTTCATCTACGACTTCTACCGTTTCGCCGATTCCGACGAGCAGGTGCGCGCTCACGTTCGCATATCGCCGGAGTTCGCGGAGTGGATGCAGAGGGTGGCCGAAGGCGAGTCGGCGATCTTCGGCGCGGTGCATCTGGCGAGCTTCGAGCTTGCCGGCCGCGCGCTGGCACTGGAAGGATTCCGGGCACAGGTGCTGTCGGTGCCCGACCCCACCGAGGCCTACCAGTCCCAAAACGAAGCGAGGCGCGACGCGGGGCTCGAGGTCACGCCGATCTCGCCCGTGAGCCTGAAGCAGGCATACCGGCGGCTCTCGCAAGGGGGAGCGGTGCTGACCGGCGTTGACCGGCCATTGCGGGAGGGGGGTGCGCTGTTCGGGTTCTTCGGCCGGGAGGCCAGATTGCCCGACGTTCACGTACGTCTGGCGGCGCGGACGGCGGCGCCGTTCGTGTTCGTGTGGGTCGTACTGGCCGAAGATGGCGTCTACGACGTGCTGTGCGAACAGGTGCCGCTGGCGGGAGGTCGGGGTACGAACGACATCAGGGCCGACGGCGAGGCGATTCTCGCGCGTGCCGAGCGTGTCATCGGCCGGTACACGGCGCAGTGGGCGATGCCGCATGCGGTGTGGCCCGATGTGCTCGAGGAGACCGAGCAGACACCGGACAAGTAGGGAGAGCCCGATGGCCGACGTTGCCGAGCAGAAGCGTGTGCTGCAGACGATCACGGGGCCGATTGAGAAACCGGCGCTGATCTGGATGTCCGAGCGCATGCCTGCGTGGGTCACCCCGGACATCCTGACCGGGCTGGGCATACTCGGTTCGATGGTCGTCTTCGCGGGTTTCGCGATGTCGCATGTCTCCCCAGCGTGGGTGTGGCTCTCGGCGGTTGGGCTTCTCATCAACTGGGTGGGCGATTCGACAGACGGCACGCTGGCGCGGGTGCGACATATCGAGCGGCCCAAGTACGGCTTCTTTGTCGACCACACCATGGATGTGATCAGCGAGGGCTTCATCATCGTGGGGATCGGTGTCTCCCCGTTCGTCCGTCTCGACGTGGCATTACTCGCATACGCGGCGTATCTCGGCATGTCCGTCCTGGCGTACGTCCGCGCGTTCGTGGACGGCGTGTTCAAGATCTCGTACTCGCGGGTGGGCCCCACAGAACTCAGGATCGTGCTCGTCGCGGTGATCGCGGTGATGTACTTCTATCCCGAGCCGAGCATGGTAACTGAATCGCCCGCGTTGACCGCATACGACCTGGCCGTTCTGCTCGTGGCACTCGGTCTGGCCGCGGCTTTCGTTGCGTCCACGTTCCAGGGCCTGAGGCGGCTTGCGGATGCGGACAAGTCAAGGGACTGAGCCGCGCCTCGACCGAGCCGCTTCAGCTTCATGCGGTAGCAACGCAACGTGTCCGTCTGGTGCTCCCGTGCATCCCGGGAGGCCCTCTCGGTGGGCGCCCGGTGCGCACCTGGGCGTTTGTTCGGCCCCCTGCCTTTCGGTACAATTAGCGACGCTCTGTCGCCGAGACGACCTACAAGCGAGAGGGGAGCATGAGAGAGAGGCCGGCTGGCCCGGCACGATCCCTCAAGGCGCGCCACATCGTCGCAGCAATCATCCCAGCACTTATCATCCTTCTCAGTGTCACCGGGTTCGTATGGGCTCAAAAGGGCGTCACCGTGATCGTCGACGGTGAGTCCCAATTCGTGAAAACGCAGGCCGAGAACGTCCAGGACCTGCTTGCGCAAACAGGCGTCGCGGTGAAGACCGGCGACGTCGTTACCCCTGCGTTCGATGCGCCTATCGACGACGGCATGACCGTGGTGGTCCGTCACGCCGTCCCGGTCGAGGTCGTTTTGGCAGACGAGCGCATCTCGATCGACGTGATCGGGCTGACAGTCGCCGACGCCCTCGTGGCTGCCGGCATCGATACCGGCGCCGGAGTGGTGTGCGACCCGCCGATGGACGCCCCGCTCACCCCCGGTGTCAAGATCTCGGTCAGCAACGTATTCGTACGAGTCGTGGAAGAGACCGCGGACATTCCTTTCGAGACCGTCACCGAGGCCGACGCCACTATGGCTCAGGGAGCTCGCAAGGTCGTCAACGAGGGCGAGCCGGGCAAGATGCTCCGGGTGTACCGCGTCACGGTCATCGACGACGTGGAGGGCGAGCGCAGACTCACCGCCGAGCGAGTATTGGTAGAGCCCGAGGCCGAGGTGGTGGCCGTCGGCACCAAGCGAAGCGCTGGGCACACCGTGGTCGCTCGCTCGAAGCCTCCGGTCTCAGCTGCCTCATCGGAGGGCCGCAAGCTGACCGTCAGCACGACGGGCTACGCGCCGGGCGTCGACGGCGTGGGCACGAAGACCGCGACCGGTGCGAGAGCCGGCTACGGCGTGATCGCCGTCGATCCCGGCGTCATCCCCCTGGGCACGCGCGTCTACATCCCCGGCTACGGTTACGCGGTGGCCGCCGACACGGGCGGGGCGATCAGCGGCAACAAGATCGACCTGTGCTTCGACACGCGCGCAGAGGCGATGGCGTGGGGTCGTCGCACGGTCACCATCACCATCCTCCAGTAGCCAGCGCGCAGTGACTCACTCCCGTCTCGCATCACCGCGGGCGACCATCGAGACGCTGAAGGCGCACGGCTTGTACACGCGCAAGTCCCTCGGCCAGCACTTCTTGGTCGACGACAACGTCGTCGGCAGGATCATGGAGCTCGCGCGGCTGTCCGGAGACGACGTCGTCGTAGAGGTCGGCCCCGGTATCGGCACGCTCACGCTCGCGCTGTGTGAGGCCGCCGGCGCCGTGGTGGCCGTCGAGCGGGACAAGCACCTGCTGCCCGCTCTTGCCGAGACTACGCGGGAGTGCCCTCGCCTGGAGATCGTCGTCGCCGATGCGGTGTCGGTGCATCCCGACTCGCTTGCCACCGCGTTCGGCGCGCCAACCGCGCTCGTCGCGAACCTTCCCTATGGTGTGGCGGCGACGGTGGTGTTGCGCTACTTCGAGCAGGTGCCCTCGCTCGAGTTCCAAGTGGTGATGGTGCAGGCCGAAGTTGCCGATCGGATGCAGGCGGCACCGGGCACCAAGGACTACGGCGCCTACACGGTCAAGCTGTCGCTCTACTCGCGGGTCACGGAGCGCTTCTCGGTATCCCCCAACTGCTTCTTGCCGCCCCCGCGCGTGGAATCGGCGGTGCTGCGCCTGGACAGGAGCGTCGCCACGGACGCGCAGACCATCGCCGCCACCTCCAGGATGGCTGACGCGGCGTTCGCCCAGCGCCGCAAAACGGTGCGAAATTCTATACGTTCCGCTCTCGGCGTGCCCGCGGACAGGGTCGCCGCGTTGCTCGAGCACGCAGGCGTCGAGGGCGGGCGACGTGCGGAGACCCTGAGTATCGAGGAATACCAGCACTTGGGCGCTGCTGCGCTCGAATATGGCCTTCTACCTTGAGTTTTGCCGTTCGGTGCGATATACTGACCGCTTAATTAGAAGGAGGCGGTCTATGGACCTGCAGAGGCAGCAGGAAGTCGTCGGACGCATTCGGAGCGACCTGGAGTCGC
>ENA-OSEO01005330-OSEO01005330.1-sediment-metagenome-genome-assembly--contig:-NODE-5330-length-12465-cov-3.533904_pt1 | contig 12465 bp, 7 predicted proteins | sample MGYA00237883_ERZ534232 | MGnify/ENA metagenome assembly ERZ534232
GTGTACGCCGCCGCCCGCGTCGGAGGTGTGGCAGTCCCACACCGCATCAGCTACGCGGTGATGGCGGCGTGGAAGAACTACGGTCTCGCCGGAGCCATCGCGCTCGTGTACTTCGGCGAGGTCGCCGCGCTCCCTGCGGCCGTCACGACCGCCTTCGCCATCGTCAGTTTCATCGGGTTGGGAGTAACCATCGCAGCGCGGAGGACGGCCGGATAGGCGGGTGAATCCGGGACGACCGACACGTCGCGCTGCAACACAACCGTTGCCAGGGACAGGGAGGTGCACGATGCCCACGTCGAAGAAGGTGACCAAGGGTTCACAACCATGGCTGTTTCCCCTGCCGGCACTGCTCATCGGGACCGTGATCGACGGCCGCCCCAACTTCATGACCGCTGCATGGGGCAGCATCGCCAACGCCGAGCCACCTATGTTGTGCGTGGCTATCAGGCGCTCCAGGTATAGTCGGAAAGGCATCGAGGCTGGCGGTCAGCTGTCTGTGAACGTCGCCTCTGCAACTCAGGCTCGCCAGGTGGACTTCTGCGGTATCGAGACCGGCGCCAAGACGGACAAGGCGGCACGCTGCGGCTTCACCGTGTTCTACGGGGCCATGGAGAAGGCCCCTTTGATCCATGAGTGCCCATTGAACCTCGAGTGCAGCATCTCCCAGATAGTGGAGCTTCCGACCCACTCACTGGTCATCGCCGACATCGTGCAGACCTATCGGAAATACCGGCGCATCGAATCGCAGATCGAGGACAACAAGGGGCTTCTCCGCGACGGAGACGAAGAGGTGCGGGATCTGGCGAAGGAGGAACTCCCCCTCCTCCGCGAAAAGCTGGAAGAACTGGAAGAACGGCTGAAAATCCTGCTGCTCCCGAAAGACCCGAATGACGAGAGAAACGTGTTTCTTGAGATCCGGGCGGGCACGGGCGGCGATGAGGCGGGGCTATTCGCGGAGGATCTCTTCCGGATGTACGCCCGCTACGCGGAGCGTTCCGGCTGGCGGGTGGAGATGATCAGTTCCAGTCTCTCCGGGGGTATCGGGGGGTTCAAGGAGGTCATACTGCTTATCGAAGGACAGGGCGCCTACAGCAGGCTGAAATACGAGAGCGGCGTTCACCGGGTGCAGCGGGTCCCCGTCACCGAGGCCCAGGGGAGGATCCATACGTCCGCCGTGACCGTGGCGGTCCTGCCCGAGGCGGACGAGGTGGAGGTGAATATCGACCCGAACGAACTGCGCATAGACGTCTATCGCTCCACGGGGCACGGAGGCCAGAGCGTCAACACCACCGACTCCGCCGTGCGCATCACCCACCTGCCCACCGGCCTGGTGGTCACCTGCCAGGACGAGAAATCACAGCATAAAAACAAGGCGAAGGCGCTTAAGGTGCTCCGGGCCCGGCTGTTCGAACAGGCGCAGGAAGAGCATGAGGCCGCCATCTCCGAAACGAGAAAACAGCAGGTGGGCACGGGGGACCGGAGCCAGCGGATCAGAACCTACAATTTCCCCCAGGGACGGATGACCGATCACCGGATCGGCCTCACCCTGTACAGCCTGGAGAACATCCTGGACGGGGATATCGATCCCATCATCGACGCCCTCAATACCCATTTCCAGGCAGAGGCGCTCAAGTCCTCCGCCGGATAAGGGAGGCCCTCTGACGGCACAGTATCAGACAACGGGTCCCCGGGGCCATCTCCGGCATGTTTTTTTACAGGGGACCGCACAAACGACTATCGCGAGGAATGAATCTATGAAAACACAGAAATGGAACAGCCCGCCGCCCATGCGGATCGACACGGAAAAGGTCTGCCGGGCCCTCATGAAAACCGACCGGGGTGATATCGAACTGGAGCTCTATCCGCAGCATGCCCCCCAGACGGTCAACAACTTTGTCTTTCTCATCCAGGAAGGATTTTATGACGGTGTGACCTTTCACCGGGTGATCGGCGATTTCATGATCCAGGGGGGCGATCCCACAGGTACGGGCGCCGGTGGCCCCGGATACCAGTTCCGGGACGAGATCAAGGGGAATCCCCTGCGCCATGAGACCGGGGTCATCTCCATGGCGAACGCGGGGCCGCATACCAACGGAAGCCAGTTTTTCATCACCCACTCCCCCCAGCCGCACCTGGACGGCCATCACACGGTGTTCGGAAAAGTGACGGCGGGGCAGGACGTGGTGGACGCGATCCGCCAGGGAGACCACATCGTGAGCGTGGAGGTCACAACGGAATAAACCGGCGTCATGCCGGATCAGCCGCGCATCCTCCGCGGCGCCCGCCGGGAACCGACCGTTCCCATCCGGACAGATATGATCTCACTGCAAAACATCTCGAAACAGTATGGCGGAAACTATCTCTTCAGAAACCTCTCCCTTCAGATAGAGGATGGACACCGCGTCGCCTTCGTGGGCAGGAACGGCGCGGGCAAATCCACGCTGATGAAGATCATCCTGGGCGAGGTTGAAGCGGACGCGGGTCGGATTGTCCGGTCCCGGTTCAACAGCGTGGGCTATCTCCCCCAGGACAGCGTCTATCACGCCGGGCGCACCCTTTTCGAGGAAGCGGCAACCGCTTTCGACGACCTCCACCGTCTTCACGAACGGGTGGGCGAACTGGCGCGGGAGATCGAAACCGTGACCGCGCGCGGGGGGGCTGACGCCCCCGAATTGCGCGAACTCGTGACGGAGATGGGCCGGGCCCAGAGCACCATCGAGCAGCGGGAGGGGTACGCCATCGACACAAAGGTGAAGCAGGTCCTCTCCGGCCTTGGATTCTGTGAACCCGACCTGTCCCGGATGACGGAAGAATTCAGCGGCGGCTGGCAGATGCGCATCGCCCTCGCCAAACTGCTCCTCCGGGAACCGACCATCCTCATGCTCGATGAACCCACCAACCATCTGGACATCGAATCCCTGGAATGGGTCGAGGCGTATCTGAAAGCGTACCGGGGCGCCCTCATTCTGGTGTCTCACGACAGCCGTTTTCTGGATACCCTTGTGGAGCGGGTGGTCGAGATATCCCGGGGCGCGGCGGCGGAATATACGGGCAACTATTCATCCTACCTGATCCAGAGAGACGAGCGCCGGGCGGTGATCGAGGCATCCCTCAAGAACCGGCAGCGCGCCGTGGAAAGCACGACGCGCTTCATCGAGCGGTTCCGATACAAAAGCACCAAGGCGCGGCAGGTCCAGAGCAGAATCAAACGGCTCGAAAAGATGGAGGACCTGGCCGTCGAGAAGGAAGAGCAGTCCATATCCCTCGACTTCCCCGATCCGCCGCGGGCCGGCTGGGTGGTGATGGAACTGGAGAACCTCACCAAATCCTACGGCGGCACCACCGTTTTGCAGGACATCTCTCTCACCATCGAGCGCGGTGATCGAATCGCCCTGCTCGGACCCAACGGGTCCGGCAAGTCGACCCTGGCGCGCATCATTGCCGGGATTGAAACGTTCCAGAGCGGGCGGAGAAATCCGGGACACAATGCCGTTCTGTCATACTACGCCCAGAATACAGCGGAGGCCCTGGACCCGGACAAAACGACTCTCCAGACCCTCGATTCCACTGCCCCTCTCAAATCCCCCGGAGAGCTCCGAACCCTTCTGGGCTGCTTCCTTTTCACGGGGGACGACGCGTTCAAACCCGTGTCCGTTCTCTCGGGGGGAGAGAAGAGCCGGCTCGCCCTCGCGCGGATGCTTCTCACCCCGGCAAACCTCCTGATCCTGGATGAGCCGACGAACCATCTCGACGCCCAGTCCAAGGCGATCCTGCAGAACAGCCTCATGCGGTTCCCCGGCGCCTATGTGATCGTGTCCCACGACAGAGATTTTCTCGCGCCCCTCATCAACAAGGTGGCGGCGCTCAGAGAGAACAGCCTGCGCCTGTACCACGGGAACGTGGACGAATACCTGGAACGACACCACCGGGAACAGGCCGCCGCGGAGGGATCGCTTCCGGAAAAAGCCCCGCCCCCGCCTTCGCAGAAGGATCAGAAACGCAAAGAGGCCGAACGACGGCAGGATCGGTATCGGCGCCTGAAACCCCTGAAGGACGAACTCGCCCGTATCGAACGGGAGATCCACGGGTGTGAGAAGCGGCGGGGGGAGATGGAAAGCGCGTTTTCAAACCAGGACACTTATCAGGACGAGGCGCTGATCCAGGCGCTCCACATCGAATACTCGGAAGTAACGTCCCGGCTCGCGTCGCTGTACGACGCATGGGCGGCGACGGAAGAAGAGATCGACCGGATGACGCGGGACGATTGATTCCCAAAATAGTCCCAAATATTCTTGACTATTCAGTGATTAGTCTCTATAGTGATCGAAAGCTTGTGGGGGTCGTTCTTTTATCGGCAGATGCGGGAGAGGCTCTGTTGATCCACGCTCCGAACACTGCGAGACGGGCAATTACTCCACAAAGCACACACGATTCCTTCCGGCCATTTAATTGCCCTCCATCACCACGCCCTCACCATCCTCGACAAAACATTTCCGTCTCCCGTTTTTCTGTTTGCTTATGGTTCTCAAGGGCCGATGCCTGGGCATCGGCATTATCCGTTGCTTTGATGTGATATGATCGAAGCAGAGACGGCAATTCTGTATGAGAGCACGAAGGAGGTACGTAATGGAGAAAGAAAAAACAACAAAACATGGGGCGTTGACACGCAGGAATTTTCTCAAGGCAACAGGCGGCGCAGCGCTGACCGGTGTCGCGGCCGGGACGCTGCTTGCCGGACCCCGGAAGGCCTATGCGGCCGATATGCCGAAGAAATGGGATTCCGAGGTGGATGTGGCCGTTATCGGTAGCGGTTTTGCCGGTCTGGCCGCTGCGATCGAGGCCAAAGAGGCGGGATCTTCGGTGGTCGTCTATGAGAAGATGCGGGTCCCGGGAGGCAATTCGATCATCAACGGCGGGGTCATGGCGGTGGCCGGGTCCGACATGCAGGAGGCGAAGGGAATCAAGGACACGCCTGACCTGATGCTGGAGGACATGATGAAGGCCGGCCTGTATCTGAATTACCCGGAACTGGCGCGGATGGTGGCCTATCAGTCCAAGAGCGCCTATGAATGGTGCAAGGCCCATCTCGGCTGTAAATTCGGCGGGATGCTGCTTCACATGGGCGGCCATACCGTTGCTCGGAGCTGCCCGACCGGCAACTACAGCGGGTCCGGCATCGTCCTGCAGGAAGTGGCGAAGCTCAAGGAATTGGGCGTATCGATCACGACCGGAGTGTACCTGGAGAAGATTTTCAAGGGCGCGGACGGGAAGATTGCCGGAATTCAGGTGCGTGAGAATTACCGATTCCCGAAGGGTGACAGCGGCACCGCCAAGACCGTCAGGACCCGCAAGGGGCTCGTCTTGGCAACGGGCGGGTTCTCCCAGGATGTCCGGTACCGGATGACGCAGGACCCCAAACTGATTGAAAAGGTCAATTCCACGAACCAGCCCGGCGCCACCGGCGAGGGGCTCAGAGAACTGTTCCGGATCGGCGCGAACCCTGTGCAGGTTTCCTGGATACAGCTCGGTCCGTGGGCGAGCCCCGACGAAAAGGGGTTTGGTCTGGCTCCCCACTTCGCGACGGGGCCGGTCTTCAGTTATGGTGTCATGGTCGATCCGGCCACGGGGAAGCGTTTCATCAGCGAGCTGGCAAACCGCAAGATCAGGGCGGACGCCATCATCAGGACCGGTCATGCCGCCATCGGCATATCCGATGACGAAGGATCCAAGAAGTGCGGAGGGCCTCCGGGGACGGTGGACAAACTCCTTGAGCGGGGCGTCGTCAAGAAATTCGATACCCTCGAGGCTCTGGCGGCGGCATATGAGATACCGTACGCGGCCGTCAAAAAAACCGTCGATGACTACAACTCCTACCTCAAGGCGGGGGTTGACAAGGAATTCGGGCGGTATCTGCAGCCCGATGCCAAACCCATAGGAAAGGCCCCCTTCTATGCCGTCCGGCTCTGGCCCAAAGTGCATCACACCATGGGCGGAGTACAGATCAATGAGAAGGCCCAGGTCATCGATGTGGACGGGAAACCCATCCCCGGCCTCTACGCCGCGGGCGAGGTGGCGGGCGGCGTCCATGGCGCCGTTCGGCTGGGAAGCTGCGCCGTCGTCGACTGCCTGGTCTTCGGCCGGATTGCGGGGAAGGAAGTTGTTAAAGCGGTGTCGTAAACTTCTTTAGAGGTTAGATTACATTTCTGCTGCGGCAGTAAAACATGGAGGTGCGATCGATATGGCTACTCAAAAGACAGGTAACAAAGAGGGCTTGACGAGAAGGGGATTTCTCAAAACGACGGGAAGCGTGGCTCTGGCCGGTGTTGCAGCCGGAACGGTACTTACGGGACCGCGGAAGGCATTCGGTGTAACCAAGATGCCGGATAAATGGGACAATGAAGCTGATGTAGTTGTGGTTGGTGCAGGTGGCGCCGGTTTTTCTGCGGCGATAGAGGCTGCAGGGAGGAAGGCGAAGGTTGTGCTCCTTGAGAAAACCCCTGTCATCGGAGGAAGCAGCATCATTTGTGGTGGTGCCCTGACCTTTGTAGGCACAGACATGCAGGTTGCGCAGGGAATCAAGGACTCCAACGAATTGTTCTACAGTGACATGATGAAGGTGGGAGAAAATCAGAATATCCCCTACCTTGTCCAGACCTATGTAGATAACCAGATGGAAACTTATGAGTGGTTGAAACAGCTCGGAGTGAAGTTCCTGAAAGTAGGAATCGCCAGCGGTATGAGTGTTCCCCGGAGTCATTATGTGAGCCCCGGTGACACCCTGAAGATCCTTAATGATAAGGCCAAGGAGCTCGGGGTCACATTGGTCATGAGGACTCCGGCACAGAAGCTGGTCATGGACGAAAAGACGGGACGAATCGCGGGAGTTATTGCTGAAAACAGAGGCAAACCAATCAGTTACCGTGCCACAAAGGCGGTAATCCTAACAGCAGGTGGTTTTTCTCTCAACAAGGACCTCTTGGCCAAGTTCGTCCCCCCCATGGCAAATGCGAAAGCCATCAACGGCCTTGGGAATCAGGGCGACGGCCTGAAGATGGCATGGGCCTATGGCGCCGATATCCAAGATATGCCGTACATCAAGGCAACTTTCGGGTTTACCCTTGATCCAAAGACCATCGCAAAGGATTTCTCTCTGGTCTTTTATCAAGGAGCGATTATTGTAAACAAGGAAGGGAAACGGTTTGTGGATGAGTCGAAATCGTACAAATTGGTTGGGGATGCCGCCCTTGTTCAGACCGACGCTATGGGATTCCAGATTTATGACTCCACCATCCGAGAGAAGGGTATTTCGGATCCCCTCGGGCGGACAGCCGGATTAGAAGAACGAGGGCTTATTTATAACGCGCCAACCTTGGCGGAACTGGCCCAAAAGATGAAAGTTCCTGCCGCCGCTCTTGAGGCAACCGTTAAAAAATACAACTCCGACATCGAGAAAGGGATGGATTCAGGGTTTGGTCGCAAGACTCTTGTTGCGAGTTTCGGCAAGCCTTTGAAAATTGAAAAACCACCTTTTTACGCTTTTCCATCAACAGCGGCAATTCTCGGTACTTACGGTGGAATCCTGATCAATGACAAAACACAGGTGATCGATGTGTTCGGTAAGGCGATCCCCGGGCTGTACGCGGCTGGCGAAATCATTGGCGGTATGCACGGTGCCGCCTATATGACGGGGACTGCTTTTGGCAAGGCACTGATACTCGGGAAGCTGGCCGGGAAAAGCGCCCTCAAATAAACGCGAAGAGTAGACTTGATTTTGTTTCTGTAGAATAACACCGTAGACGTAATACCCCACAGCAGAGATGCTTTCTAGCAATTATGAAAGCCCTCTGCTGTGGGATGGCTTAAAATTCGGGTTGCGGACACTTGGAATCTGTAATTAAAATATGGGTGGTGTGGCTAACGCAGAGTCTGGAAACAATTATGAAGAACGATCGATTACATCGCGGCTGGAGGAGTATCGTGAAAGGTAGAGTCATTCTTGTGTGTGTCCTTTCGTGCCTTTTCCTCATGTATGAAGCCAGCATAGGGATTGCCTGGTCGGCGGAGCCTCAGCGATTGCAAACGGCCCCAGGCGGCGATTGCGCCGCCTGCCACGGGACCGACGGTAAACTGCCCACCGGCCATATGGATACGAAAGGGATGGATCTCAAGCAATGCTTGGGGTGCCACGGGCAGGACGATCCGAAGCTGACCAATACGCTTCCCCTGAGCCACACCCATCTGCTGGGCGGCGTTTCCTGTGCCGCCTGTCACGGCAATGCCGATCCCCCCGAGTTCGTGGGAACGGATCAGTGTATCTCCTGCCATGCCACCGATGAACTGGTAGAGGCGACAAAAGAGTATGAGCGGGAAAATCCGCATAACTCACACTACGGCCCTGAGCTGGACTGCGACCTGTGTCACCACGCACATGCCGAATCCGAGAATTTCTGTAATCAATGCCACGAGTTCAATTTTATTATTCCCTCCCCCATAGCCGAGCCCCAGAAGGTCGCGGTCGGGGCTCCAGCGGGCGGCGGACAGGCGGAAGCGAAGACTGCCGCCGCCGCGCAGACCTGTCAGTCCTGCCACGGCCAGCCCGAATACGGCGAGAAGTTTGCCCAGTCGGTGCATGGCGTCCTCGCCTGTGCCACCTGCCACACCGGGATCGATGATATCACGGCCCACATGAAAAAGGAGCAGAAACCGGGGCTCACGGACTGCGCGAGCTGCCACAGGGAGATCGCCTCGCGGTATGAAACGGATGTCCATGCCCTGAAAGCGGGAAAGACCTGTCTTGACTGCCATGGCGATGCCCACGTCCGCACAAAGGACGCGGGGGCATCGAAAAAAGCGGTTATCGACCGCTGCACTGCCTGCCACGATCAGGAAAAACATGTTCTCCTGGGACACGGGAACGCCGTCCGGAGCGGGAACGAGGACGCTGCGGCCTGCTCCGACTGCCACGGCCTCCACGATATTCCGATGTACGCCGATACGGAGCAGGGGCGGGCACAGAAACGTGAGATGTTCACCATTGCCTGCATCTCCTGCCACGACGATCGGGAACTGGCGGAGCGCAATCATCTGAATCTGTTCGTAACGGAGGGATACCGGCAGACATATCATGGAAAGGTCTTCGGCATCGGCTATCCTGAGCGCGTGGCCGGTTGCGCCGACTGTCACGACGGCCACAATATTCTCCCGCCGGACGATCCGCAATCGACCGTCCATCCGGACAATCTGGCGCGGGACTGCGCGAAGTGCCACGAGGGATTTCATCAGCGATTCGTGTCCTTTGAGGCGCATCCCGATCACGGCGACCGGGCGAACTATCCGGTTCTTTTCTGGACCAACGTCTTCATGATCCTTCTTCTCGTCTCCGTCTTCCTCTTCTTCTGGGTTCACGCGATCCTGTGGTGGAGAAAGGCGTACTGGAACAAATGGCGGCGGAAGGCCCCGGCGGGGGAACAGGCCGCGTCCGGGGAAGATGTCTTCATCTACGTACAGCGATTTTCATGGCGTGACCGCATCATGCATATCCTGCTGATCGTGTCCTTCTTCATGCTCGTCATGACCGGCTTCCCGATCAAGTACCATGACGCGCCGTGGGCGGAGTTCCTGGTGGGCCTATGGGGAGGCGCGGCAATGGCAGGGTATCTCCACCGGGCGGCGGCGCTTGTCCTCTGGGGGCTCTTCCTCTACACCTGCTGGCTGAGCCTGCGGTTCCTCTTTCCCGGCGGCAAGGTGCAGGGCTGGGGGGGGCGGCTCTTCGGGCCGGAATCCCTCTTTTTCAACCTGAAGGACTGGGAGGATCTCAAGGGGATGATCCGGTGGTTTTTCGACCGGGGAGAGATGCCCCGCTTTGAACGCTGGACTTACTGGGAGAAGTTCGACTTTTTCGCCGTCTTCTGGGGGATGTTCGTGATCGGTCTCTCGGGGCTGATCCTCTGGTTCCCCGAGGCGTTCTCCCATGTCATGCCGGGGTGGATGATCAACGTCGCCGCGGTGGCCCATTCTGAAGAGGCGTTCCTGGCGGCGGTCTTCATCTTCACGGCCCACTTCTTCCACAACCATCTGGTGCCGAACAAGTTCCCCATGGAATCCAACATCTTCACGGGGCGCTACAGTGTTTCGGCGCTGAAAGAGGAGCGTCCCGAGGAATATGAACGGATCATTGCCGAGAATCGCCTGGAGAAGCTCAAGCGGAAACAGCCGGGGCCTGCGGAACATCTGATAGCGGCGGTTATCGGGATTGCCTCGGTGCTGCTCGGCCTGGCGCTGACGGTCCTCATCTTCTGGGCCGCTCTCTCCTGATGAGAAATGTGGACAGTGAAGAAATGAAACGGGTGATCGGTTCCGACGCCGATCACCCGCTGCGCATGACCATATCCGGTCTTCCGGGTATCGAAGGGGTGGCGTCTCCAGCGGGGTGCGATCGATTTTCATGATGCGGATACTCTACAAAACCCTCGCCTCGGCAAAGCTGACCCTGTTTCTGTTTCTGACGCTGGCCGTTTCGTCCATCTTCGGCACCCTCGTGCAACAGGGGCTTCCCCGGGAACGCTATGCCGAGGTGTATGGTCCCGGCCCGGCGTCTCTCATTGAATTGTTCCATATCTTCGATCTGTATCATTCGTGGTGGTTTGTCGGTCTCCTTCTTCTCCTCGCCCTCAACATCACCGTCTGCACCGCCCGGCGGATTCCCGCGCTCTTCCGGCAGATCCGTTCCCGGAACCGGAACGGAGACGACGACATCTTCCGGAGTGCTCCCATCACCAGAACGCTTGAGAGCCACGGCTCCGTCGACGAGGTCGAGAAGAAGGCCCGGACACTGCTGTGCTCTCTTGCCGGGGAACCGGTCCATGCCGCCAGGGACGGGAAGATCTATCTGTTTGCCGAAAGGGGGCGCTATACCCGCCTCGGCATGGTCGCCATCCATGCGAGCATTCTCCTGATCCTCGCCGGGGGGCTGATTGGTTCCATCTGGGGATTCAGCGGGCAGATGCGGATCAACGAAGGTGCATCATCAAACACGGTCGCACTGTTCGGCGGCGGTACCAGGTTGCTCCCGGTTGCCCTGGCCTGCGACGATTTTTCCGTGACCTTCTACGAAAACGGCATGCCCCGGGAATACCGGTCCGATGTGACCGTTCTCGAGGGAGGGAAGAAGGTCCTGTCCGCGACCATCAGGGTCAATGAACCGCTGAAGTATAAAGGGCTGAAGTTCTGCCAGGCAACCTACGGCATTGCCGAGGCGAGCGGATTCACCGTGGTGATGCGGGACGCGGCTACGGGAAAGAAAATCCCTGTGAACCTCGAACTGATGAAAAAGGTGCCCGTGCCGGGCACCGAAGCCTTCTTCGCCGCCGCCCGGTTCGCCCCCGATTTTCAGGGACGGGGTCCCGCTCTGCTGGGTGTTCTGCTCCAACCCGGCAAGCCCCACGATATATTCTGGATTCCCCGCGACCAGCCGGTCAAGCGCGGGGGGCATGTCTTCGCGTTTACGGATTTTACGGCGCGCTTCTACACCGGATTCCAGGTAGGAAGCGATCCCGGCGTTCCCCTGGTCTGGGCCGGGTTTCTCTTCATCCTTGCCGGGTTTGCCGCGGTCTTTCTCGGGGTCCACCGGCGCGTCTGGATACGGATCGGCCCGTCATCGGAGGGGAAAGAGGTTCTGATCGCCGCTGATCCGGGAAAAAACAGGAAAGGATTCGAAGAACGTCTGGACAAGGCGTTCCGCACGATATTTGCCGCGTGATACCATGGACGACACCTTTCTGATCAGCCTGGCCACCTTTGTCTACTTCGCCGCCGCGCTTCTCTTCGTGATTGCCGTCGCGTTCGAAAACCGGCGCGCGGAGCGGTTCGCCCTGAGCGTGGCGGCGGCCGGATTCACCCTCCACACGGGATCGATTCTCATGCGGTGGCTCCTTTCGTATCGTCTGGGGATCGGACACGCCCCCCTGTCGAATTTCTACGAATCCCTGGTTTTTTTCTCATGGTCCCTTGTGGTGGTTCTCTTCGTCTTCCGCAGGCGATATCGAGGCGGGCTTATCGGCGCCGTCCTTTCTCTCTTTGCCTTTCTTCTCCTGGCCTACGCCTCCCTCTCGGGAAAGGTTGACGCGCGCATACAGCCGCTCATTCCGGCGCTCCAGAGCAACTGGCTCATCAGCCACGTCATCAGCGCCTTTCTCGCCTATGCCTGCTTCGCTCTCTCCTTCGGGGCGGGCGTGCTCTATCTGGTGAGGAAAAAGACGCGGGGGGGTCTGGTATCGAAGCTCCCTTCAACGGAATTCTTCGACGAACTCGCCTATCGGACCATATCGATCGGGTTTCTGCTCCTGACGCTGGGGATCATCACCGGGGCTGTCTGGGCAGATACGGCATGGGGGCGTTACTGGGGATGGGATCCCAAGGAAACCTGGTCGCTCATAACGTGGATGCTGTACGGAGCGTACCTCCACG
>ENA-OSEO01005331-OSEO01005331.1-sediment-metagenome-genome-assembly--contig:-NODE-5331-length-12464-cov-3.165658_pt1 | contig 12464 bp, 10 predicted proteins | sample MGYA00237883_ERZ534232 | MGnify/ENA metagenome assembly ERZ534232
CGAACGCCTATCCGGACGAGTTGCGAATGCTCGTCCTGTTGAGGGCAATGGAAGCCGGGGCGGACTTCGTCGATATCGAGTATGCGAACTTCCTCCGGCCTGAGGTCGGCCATACGGTCAAAGCGGGTCTCGCAACCCGTCCGAGGACCCGCCTGATTCTGTCGACCCACGACTTCACCGGCACATTCCCAGATATCCGCAGGCTCTACCGGGATATCCGCACGGCATGTCCTGCCGCGATTCCCAAGCTGGTCTACACGGCCCGTCACATCAACGATTGCTTCGCGGCCTTCGACCTGCTCCACGAAACCGAGGGGGACCGCATCGTGCTGTGCATGGGCGAGGCGGGCCTGATCAGCCGGGTTCTCGTGAAGAAGTTGGGCGGCTTCGTGACCTTCGCGAGCATCGACCCACAGGCCCCGACGGCACCGGGGCAGTTGGCGATAGACGCCCTCAAGGGGCTGTACCGATACGATTCGCTCAACGCTGAGACTGAGCTTTTCGGCGTCATTGCGGACCCCGTCGGCCACTCGCTCAGCCCGGCCATCCACAACGCCTGCTTCGCCGACGCAGACATGAGCCGTCTCTACCTCCCCCTGCTCGTGCAGCGCGGGCAAAAGGAATTCGACGCCTTCCTCGACAACGTCCTGGCCCGGCCCTGGCTGGACTTCCGCGGCTTCAGCGTGACGATCCCGCACAAGCACAGCGCCCTGGAATACGTGCGTCGCCACGCCGGATTCATCGAGCCCCTCGCCGACAAGATCGGCGCCGCCAACACGCTCCTGATCGAGCGACGAGCGACGAGCGACGAGCGACGCCTCCGTGCCTACAACACCGACTACGCCGGCGCCCTCGACGCGATCACGCAGGGCCTGGGCATCGAGCGCAACGGCCTGCGCGGCGTTCCGGTCGCAGTGATCGGCGCGGGAGGCGTCTCACGAGCCATCGTCGCGGGCCTGACCGACGCCGGCGCAGAGGTGACGATCTACAACCGCACGGTTGCCAGGGCCCAGGAACTCGCCGCCGAGTTCCATTGCCAAGCCGCCAGCCTGGACAAGTTGTCTCATCTCGACGCCAAGCTCCTGATCAACTGCACCAGCATCGGCATGCACCCGCATGTGGACGCCACCCCCGTCCCGGCCGAGTACCTGAAGCCCGGCATGACGGTCTTCGACACCGTATACAACCCCGCCGAGACGCTGCTTCTGAGGCAGGCCAGGGAGAAAGGCGCCAAGACCATTGACGGCATCGCCATGTTCGTCAACCAAGCCGCCGCCCAATTCCACCTCTTCACCGGCCGTTCCGCCGACACCGACCTCATGCGAAAGGTGGTTTTGGACAGCTTGCGATGACGCCTAAACCGAAACAGATCGTTATTGACAAATGTGCTTTCCAAGGGACCAATGACGATGAATTGTGTTCCTTCGCTAAAAACCACCTCTTGGTTCTTCCGCACGACCTGTACGCTGAGATTGTAACGAGCAACAATCTGCACGAACGAGAGACTCATCTTCAACGGTTTCAAAAGGCGATATTGTCAAATGCGCACTGGGGACGCTCCTTGAGATCAATGGTTGAATGGGAAGCCAAAACTCCGCAACCCTACGGTTCTCTTCCTGACTTCGACGAGACGCGCAACATGCGCGACCAGCTGGCGCGGGGATACGCCTATTCTCCCGAGTTTGCCTCTGACGCCGCTGTTTGGAATCTGGATTCGGCGAAGATCACTCTCGGCAAATGTGGGATGGTTTGTCAAGAAGTTGCTCCACAGACTCTTGCGTGTGCCGAAGCACGCAGGCATGAACTGGAGCCTCGCGCGCGTAGACCGGAGCGTCTCCAGTTCCTGATCGACTGCATAGATGAACCTGATGCTTTGAATGTGCACGCCATTGCAGTGAGCCAATTTCGAGAACGCGTGCGACATCCGGACAGGTTTTGCCTTTCGAGGGATTGGGTGAGTTGGCAGCATGTTCGTCTCACCACCGTTCTCCTTCTTGAATACAGCTTTCTCAAGAAGGGGCACGGCAGAGACAGAGAACAAGAGAATGCCGAGCATGATCTGTACGATGTCCACTACGCCGTGCTTCTGAGTCGGGCGGATGCCATTATCACCCAAGACAAAGGACTGATCGAGTTAGCCCGCGCGGCGTTTCCGGAGAAGGAGGTGTTCTCGAGTCTGAAGGAGGTGCCGGAGTCGTACCGGTGCGACGGGGTGGGCGCATAAGACGCAGGTTGTGTGACTCGGTGCGTGAGGGTATACTGGGTCCGGACGGAACCGGTTGTCTGACATGAGTTTGCGTTTATGGTTGCGATGAATCAAATCGAGGAGTTCGGCCGAAGAGTCGGCCGGGAGTTCGGGGCCGAGCGTGTAATCCTCTTCGGGTCCTACGCGAAAGGCAGTGCAGGCGCGGACTCTGACGTCGATATCCTCGTCATCGGGCCCTTCGAGGAGAGGAGTGTGGACAAATCAGTCGAGATCCGGCTGAAATTGCGGCCGGGCTTTCCCATGGACCTGCTGGTACGCACGCCGGAGAAGGTGCGGGAGCGAGTCGAGATGGGTGACGCGTTCATGCGAGAGATCCTGGATCAGGGGATTGTGCTGTATGAAGCCAACGACCGCTGAGTGGATCGTCAAGGCGGAAGGGGACTTCGCGGTGATGGAGCGCGAGTGCGAAGTTAAGGACTGCCCCAATTACGATGCGGCCTGTTTTCACGCCCAGCAGTGTGCCGAGAAGTACCTGAAAGCCCGTCTCTGTGAGGTCGGTGCCGTTTTCGGCAAGACCCATGACCTTGCCGCTCTGCTTGAACAGGTCCTCGATGTAGAACCCGGATGGGAAGCGTGCCGTGAGGACCTTGCGTATCTGTCCGATTTCGCCGTGAACTGTCGCTATCCGGGCGAGGCTGCGGATAAGAACAGCGCCCAGGACGCAAGAAGACGGTGCCGGGCCTTTCGGACAGTCGCCCGGCAATCGCTTGGATTAACGCTATAGGAGGGATGGCGGCATGCGCAACAACGCTCTGTCGGATCAGTGTGCTCGCAGATGCGTTGTTTCCAGTCTGTCGCCGATTCGTTCGCGGATCATTTCCGCGACCACTTTCCGGTGGCAGGCATCCGCGGATTGCTCGTAGCACAACAGGCAGCACGTCCTCCGGCGGACGTGGTCGCAGGCCTGCTCGATCGCTTCCCGGCGGGTCGCGAGGTGCCGCCGCATGGCTTGGAAGAATGCATCGTAGTCGCCGTCCGTCTTCACCTTGTCCCGCAGCGGACGCGGAGTTCCAAGTTCCTTGAGGTGGAGGTAACGAATCCCTCTGGACTCAAGGGCCTGCGAGAGCGGCCCCTTCGAGAATCCCGGCTTACGCGAGAACGGGTTCTCCCGCACGTCCAAGATACACTCGATGCCGTGGGCCGCCAGGCAATCCAAGAACGCCGGAAGGTCCTTTCCTTCGTAGCCTACGGTGTACAATCGAAGACTCATGGAGCGGTGTAGGCCCTCCCGACACGCGGTTCGGAGATTCTTCCTTGCGCGGTTGTGAACGTGATCGGGTGGGAGCGCATGTGCTCGGCGTCGAGGGCGGAGTAGACGCCGAAGTGCAGGTGCGGGAAAGTGGAGTAGCCGGTGTTGCCCGAGAGGGCGATCACCTGGCCCGCGACGACCCGAGCGCCGATCTCGACGAGGACGCCGTCCGTCTTGAGATGGTGGTACTCCCCGATGGTGCCGTCCGCATGGGCGATGGAGACGTAGTTGGCCTCGTTTGCGTGCTTCTTGTGCGGGCCGCCCGTTTCCGAGGATTCCTTGAGGTCCACGACGATCCCCTCCCGAGCCGCACAGACCGTCGTCCCCTCCGGCATCGAGAAGTCCACCGCGTACTGATTCACGCCGTGATGCGACAATCGCCCGTTGTAACCCTGGCTCACGCGATACGACCGGCCCCTCTCGAACGGTAGGCAGTAGAGCGTCTTGTCATCGTGCTGCGCGTCGATGCGACCCTTGGTCCACTGAAGACGGTAGCGCCACTTGCAGGGCCTGGCGGGGTCGGCCGAAGAGACCCGCAGCGCCTCGGTCCGCGAATAGCCGACGTAGGTGCCGATCTCCGGGACGAGGTGCGTGATGTGGGCGTTTTGGCCCCCAACCGTCAGGGCCATCGTTACTTCGTAGGCCCGCCGATTCTCGACAACGATACTGACGTAGCCCGGTCCCGGGACCCGGCGCACCCGGACGGCCTCCTCATCCCTCGATGGTTGACCAGCCCCTGCCACGGAGGACAGGACCATGACAGCAAGGGCCGTACCCCACTGCACTGATTGAACCAGCCCCAAAGGCCGATGTACTCTCACTCGCCGTTCCGCCATCGGCATCCAGACTCCATCGAACATCTTCACGCCCTGCGCTACGGGCATGCCCTACGTATGATTGTACCATAGTACGAGCCGATCCGCAAAAGGTTGTCGCCTCGTCCGCCGCGCGGTATAGTTGGCTGCACGGCATGTGAAAGGAGCCCCTATGAATCGTCGTCTCATCATCGCAAGCGCGCTGGTCGTGTTGACCCTGATCCTGGCGTATTCGGCCACGGTGATCGCCGCCGAGTTGGTCAAGGCCAAGGATGGCTCGGGGATTGTGGGGTATAAGGATACGCCGGTCTTGCCCTGGTGTGGTTACCACACGCACGACCCGGACCGCCCGGCTCCGCCGAAGGTCACGCCGGGCTCGCGCGGCCGGGCGCCTTCCGACGCCGTCGTCCTCTTCGACGGCACGGACCTCTCGCAGTGGCAGCCCTCCGACTGGAAGGTCGAAAATGGCGAGATCGTCGCCGTCACAGGTGCCTTGACCACCAGGGAATCCTTCGGCGACTGCCAGCTTCACCTCGAGTGGCAGGCCCCGGACCCGCCGGTGGGCGACGATTGGGACCACGGCAATAACGGCGTGATGTTAATGGGCCTGTTCGAGATCCAGGTCTTCGACACGTACACGACGCCGTTGTACCCGGACGGCCAGGCGGCTTCCGTCTACGGCCAGACGCCGCCCAAGGTCAACGCCTGCCGCCCGCCCGGCCGATGGCAGACCTATGACATCATCTTCTTCGCCCCGGTCTTCAAAGACGGCAAGTTGGCGAGCCCCGCTCGCGTCACGATGCTCCACAACGGCCTGCTCGTCCACCACAACCAGGAGATCTACGGCCCGACCGGCCACCGCATCCTGGCCAAGTACGATAGACCCATCGAGCCCAAGCGGCCCCTGGCCCTCTCCGGCCACCACAACCCGGTCCGCTTCCGCAACATCTGGATCCGACCACTGTAGCGGAGAGAAGGTGCTCCCTATCGGCCCTGAACAGGACAAGGGCAAGAGAGCCTATGGCAGTGGTGCAGACCGGAAAAGCGTGGCTAACTCTTGGTACTTCTTCGCTTCGTCCTTCCGGCCGGCCTGGTCGTGGAGGGCCGCCAGGAGGAGGTAGGCTTCGACGAGGTCGGGCTTGAGGTTCGTAGCCTGCGTCAAGTGCTCGATCGCCTTGTCCATCTGCTTGAGCCGAACGGACTGAATCCCCAATCCCACGTGGGCGAAAGGATGATGCGGGTCGAGCTGAACCGCGCGGGCGAACCACTTCTGCGCCTCGGCTGGCTCTTTCTGCTTGGCGTAGTAGTTGCCCATGTTGATGGTGGCCAGGACCGAGTCGGGGTCAAGTCGCAGGGCCCTGTCGAGAGCCTGCTTCATGGCAGGCAGGTCGTTGCGCTGCGAGGCCGCGGCTGCCTGATTCACCAGAATCTCGACGTTCCTCGGGTCCATTCGATTCAGCTCGTCATAGATGGCAGTGGCTGCAACGATGTTGCCCGACTGGGCACAGTGCGCCCCCAGTACCAGCAGGGCATCCTTACGAGTATAGCGGTCCGGCGTCTGCTTCGAGGTGAGCACCTTTACCGCCTCGTCCATCATATTGCCCTGGACCAGGATTTCCGCCAGCGCGACACGGGTCCGCATCTCGAAAGGCCGCACCTCCAGTGCCTTGCGACACACGTCAATCGCCTCTCGAGGACGGCCGGCCTCCGTCAGCAGCCGGGCGTGGCGAACGGTCAGATACATGTCCTTTGGCCGATGCTGAATCGCCTCCTGCACCAACGCAAGGCCCGGCCGCCCCATGGCCCGGCGTAGCTGAATCAACTCCTCGCGCAGGCTCGCCAGCTCAGAGTCGTGGTCGAGCTGCTCCGCGAACGGCGGGATCGTCTTTCGGCGGTACATCTCCATCGCCAGCCGATATTGCTCGGGCCCGTCATACGCCAAACGCCGGTGGCATAGATCAAGCAACTCGTCCTCGGACCCTTTGGGTTCGGCCAGTCCCGCCTGGGGCATCATCTCCCGGATCTGCCCCATCGCGGCGTAGGCTGACAGGGAATTGCCCCGGAAACTCAGATGCACGTGATCCACAAGAAGATCATCTCCCAGGAGACGATCTCCCATCCGGCTCTCCAGGTGCTTGTCCAAGTCGAGCAGACGGACGCCCTGGGCCGACCTGGCCTGCGCCGTCTCACGGATCACACGGAGGATGGAACTGTCGGCCCGGAATCGCAGCACATCCCGATCCCTGGCCTCGACGAACGCGTGTCGGGCTTCGTCCGTTCGGCCGAGGGCCGCGAGACACCTGCCCATACAGAACAACAGATCGGCGTGCAAATCGTCGATCCGATGAGCCCTCTCGTACGCCGACAAAGCGCCGGCGAGATTCCGCTCCCGTTCGAGCGTCCTTCCCTCCTGGAATGCCTGGTCCCACTCGGCGATGCGCTCCGGCGCCAAGCCCGCCTTGTGTTCCGAGCCGAAGGGAGCACACGACTGGATGTTGACCGGAACCGTGCACAGGAGTACCCCGGCGCCGCAGCCCTGTGCGGTCCGGATGATGTCGTCGAGGTTGTCCCGAAAGTGGCGGTAGCAATCCCGCAGCTTCGGATCTTCGGCCGTGATCCGACTCGTCAGAAAGCTCTCCATGCCCTGCCAACGGGTCTGATCCTGTCCCTTCATGCCGAGAAACTCGCTGAGGTTCTTCAGCAACTGGCCGATCCGGGTCTCCTTCTTGGCCGTGATGCAGGCGTTGATGAAACCGCGACTGGCATAGAGCGACGCCGGCAGGGTCGGCGGCCCATAGGGACCGATCACTTCGTTGTTGCCCATGAAGACAATGAAGAGATCGGGATCGTGCTTCGCACAGTCTCGCGCGATCCGCTGGGCCACGTGGGAGTTCATCGCCGTCACCGCGGCATTGACCACTTCGAACGAAACGCCGGTCGCGTGCTCGTTGAGCAGCACCTCCAACTGCCGGCAGAACCCATACGCCGGGTCGGGGTCACCGTATGCCGCCGAACCGCCCAGGACAAAGACCCGAAGCGTCGATTTGTTCTTGCGAGTCAGCGTGCAGGGCTCAGGTGATCGCGACAGGACCTTGGGGACGAAGTGCTCGCAGTAGTGCTGATTGATCAGATGGATCGTCTCGCCCCCGGCCTTCCAACGGAGGAAGAACCCTCGGGGATGACCGTAACTCATGAGGGAAAGCACGAGCTCGAGGAATCCGAGGAACAGCAGCGGACTCAGGATCATGGCCAGCAGGCGTTTCCACAACGCCGGCCTTTGGGCAGGCTTCACCCGGTTCTTGTCGCTGCGTGACTGGCGTGTCGTTCCCATGCTGTCTGCCGGCCCGGACTACGCGTTCGTCTCCTCGCCCTCGGGCAGGGCCTTGCCGTCAGGCAGCACGTCGCCGTCGAGGGCGTCCAGGCTCATGCCCTTGATCTCCGGCAGCGTGCTGCCGATGATGCCTTGCAGGTCGCCGTAGAGGCCGGAGGTGCTCACGAGCACGCGTTCGAGCTGCTTCTCCCGCTTGGCCCAGTACCGCTGGTAGTTTCGCTTCTCGGCTTCCAGGTCCTGGCGCATCGTCATGAACGCCTCGGCGATGCCCGACACGCGGTTACAGAACTCCTGGCCCGTCAGGTAATTGTAGACCAGCTCCATCTTCCCGTGCTGCCCTTCCAGAGCCCGGCGCGCCCTGGCCGCGCCGATGAGACCTTCGCGAAGGGCCATCGCCACCGGATAGACGCAGGCCCAGCTTACCACCCAGACGCCGTCCACCTGACCGAAGTGCCGGATCGGCTCGGGCAACTGCTCGCTGACAATCACCGAACGCGACGCGCCAACCATCCGCAGATCGTCCCGTAGCTTCGGAAGCCAGTCCTTGGACCAGTGTCTCGTCCGTTTTGATTCCCACAGGATCAGGCCGCAGTCCATACCGGTGTCGTCGAAGACACGCTGGATGACGTCGGCGCCGCGGACTCCCTTCGGCACCGGCTCAATCGAATCCTTTCGAAATAGGTCCCCCAGCAACTCCTCCAGCGCGACCTCCAGGACCTCGCCCTGGGCCTGCTGCGAACCCTGCTCGGCCTTGCGTTTGAGGTCCTCGATCTGCCTCAGGAGCATCTGGACCTTCTGCTCGTTCTCCATGAGCTTGAGACGGTGCTGCTCGTCCAGTTCCTTGTGAGCCTGCTCGCGGACCTTCTGCAACTGCTCCTGGAGCTTGCGCTCCACCTCCAGGTCGATGGTCCTGAGTTTCTCCTCCAGCTCGCGCTTCTCCTTGCGAAAGGCCAATTCGTTCCGATCCGCCTGCTCAGCCTTCACCTTGAGTCGGGCCAACTCAGCGTCGCGGTCCTTCAATTCGACGCCGAGCTCTTCCCGGGTCTTGTCGCGAATCTTCTGTTCGAGCAGCCGACGCTCCTGGCCAAGCTGCGCTTTGACCTGCTCGCCAACGGTCTCGGCCTTCTGCTGAAGCTCCTTCTGCTGCCGGGCCAGCTCGTCCTGCTGTTGCTTGAGCTTGGCACGGGTCGCGTTGAGCTCCGCGTCGAGCTCGCTCCGAATGCTCGCGCGGAGCTGGCTCGAAATCACCTCGGTGATCTCGATCTGCGCCTGGCAGTTCGGGCAGGTGATCTGATTGTCCACAGGTTCCTCCTGGATTCTGGCACGGGCATAGAGGCTATGACCCCAACCGGCGTCTGTCAAGGGAATCCCGCTCGTAGCACGGCCGTCCCGGCCGTGAGTACCACGGGCATCTTGCCCGTGGATCTTCCGGGAATCCATGGGCGGGACGCCCATACATACTCACGGGCAGGATGCCCGTGCTACGTGGCGCCGCGGGCCGTCAATCGTACAACGTGGGTTTCTCGCGCCAGTCCTTGTCCGCGTCGTGGTGGTATTCGCGGACTCGTGGGCGACGCTCCCGCAGGCGGACCGACTCGATGCCCAAGTAGTACCCGCCGGAGGAGGGGTTCTTGCCCACACACTCCAGTCGCAGTGTGTACTTGCCCGGCTCGGGCCAGAAGTCCAGCAGGTGGTACTCCCACGTGGAGACGTCGGCACTGTACAGGTCAATCACGCCGCCCAGCTTCACGCCGTTGAGGGAGGCCTGATAGCGGCCGTAGTCGTAGGAGCGGGTCATTACCAGCAGCAGGCGCAGCGGCTCCTTCTTCTCGATCTCAAAGGGAATCTCGACCCAGGCGTTCTCCTGCTGCCCGGCGCGGTACAGCAGGTGACCGTCGGGATACACGTCCAGGTTCTGTGCCACCGCTTCGCCCGGGCCGTGGTGCGACTCCGCCGTGAATCCCTTGGCCGCGATGATCCGGTCCAGGTTCGGCAGCGTCCGCTCCCGGCCGTGCGGGGCGCGGGCCTGGAACGTAGGCGTCCCCGTCTGGTACCAGAACGCCACGCTCGAATAGTCGTCCTCCCGCTCGTTCCAACTGTGGGACTTATACTGCGGGTTCTCGTCGGGCGACATCCAGCCGAAGTGCTCGAACGTCACCTTGATCCCCTTCTGGAACACGATCGGGTCCGCGATGTGCCAGCGATAGGCGGAGGTGTGCCCGCCCACGATGCCCCACTGGTCGAAGTACGGGACGCCGAAGTACGGCGTGCTCGTCGTCTTGAGACCCCAGGCGGAGAGGAAGTAGTCCTCGGTGCCCGTCCCCCAGATGGAGGCCTTCTCCTCGCCGTCGATGTAGATCTTCTCGTCGCCCTCGCCGAACCACGAGGGACTCCGCGTCCGCACGCTGAGCACCGTGCCGACGTAATGCCCCTTGCCCTGCGTGTCGAGCACAACATAGTCCTTCCCATGCTCGACGGGATACTCCTGGCGATACTGGGCATAGAAGTACGGCGTGTCCTCGGGCAGGCTCTCCCTCTTGATCCAGTCGATATTGTAGTAGAGCAGGCTGATCGGCTTCTCGCTCTGGTTGACGACCTCGATCCGCGCCGATTTCCGGAACGGCATGTGCCAGAAGCAGTTGTACGAGTCCGCATCCTCGACGATCACCGGCAGACTGACCACCGCGCTGCGTTTCCCGAAGCTATTGGCAAAAAAATCCCCGACCGGCGCCTCGACCCCCGGCCGCGTGGCCCCATCCCAATACATCCGCAGCAGCATCTCCTGGTGATTGGCGGACCCATTCTTCGCCCACGGGTGCGGCTCGGGCCCCAGGAACGTCATCCAGATATGCGTAATGACGCCCGGCCCCTGCACATCCAGCAGAATCTTCCGCTCCCCCGGCGCCACATTGCTGTTGTCCCAGTTGCTGTTCGGGTCCGGCACCCCGTTCGGATCCCGCTTTCCATCGACCCCGACCTTGGCGGTCGAGGTCGCCCGCATACTCCGCCCCTCCTGCGGCCGCGCCAAATCCCCCAAAAGGTCGCCCCAACAAACTGAACCACCCAACAGAACCAAACCCGCCAGGACTGAACAATGCAGAACCCCGCCACCCGAGTAATTGGACGAACCCATCGCATCGACTCCGCAATACCAACGTTCTTCGATACACCTATCGAACGCGAATCCACACGCGCAGTGTACCTCCCTATCCCATGGCCCGCAAGCATTCCCGTGGCCTCTCCCTTCTCGCCTACCACGCACAATCTCCAAGCCCTCTTCCGAGAGCGACATCGATCGCTGTTCCAAACCTTCCTCGCGGCGCTCCTCCGTGGCAATCCCAATCCTACAACGCCTACTGCTTCACATGCGACTCTGCTCTTCCCAAGTCATATTCTGAGGAAGATACCTTTTCGATTTAGCAGAACGACCACAGCATAACACACACCAACAATGGCGAATGAAAACAGAAGTGAGACTAATTCTGTAGGCAGCACCCGGCCGAGGCTTGAGATGCTCAAGGACATCAAAGACTGATCGCCGAAAAGCGGAGATGCAACAGCCCCTAACAGCACCAGGTGTAAGATATAGCAAAGCAAAGACTTCCTGCCTAACAGGACACAAATTCGGCTCCATTTCTGAAATGCTGTGATCTCAAGCAGCCAGATGAAAGAGGCTAGAGTCACAGATGCCCACCCCGAGGTGTAGAGCACGAAGGAACTTGTCCACAAGCCTTTGTTGATGGGAAAGGATAGATTCCAAACCTGCCCAAGAACAATGGACAGGAATCCACCAAGGAATAATCCGATGACCTTCTTCTCAAGCGTCAACTTGGAAATGAGAAGGTATCCAGCCAGCATGCCAGTCATTCCTGTTACAGCAGCCGGAATGGTGGAAAAGAGGCCCTCCGTATCCCATGTGCCTTCGCTTAATGCGCCTGGTATGATAAGTCTATCGATCCAAGCAGCCAAATTCCTTCCCGGCTCCAAAATCCCGGTTCCTATGCCAGGTACCGGAATCAGAGCCATGGCCAGCCAATACGCCAACAGCATGAACGCACCGGCGGCCATCTGGGTTCTCCATCTGCTGAACAGATAGAACAACACACATGCCAGATAGACCAGACTAATACGCTGCAACACGCCCATCACCTGAATGGAATTGGTCCCGAAGCTGTTGTTAATCAGGACATTCACAACAAAACCGAGCAGAAACAGCTTGACCGTTCTCCATATCGCTCGTGACAACAATCGCTGCGATTGTCCGGGGCCGGACGGTTTTCGCGAATAAGACAGCACAACGGAAATTCCCACAGCGAAAGCGAAGAACGGAAACACCAGGTCCGCAAAAGTCACACCATGCCACTCTTTGTGCAACAAGACACTGAAGCAGGAGCATTTGCAGACCAGCACGAACATGAACGCGGTATCAGCCATGATCATGCCGATAATGCTGAATCCACGAAAAGCATCAACCGACAACAACCGTGATTGTACCGATGCGTCTTGCTCCATTGTTACCTCTCGATTATCATATGGTAAGAAAGATCACGGCCACTTGGTGGTATCCGCCAGACGATGCGGGGAAAGACCAAGGGACAGCCCGCAAAACACAAGTTGACGATAGTCCGACTCTGATCTGCCTAATCCCATCCGCACCATGTTGTCGCCGTGTCCGTGCTTCCACATTCATCTCTCGGCCTCCAAAGCCGTCGCGCTCGATTCTGGGTGGGATTGTAACCTGGGGCGGCGGGGAGGCAAGGGAATTCCTACGCGTGAAGCGGGGTTCGTGAAGCGTGAAGCGGT
>ENA-OSEO01005332-OSEO01005332.1-sediment-metagenome-genome-assembly--contig:-NODE-5332-length-12460-cov-4.045223_pt1 | contig 12460 bp, 10 predicted proteins | sample MGYA00237883_ERZ534232 | MGnify/ENA metagenome assembly ERZ534232
CCTCTTCGTAAAGCGGATTCCTCTTCATTCATTCCATGCCCGTATCACGTTAGGCCCCAGAGGCATTGATAATTTGACTTCAACCCAAGCCTCATTTCGGCCTACACACCGCAATTATTTCATGATTTTGTCCCGCTGCTTACTCACGGCCGGTGTCGCCATCACGATCAGGATCAGGGCCGTGCCAACAATGAATGCAAGGCTGAGTGGCTTCGTGATAAAAATTGTGGGATCTCCATCGGAGATATACAACGAACGTCGCAGGTTTTCCTCAAGCATCGGCCCCAGCACGAGTCCGAGCATCAGTGGTACCGGGCTAAATTCGAGTAGCCTCAAAGTTATGCCAAGGATACCGAAGATCGCAACAAGGTAGACATCAAACGACAAGTTGTTCATGCTGTAGATGCCTATGGAGGAAAATACCATGATAGCCGGAAATAGCAGGCGATAGGGCACCTTGAGCAGTTTCACCCAAATGCCGATCAAAGGAAGATTGAGGACGACGAGCATCAGATTGCCGACCCACATGCTAGCGATCAACCCCCAGAAAAGGGCAGGTTGCTCGATCATCACCGTTGGGCCGGGTGTAATGCCTTGGATCGTAAGCGCGCCGAGTATAAGCGCCATCGTCGCGCTACCAGGAATGCCGAGCGTTAGGGTAGGAATGAATGCGCACTGGGATGCGGCATTGTTGGCAGACTCCGGTCCCGCCACTCCCTCGATGGCGCCTTGACCGAAACGTGACGGATCTTTCGCCAATTTGAGTTCCATCATATAGGATGAGAATGAAGCGATAGACTGACCAGTGCCTGGAAGTGCACCGAAGAACGCCCCAAGCACGGTACCTCTAAGGATCGGAGCGATGGATTGTTTCATGTCCTGCCACGTCGGGTAGAGGTGCGTCACCTTGGTGACGAGGATTTCACGCGTTTCCGGGTCGCTTAGGTTGCTGATAATTTCACTCAACGCAAACACACCAATTGCGACAGTTGCGAAACCGACGCCGTCCGCCAACTCGAAGAAGTCGAAACAAAAACGCTTTACACCTGTATTGACGTCGGCTCCCACAACGCCGAACAGCAGGCCCAGCACCATCATCGCAAGCGACTTCACAATACTGCCGCGAACAAGCACAGCCGCGGTCACCAGGCCCAACAGCATAAGTGAAAAGTATTCAGGTGAGCCGAACTCCAACGCCATCTCGGCAATCGGGGGGCCGAACGCGGCGATTATCATCGTGCCGACTGTTCCGGCGAAAAATGAGCCGACTGCCGCAATCGCTAGTGCTGGTCCGGCGCGCCCCTTAAGCGCCATCTGGTAGCCGTCGATACAGGTCACCACCGACGAGGTCTCACCGGGGAGGTTGACTAGGATGGAAGTGGTAGAACCGCCGTACGCGGCGCCGTAGAATATGCCGGCCAGCAGGATGAGCGCCGTAACCGGTGGAACGTGGAAGGTGAGCGGCAGCAGCATTGCGATTGTGGGCAAAGGTCCGATGCCGGGCAAAACTCCGATCAGGGTCCCCCCCAACACACCAATGAAGCAATAGGCCATATTCGATAGCGAAAACATTACGCTGAATCCGAAAATGAGATTATGGTATAATTCCATTACAGCCTCTTTTTGTCAGAATCCTTTGATTAGGGAGTATGGAAGTCCTATGCCCCAGATAAACATGGCAATTGAAACCACGATCAGGAGTGCAGTCAGCGGTAAAACCTCTGCGATCTTAAACTGCCTGCCTGCGGCCGCGGCTACGAGGATTAGGGCCGTTAGCGCCGGTACGAAGCCTACACGTTCAATAAGAATGCCAAACAGTACCAAGGAGAGAGGCAGCAGGATAATAGCCCGAATCGACAGGTTGCCCTGGATTTTCTCCCCACTTCGTAGCCCTACGATCATGGTAATAATGCCGAAGGCGAAAAGGATCCCGCCCAGAACACTTGGGAAAAAACCGGGCCCCATGTTCAACGCACTGCCAAACCGATAATCCCTAGCAAGGAACATCGCTCCAGCACCGATTATGATCAGCATCAGACCAGCCCAGAAATCCTTATTTTTATTCAATTCAATCTTCATCGGGGACTCCATTTTGCTGAGTAGTACGATATCTTAAAAAAAACGCTTACTTACTTTGCAGGGGATCAGAAATGAAATTATAATTCATCTCAGGTACCTTGGCCGGTCAGAAGTGATCAGAAGCCATTTTTATGCAGTCATAGACAGAATACCACGGGCATACCCGTGGCGAATGTGCGTTCACATTGTTGCCGATAGTATACAATATGGCAAACAATGCGTCATTATGTAGATATTTGTCAAATAGGACATTAGGTATGCCAGGGCATCTTATTGCACCAAAATCTTTTCAAACTAAAAAGACGTCACTCGACGTTTAGTTGTTTAACTCCTCAAATTAACTAAGTGTTTATTATTTTGAAACGATAACAGTTATCGTTTGGTTTCTCGGCGGATACACACGATTTCAACCATGTATTCTTCGGCTCCGGTGCCTCACAGGACCAGACCAAAGGCCTTTCTTTCCGATGCCGCTCCAATCTCAGAGGAGCGGTGGATGGCACATTCTATTCAATCTTAATATTTTGCTCCTTCACGATCTGTTTCCATTGTGCTATTTCTCTATCTTGAAGTGACCCGTACTCAGTCGGGTCTAAGTAATTCACATCCACTCCCTGTTTTTTGAACACCGTCTTTACCTCATCTAAGGCTAATATGTTTTTTAACTCCTTAGTCAGTTTGTCGATGATTGGCAGCGGAGTGCCTGCTGGTGCGAGGATCCCACGAAACGAATTTGGTCCATACCCCGGCAACCCGGCCTCGGCAAAGGACGGCACATCGGGCAAATCTTCGACATGCTTCTGGGAGATACCCAGGGCTTTTAATTTTCCAGACTTAATATGGGGCAGACAAATAGCGAGTGCGGTTACAATACCAGTGCTGTGACCTCCGAGGACACTGATGGCCGCAGTGCTACCGCCTTTATATTGGGCTATCTTCATATCTATTCCAGCTATTTTCATAAAGAGAACAGTATTCAAGTGAGAGTTCGAGCCCACTCCCGAAGCTGCAAAAATTAGTTCGCCGGGCCTTTCCTTCGCCAGGGCGATAAATTCCTTAATCGAGTTAGCTTGGACGCTCGAATTGACAGCCATTACTATCGGTAAGGTTGTTACTACTGCGACAGGGGCAAAGGATTTTATCGGATCGTAAGGCAGTTCGCGCAGTGCTGGTAGTATAGTAGACGCAGAATCGACTATAAGCAAGGTGTATCCGTCCGGATCTGCTTTCGCCACAATTTCCGTGCCGATTATGCTTCCTCCCCCGCCGCGGTTATCTACAATTATCGGCTGGCCGAGACGTTCGGACAGATAGGTGGCAATCTGACGCGCGACTGTGTCGGTGCCCCCACCCGCTGAATATGGAACCACTAGACGCACCGGTTTGGTCGGATACGAGCTGGCCGATGCAAGGGATACTGCAAGTGGGAGCAATATCACGAACACAAGCAGTACTCCGAAAGTCTTGACCATCAGTGATTTCAAGTTCGCCATCGATTTTTCTTTTTTCATGGTTATCTCCTTTCTAATTTTTTCATGGTTATGGTTATTCCTTTGACTTCTTTTTCCCTTCCCATAGTGAATGGGAACGACCACTTCTAAGCAAAATCCCCAGCAAAAGCATGAAAGAATCCTTTGTAAATCTCCAGTACCTCTGGATTGATCTGATATCCAGAGGATGCCAGGCGCGCTCAAATAATTCCGTTTTCTCTTTATTTCTCAGGTGGGTTATAAAAGTCCACCAACCCCACCACAAATGTTTTATATTCGTTGTTTACCACCTGGATAACAAAAGCCCCTTCCATGATCAGTTTTTTTTGGGGACATAGCTGAGATCCATTAAAAACCCGGATGCCCCAAAAATCTTTTCTTTTTTTGAAACTTGAGCTTTTCACACTGATGGCAGAATGGTAATTATCATATCCTTCCCGAAAAATTTTTGAAATGGGATGTCAGCTCAAAACACGTCTTAGCAAAAACTGTTTCATCAGTTCCGTAACTAAGCAGCTGAAATCCAATTTTAACAAGCGCTTCCGCATACTCATAGCAAAGCCTTGGTTGCACAACTACCATAAGTGCTTTGCCAGCTTTACGCGCTTTTGCACACAAATTTCTGCCCAACTCATTTAGTATTTCATTTCTCTCAAAATCGGCTCCCGGAATTCCCAGTGATTGCGCCAAATCCCTAGTGCCTACATAATAGATGTCTACACCTTCAATTGCCAACATTTCATCAAAATTGTCAATGGCTTCCTTGTCTTCAATCAAAGGAATAACCATTACATTTTCGTTGGCTTTTTTATAGTAGCTTGTCCATGATTCTAAATTATAGCGACTACATGGGCAACTACTGCATGCGCCGCGAACGCCATCCGGTTCATATCTTGCATACTGAAGAGCCTTCGTTAATTCCTCAGGGGTGCAGACATGGGGTATAATAACTCCAGCTGCTCCAGTGTCTAAGGCTTTCATAATATAAATGGGATCATTTTCAGGAACCCTCACAATAGGTACTGTCCCTGATGCTTTAGCTGCAAGTACTAGGATCTGTATTGTATCAAACCATGAAGGCGCGTGCTCCATATCTAGAGTGACCCAATCAAACCCTGCTTCTCCCATAATTTCAGTAGTAATATGGCTTCCACTAAAGTTAATTGATCCGTGCAAAAAAGGTCTTTCCTTAAGCTTTTCCAATAAAACATTTGCCATTTTACTTGTCTCCTTTAGTTAGTTGGTTTAAAAAAAGTAATTTTATGAATGCGATTATGCATAAAGCTCAAGTTGCATAATATTCAGAGATGGGATCCATATCCCACTTGATATCACATTTTGTGGTACTGTCAAGTTTTTTGAGTAAAATTGATTGAATTGATTGATAACTCAAGTTTCGCACCCCAAAACCATGTGTTTAGGTACGAATTTTTTTAAAAATTAGTAGTATTAAAAGTAGTAATAAAGTCCATTTTGTGGTATGTTTAATAAGCTGAAATTTAAGGCAAATACAACAAAAAAGTCCATCGATATGATTACCACAAAATGCCAATAATTCAAAGACGAAATTGAAAATTATCTGCGGAACGGACAAAATAATTTCAATATCAAAATAGATTGAGTTTTTTGCTCTTTGAAATTCTAAACCTGGCTTTGCAAAATCAATATCGTTAAAAAAGACGGTTATCCAGCAGCTCATCTTTTATTGGCCGTTTTTTGTTCTTTCGCTTCTTCGACTAAAAACGGTCAATAGCTTTTGCAATAGAAAGTGGCATCAATGGTCCGTTGCCGGTAAAGATACATTCGACAGATTTAAAACCCGTTCATACCGCTGGCGATCAATGCTCTATAAAGTCATTGGAAAAATCAGTAACCAAATTCAATTTGATCAAGCGCCCAAGGAGGACAGTTATTTTATTGTTGATGATACGCCAATCCCCAAGAGCGGCTAACGTATGGAAAATGTCTCTTACATTTATGATCATAGCAAGGGCTGCAGCATTTTGTATAAAAGGGGACAAATAGAACAAACAGTGACAAGCTGCTCTCCATAGATTATACGGGCAGGTCGTTATGCCGCGGGAGGCCAGATTAGATGCGCTGGGCTCCTGGCAACATGTGATGATTCGGGGAATTGTGGAGACAAGAGGGTCGCATCTCAAATATTAAATATTTTCTTCCTGATTCTATTCAGTCGACCTTTAATCTTTCGATCTGCTTCAATTTGATTTGCAATCTGGTTATGCTTGATTGCAATTCCAGATCCGCTAATACCCGCTTACCTAACCCACTGAAATATATGTCCATCTTTATGATCATAACAGATTTCGTACGAAAGCTTAACGAAATGGTCTCGTCAATACTTAATATTTAAGATGCGACCCTGATGGGCGCGTGCGGGGGGTGCGGGGTAACCCGTATTCCTACCGCGACTATATTCAATAAGAAAAACCTGCTGGCAGTAGCCAAATACCTGCTGGGCGCTACCGGGGGCTTAGTGGTCACCCCGGCTGCTGAACAACCGTATGTCTGCCCGCATTGCGGGCAAAACTGCTCCACGTCAAGTTGCTGCCAAAATCAACCAGAGCGCCGCCATGAATGTTGATGAATTCTTCCAAATGGTTCCTTTATTTGTTATACATCAATGATTAGGCGGGCCTCCCATCCTGCGGGTCCACCGGATACCTGGACTTGGTGGTAGGTTACGGCTTTGATTTCCATTTTGATAATATGGTGATCAGGGTCATACGGCGCGTAAAAAATCGTGGCCGAAAGTCTTCTTTCCGAAAGAGAATGAATGTCGACCGCTTTGACAAGAATTTCATTTCCATTCCAGAGGTACAACAGCTCCCGGAGCCAGTTCACCATCAAATCGGGCCAATCCGAACCGCTTAAGGTGACCGGCATTTGGTTTTCACCCGTTAGCATGCGGATATCCGTAACCAGATCAAAAAGGGCATAGGCGGCATTGCTGAAAAGATCTTTGGCGCTTTTTCCAAAGACATGAATGCCGAAGTCGGCGGTATGGTCTGTCAATTCATATATTTTAGTCAATTCTCAGAACCTTGGCCCCCCTGATTTTTCTTTGTTTCAGCTCCTGCAGCGCCTGGTTGGCGTCACCCAGGGGAAACTCCTCAACTTCCGGTTGGATAGCCATGGCGGCAGCCAGTTCCAAAAATTCACGAATGTCGCTGCGGGTCACATTGGCGACGCTCTTTATCTCCTTTTCCAGCCAGAGATGAGCGGGATAGTCGATGTCCGCGAGGGTATTTTTGTCGCGATCCTCTTTGCGGATGGCGTTGATGACCAGCCGGCCGCCGGGGTTTAAATTTTTAAGCGCTTCCACCACCGGCTTCCAGGCAGGGGTCGTGTCGATGATGCAATCGAGCTTCCGGGGCGACGGGTCGGTGATATTGCCGGCCCAGGCGGCGCCGAGATCCATGGCAAAGGTCCTTTCTTTTTCGCTTCTGGCAAAAACAAAGATGCTGGCATTGGGGAATTTGTGCCGGGTCATTTTCAGGACCAGGTGGGCGGATGCGCCAAAACCCGTCAGGCCGAGTGATATTCCATCCCGCATGCCGGCAAGCTTGAGAGATCGATAGCCGATGGCGCCGGCACACAGGAGCGGCGCGGCCTGGGCGTCGGAGAACGCGTCGGGAATCTGAAAGGCAAAATTTTCTGAAACGCAGAGGTACTCCGCATACCCGCCATGGGCGTCTCTGCCGGTAGCAACAAATTCATCGCATAAATTTTCCTGTCCGGTCCGGCAGTATTTGCACTGTCCGCAGGCTGAATAAATCCAGCCGATGCCGACCCGGTCGCCTGCACGAAATTTTTTTACCCGGCGGCCGGTTTCAGCGACCTTTCCCACCACCTGGTGGCCGGGTATGATGGGAAAAAGGGTAGGCGGAGTGCGTCCTTCAATTTCATCCAGTTCCGTATGACAAACCCCGCAGGCGCTGACTTTCACCAGAATTTCCGTTTCCGACGGCCTGGGGACCGGCAGGGTTGCCGGTTCAAGGGGGTCCGGATTTTCGTCCAACAGGAAGATTTTTCTCAATATCATTGCTTTCATGGGTTTGGTTTCCTTTAGTCCAAACGTTTTTTAAAGCGGCTGAGCGCCCCGATAAAAACGATCCCGCCCAGAATTGCAAGCCCTGCAAGCTGCGGCCACAAGACGCAGATGCCGGTTCCTTTCAAAAAGATACCCCGGACGATAATCAGAAAGTATTGCAGCGGGTTGAGGTATGTGAGCCACTGGACCACGGTCGGCATATTGGTGATGGGAAACACAAAACCGCTGAGCATGAAAAAAGGCAGAACAAAGAAAAAAGTGGTCATCATGGCCTGCTGCTGGGTGGCGGAGATCGTTGAGATAAAAAGTCCGATTCCCAGGGTGCTCAACAAAAACAGGCAGGTGGACGCAAACAGCAGGGTGATGCTGCCGACCAGAGGAATCCGGAACCAGAAAATCGCGAAAATGGTGACCATGACCATTTGGGCCTGGGCGATGATAATGAAAGGGATGGTTTTTCCCAGGATCAGCTCGGTCGGTTTTAACGGTGTGACGATCAATTGTTCCATCGTCCCGGATTCCTTTTCCCGGATAATGGCCATGGAAGTGAGCAGCAGCGTCAGGAGCATCACCAGAAAAGCGACAATGCCGGGAACATAGAAATTGCGGCTATCCAGATTGGAATTATACCAAGTACGGATGCGCAAATCAATGTGCCCATAATCGAGTTTTTGAAGGTAGCGCTGCCGGATCATTTGATTGTTAAATGCATCCAAAACCGTCAGGGTGTGTGAAATTCTAACAGCCGTCATATTGCTCATGCTGCCGTCGGCCAGAATCTGGACGGCGGCCGTATCCCCCTTGCCGATCCGGCTGCTGAAATCCGGAGGAATCTGGACGATCAGATCGACGGTGCGCCCCAGCATCAGTTGATCCAGCTCTTCGCAATGACCATACAAATGGGTAATTCTGAAGGTTTTATTGGCATTGAAGGCATCTATGAAAAGGCGGCTTTCCCGCGTGCGGCTCTGGTCGCAAAGTCCGATGCGGATGTCCCTGACATCGGTGGTGACGACATAGCCGAACAGGATCAGCTGAATCAGGGGGGCAAGGATCAAAAGGGGGCGGTTTTTTTTGTCCCGGAACAGCTGAATAAACTCCTTGCGGACCAGTTCCCGGATCCTCAGCCAGCTCATCTTACAGCCCCTCCCGCTTTAAAAAAATCAGGTTCAGTACACACAGCCCCGTGCACATGGCAACAAGGACCAGAAAACTGGGCCAAAGCACCTTCAGCCCCAGATTCCTCAGGTACAGCCCGTTGAGGATATCTATGAAATAGGTTGCCGGAACGATGCGGGTCAGCTTTTGCAGAACGGCCGGCATGTTGCTGACCGGAAAGACAAAATCCGAGAGCAGCAGGGACGGTAGATAGGTGATCAGGATGGCCGTCTGATTGGCCACCAGCTGGGACTTGGTCACCACCGAAATCAGCAGGCCCAGGCTCAGGGCCACCCCCAGATACAGGCAGGAAGCCAGAATCATGAGCCAGAAGCTGGATTTCATGATAACCCCGAAGAGCAGCTGCCCCATGAGAATGGCCGCCAGAACATCCACCAGCCCGATAAAAAAGTAGGGAATCGCTTTCCCGGCAAGAAAGTCAAAAGCCTGCACCGGCATGGATAAAATAGTTTCCATGGTGCCGTTTTCATATTCCCGGGCAATGACCAGGGATGTCAGCATGGCTCCGACGATCATGACGATGATGGCGATCATGCCGGGAATAATAAAGGCGCGGCTTTCCAAGTCTTCATTAAACCAGACGCGAATGCGTCCTTCAACCGGCGGTAGGATTTTTTCCATGCCTTTACGGTTAAAAAAATCTGCACGCAATTTCTGATTGTAGGTTTCCATGAAAATAGTGATGTAGCCGCGGGAAATGCCGGCGTAGTTCGGATCGCTGCCGTCCAGTAAAACCTGCAGGGGGCTTAAGCGGTCGGCCTTGATATTTTCCGTCCAGCCGGGCGGGATAACAAGGCCCAGGGCGGCGCGGTTGTGATCCAGAAATTTCTCTACGGATTCGGCATCCGGCAGGTGCTGCATCACACTAAAATAGGATGAGGCGTCCAGCCGGCGGATCAGGTCGCGGCTTAGCGGGGTTTTGTCATAATCCACCACAACGATTCGGACGTTGTCCACATCCAGGCTCAGGGCATAGCCGAACAGCAGGATCAGAAGCAGGGGTATCATGAAGGCCAGATACAGACTGCGGAAATCCCGGATGAGATGATAGTATTCCTTGCGGGCGATGGCCTGGAGGGTTCTCAGATTCATGGCGTCGGCTGTTCGGCTGGCTGTGTCATGAGTTTAATAAAAACGTCATTTAAGTCCGCGTCGGGTTGATCCGGAAAAAGGTCGTCAATAATTTGGGAAGGCGTTCCGCCGGCGACGATTTTGCCGGCATTGATCATCACCACACGGTTACAGTGCGACGCTTCGTCCATGTAATGGGTGGTTACAAAAACAGTGACGCCTTCTGCGGCGAGGTGTTTGATAAATTCCCAGAAGTGCCGACGGGTGATGGGATCGACTCCCGATGTCGGTTCATCCAGAAAGAGAATTTTAGGCCGATGCAGCAGGGCGCATCCCAGGGCCAGGCGCTGGCGCCATCCCGGCGGAAGCTCCCGGGTCAGGCGGCCTGAAACATTTTGGAGCCGGGTCATCTCCAGGACCCAGTCCATCCGGTCTTTCCACTCTTTGACCGGAACATTATAAATACCCAGATAAAAACGGATATTTTCAAAAGGGGTCATATCTTCATACAGGGAAAATTTTTGCGACATATACCCGATGGACTGTTTTATTTTCTCGGATTCTTTAAAAATGTCGAAACCGGCCACCTGACCGGTTCCTGCACTGGGGGTGATAATGCCGCACAGCATCCGGATGGTGGTGGATTTGCCGGCGCCGTTTGGCCCCAGAAATCCGAAAATTTCACCTCTGCGGACGACAAAGGAAATCCGGTCCACCGCCGTAAAGCGGCCGAATTTCTTGACAAGATCGATAACCTGGACAGCATCAGAAGGTAAAATGTTCATCGGCCAGTGTCTTGTCTGCGGCCTGGATACGGTGTATCATCGCTGTTTCCAAGTCCGGAAAGTTTAGTCGCAACGCTTGCGGGGTTGCTTCCGCCAGAAGGCGGGCCTTGTGCATTAATATCAGGCGGTCGCATTTTTCGCCCTCGTCCAGATAGGCGGTTGAGACCAGGATGGCCATGCCTTCATGGCGCATCTGTGCAAGAATATCCCAAAACTCCTTGCGCGAAACCGGATCTACCCCGTTGGTGGGCTCATCCAAAATCAGGACGGCGGGTTTATGAACCAGAACGCAGGCCAGACCCAGCTTCTGTTTCATGCCGCCGGACAGATCCCGGGCCAGCCGGTCGACAAACGGGTGCAGATTTGAAAAACCAAGGTAAAAATCTTTGCGGGATTGCCGCTCTTTGCCGGTGATGCCGAAAATATCCATGAAAAAATCAATATTTTCTTCAACCGTCAGATCCTGATACAGACCGAAACGCTGGGGCATATAGCCGATCAGCGGCTTGACCGCTGTTTTCTGCGTAGTGACATTGAGCCCGCTGATGAATATTCGGCCGGTCGTTGGTTTCAGCATGGTGGCGATCATTCGCAAAAGAGTGGTCTTGCCGGCACCGTCCGACCCCACCAGCCCCAACAGGGTCCCTGTATCTACCGAAAAGGAAACCTGTGAAACGGCTTCATACCCTCCAAAATTTTTTGAAACGGATTCGACCGTGACGATGGGCATGTTATGATTATTCCGATATTGATTGTCGGGTCACCGTAGCCACGCATCTGCAGGCATCCCCGGTTTTAATTCAAGATCAGGATTGGGAATAGACACTTTGACCAGGTAAACCAGCTTGACCCGCTCTTTATGGGTCTGTATGATTTTAGGGGTAAACTCGGCCTCTGGCGATATGAACGCAACCTGCCCCGGATAGACTTTTTGCGGATAGGTATCGGTTTTTACCTCGGCCCGCTGTCCCGGCTTAACCTTTCCGATATCTGGTTCGTCCACAAATATTTTCAGCTCCACCGTCGATAAATCGGCCAGGGTAAGGACTTCCCGACCCGGCGACACAACTTCGCCCGGTTCCACATTCCGGCTGGTAAGGGTTCCCTTAAAAGGGGCTTTCAGACACGTATGATTGAGCTGTATTTGAGATAAATCAACGCTTGCGCGAGCCGTTTCAACCATGGCCCGGGCGGCGGCCACCTCTTTTTCGGCCACCTCGATTTTCTTCAGATTGCTCCGGGCCTGCTTCAAGCCGGCCCGGCCTTCTGATAATCGATGCCTGGCGGCCTGGACCGATTCCCTGCGAAACCCTTCCTGCAAAAGACTGTAAACCTGCTGGGCGCGTTCGTATTCCTTCAGCGCTGTTTCAAACTTAAGATCCACGCGATCTTTTTCCTTTGCAGAAATCACCCGTTTTTGAAAGAGTGCGTCAAAACGCTCTTTGTCCCGGCGAGCCTCTTCCAGAGCGGCCTGGGCAGATTGTACGGCCAGGCGGGTTTGCTCAATTTCCTGGGAGCGGTAACCGGACTCCAGTTCCTCCAGCTGTGATTTTAACAGGCTGACAGTAGCCGTGGCCCGCTCCACTTCGGCAGGGAGCGTCGATCGAGAAATGTCCCGGATCGTCTCGAGCTGTTTGAGGGTTTCCTGGGAACGTGTCAATTCCGACCGGGATTGGGAGGCCCGGGCTGAAAATTCTTCGGCAGCGAGCCGGGCCAGACACTGGTCTTTTTGCACCGGTTGGCCTTCGTCAATCAACACCTGCTCAATCCGGCCGCTGACC
>ENA-OSEO01005333-OSEO01005333.1-sediment-metagenome-genome-assembly--contig:-NODE-5333-length-12460-cov-2.799483_pt1 | contig 12460 bp, 12 predicted proteins | sample MGYA00237883_ERZ534232 | MGnify/ENA metagenome assembly ERZ534232
TTTACCTCGGTGATGGCATAGGGCACCATCTTAGTACCATCTATATTGGTGCCGTGGAGCCTGACAATGTAGTTGAACTCTCTGGACACTATGAGATCTCCTTGTCAGTGACTAGGGGTAAGCTGAATCTTCTTATTAAAACGTTATGTTAGACCGGGCTGAGACATTACCCTTTCAGGGGCGACAGAGGGCCCCGTGTGGGCTGTTCCTGTGCCCGATGTGCCAGGTCTAGTTGACGGATATGCTTCCTATGCTAGTGTCGGCGGCTATCTTCACCTGAATATCTTTGTCTAGGTACCCGTCTGTGGATGCCACTTTCCTTCGGCTCTCGTTGACGGTGTAGGACAGGTTGGGTAGGTCCACGTCCACTGAGCCGAGGCTTGTGCTCAGGTTGATGTCGTAGCCTATGGCGGTGGACTTGGGTAGTGTGAGGTCTATGCTGCCGTTGCTGGTGTCAAGCGTGTAGCCGCCGCTCCTGTTGGCGGGTATGGTCAGGTCTATGCTGCCGTTGCTGGTGGAGAGGTCGGTTGAGGTGGCCTCCACCGCTCCGCTTATCCTTCCGTTGCTCGTGGTGCCCCTGATCGTCTCCGCGTAGACCTTGTCCAGCGTCATTGCGCCGTTGCTCGTGTGCAGCACCATGTCCGTGCCGGATACTTCCGTGAGAGTCACGTCCCCGTTGCTCGTGGACACGTCGAGGCTCAGGTCAACGCCTTCGGGGACTTTCATGTCCACTGTTATGGCGTAGTTGTTCCAGATGTCCCCGGGCACCTGAAACTCCAGGGAAACCATCTGGGTTTGACCCACGTCGTTGTCGGAGAGCATCACCTGCACCTTGCCGAGGTTGTCCTCCGCTTGCGCGTCCGTGACCCCCCGGGCCCTCATGGTCAGGTCGATCCTGTACCCGGGCTGGTCCCAAGTCTCCACCGTGATGCCCCCGTTTTTGTTATCTATTTCAATGGATAGGTTCTGGAGGTCAACGTCTCCCGTTAAGGATTCTGTCTCCTGGGCACGGTATGTGGCCCCGACTGTCCCGAAGCCGTCGCCTATGCTCTCAAATATGGCGAAGCCCTGCGTCAGGAACAGTGCCAGGAATAGGCCGCCGATCACGCCCCCGAATAGGCCGCGCAGCGGGTTGCGTCTGCCTCCCTTTGAGAGAAGGGCGTTGATGATTATGGATGCCCCGATGAGGATAATCAAATAACTGATGATGTCCAGGGAGACATCGATGTACCTGAAGAGGTACCAGCCGCCTCCGAGTCCGAGGAGGAAGCCCCCGAAGCCTATTCCTGAGTTACTCATTTCGCTTCAAATTTCAGATGGGAGGTGTTGAATAAAATCGTATCTAATTTGGTTTGAGGAAGCCAGAGATTTTGTGAAGGGGGGGTTCTTTGTAAAACCTCTGGCCCTCAAACGAAACACGGCTGTGATATATTTTGTTTTATTGTATCGTGAAAGAATGTGTGGGTGGTTACTCGTTGAATATCGGTTCGCCGTAGGTTAGAAGCGTTATGGTGCTCTTCACATGCTCAAGGCGCCTCACCCTGTTGAAGACTATCTCCTTTATCTTGTCCATGCTCTCAGCCTCCATCTCGATAATGAGGTCGTATATGCCGTAAAGGTTGTGTATCCCTATGATCTCCTTCACGTCTTTGAGGGACTCCATGATGGCTGCTTCCTGTCCAAGCTCGGTGTTTAGTAGAACAAACGCCTTCATATGTACCAATATGGATAAACGAACTCATAGATATCTATTTTTTGTATATTGTAACGCGTTCGATGTATCTGTCTAAACCATGAAGAGGGACGCAGCCATGGATCCGAGGCTTTATTGAAGGCCGAGCCCCGGGGCGTCCTCCACTCTCATCAGCTCCATCAGTGAGAGCGCGGACACGGTCTTACCCCAGATTTTCCCCGGGAAGACCATGTGAGCCATCTTTGACCTTGCCTCCCTCTTGGTCTCGCAGCACCCGGCCCGTATGAGGGCCTCCCTTAGCCCGTTCTTAACGATTTTATCCCTCTGCAACAGCAGTTCACGCATCACCCGCTTCTCCATCGTCTCGGGCTCTTTTGGCTTGAGAGACACTATCCAGGTGGAGGTCCCGGGCTCTGGCAAGTAGGAGCTGGACGGCAGCGTCTCAACCTTGTCAACCTCGAAGAATAGCTGTGTGAAGTAGGACAGCTTCGTGTACCCTGCGACGCCTGGGGTAGAGGTGATCTTTTGGCCGAAGCCTTCAGGCACTATGAACGAGGCTGCCCTGAAGCTGAGGCGTGGAAGCACCTGCATCATTGCCTCACATATCATGTAGGGCAGGTTTGAGACCAGACGATCATGCTTTGGGTAGCCTATCTTGAGGGCGTCTCCGGTGATTATCTCCAGCTTCGTTGAGCCCCTGAAACGGTCTAGGAGCACGGGGGCGTACTTGGGGTTCTTCTCAACGGCGATGACTCTTCCGGCTGCCGAGAGCAGAGCCTCTGTTATGTTCCCGACGCCGGGCCCCACCTCCACCACTGTGTCCCCGGGCTCTATCTCGGCTGACGCCACCAGCCGGGACACCGCCTCCTCGTCCACAAGCTGCTGCTCATCCAGGGATGGGTCTGGCTCGATGCCGTGCCTAAGCAGAAAATGGTGGGTGACCTCTCTCAGGCTCATGGCGCTATAGGAGGTACCGGGGCTCACCCTTGATGGACTTAACCAACTCCAGGGTCTCCTGGACCTCCTCGTCGGCGCCCTCCACCAGAAGCCGCACGGAGCCCTCGGCGCCCGCCACGCCGCCCGCCGAGTACAGGTACGCGTCCACGCCTGTGAGGATGCCCAGGGCCTCGATCTCGGTGATGATGATGCCTGTGACGGGCCACATCCTGGGGCCCTCGTAGTCCTCGTCGCTGGCGAGCATGTAGAGCTCGTTAATGTCCTCGTATGTGAGCTTCTCCAAGCCGACCGGGATCACGAGGTGTATCTGTTTGCCGATTATGTGGCCCAACGTGTTGCCTATGGTTGCGCCGTCCATGCCCCCGATGAGGATGCCGGCCATGTTGCCCAAGTAGTCCAAGGCGTTGGCCCCCTTGATGTAGACGTCCCCCCTCTTCATGTCCTTGACCGCGTTGACGCGGTCGTATTTTGGGTCCACCTTACCCTTCACGAACACCACGTCGGGTATCTTCTCACCCTGGGGGTCCGGGCTCTTCTCTGGCTCTTCGGGGGTGGTTGCTCCGCTCCTGTAGCAGCGTTTATCGATCCTTTTACTCCACAGCTCCTCGAGCACATACGCGTTGGTGGTGCCCGTCGCAACGACGACGGTTCCATCCATCATGGCCTTCTGCACCTCAGGGAGGGCCGCCACTGCTTTGGCTATCAGCCGCTTCGACTCGGCTACGGTTAAGACGACCTGCCTCTTCATACTATGAAGGTGGGCTTCCCCCGCTATTAAGTTGAATCGTAATCGGGATAAACGCGGGGCTGTATTATATCCCGTGATGCGGGAAGCCCTCAGAAGAGTAGCCGACAACCTTGAATCCATGAGGAGGAGCCTGGCCGACCCGGCGCAGGCCCAGGGTACCCTCAAGGAGTCTCTTCAGGATGATTATAGGTCAACCGAGTACGGGGCAGGCTTCGATTGGGGCAGCGCCCAGGCGGCCACCTACAGTGACCTGAAGCCTTGGCTGGAACGGGTGAGGGCGGGTGACCGTGAGGCCCTGCTGTCCGAGGAGCCCATGACCTGGGTTATGACCCGCGGGACCACGGGGTCCTCAAAGGTGGTGCCTGTCACCCCTAGGCACATGGACCACCTGGTGAGAGGCGGCTCCAGGGCCGTCCTCAGCTTCGCCGTGGCCCACGGCGGCCTCGGGACCTTGGCGGGCGGGGTACTCAACCTCCAGTTCCCGAGCAACATGAGGGTGATGGATGAGGGGGGCCGAGACGTGGTGTACGGGTTCAGCTCAGGAACCTACGCGAAGATGAACCCGATGATGGCCGGCCTCCGGCTGGTCCCCAGGCAGGAGGAGATAGACGCCCTGGAGACGGGGCTGACCGTGGAGGACTGGGAGAGGCGGTACGAGTACATATACCAGCGGGCGAAGGACGAGGACGTGGTCACCGTGATGGGGGTGGCGCCCGTGCAGACCGGGTTCGCACGATACGTGAAGAGGCGCCACGGGGTGCTTCCCCGGGACCTGTGGAGCCTGAACGTCGTGTTCACCACCAGCGTGGCCAAGATCCAGTCCAGGTACGCTCCAGTCCTCAGGAACATGTACGGGAGCGTCCCCGTGGTGGAGATGTACACGGCCACGGAGGGCGCCTTCGGCCAGCAGGTGGACGAGCTACCCTACTGGGTGCCTAACTACGACCTCTACGTCTTCGAGGCCGAGACAGGTGGAGGGGTGAAGCCGCTGCACGAGTTACGGCGGGGCGAGTGGGGGCGCCTGATTGTTTCCACGCCCATGTTCCCGAGGTACCTGATAGGCGACCTGGTGGAGGCCGCGGGTAAGAACTACTTCAGGGTGTTCGGCAGGGACCGGCCCATGACCGTGCTGGAGCACAGGCTGTTCAGGGCCGTCTTCGGCTGGTTCATCTAGGGCCGGGGGTTACGCCCACGAGCCATGAGGGCCCTTAGCACTATCACGATGCCCAGGCCTATGATGAAGAGGGGCCACAGGTCACTGATGTCATAGACGATCCCGGCTCCGAGGATGGTAACGAAGCCTCCTCCCACTATGTAGCCGAAGCCATCGTCGAGGACGCCTGTCTTGCTGTATGCCCAGAGGCCCCTGAGGAGTAGTATGACGCCCAGCCCTAGGAGGAAGACGCCACCCATGTCGGCGTACGGGTAGTAGCCCAAGTTCCTGAGGGTGAAGCTGACCCCCAGCCACATGACGACGAGGCCGCCCACGATGGCTCCCGCCCTGTCGTCCTCACGCTTCTCGTCCTTCTCATCCTTCTCGTCTTTCTCGTCCTTCTCGTCGCGCCTCCTCACGGGGCGGAGCCTTGGTTCCTTGAGGGGTGTGCGGCATTTGGAGCAGAACTCGTCATCGTCGCCGACCTCGTTTCCGCAGAATGGACAGTAGGGCGTGTAGAATCCTCCTAACGTTAGCTGAGGTTAATCCTGTGTTTAAAAACGTTCCCTACTCTTTGGGGACCCTCAGGCAGTAGATGAGGGTGGAGGCCGTGAACATGAGGACGGAGAGGGCGGCCCACCCCACAGCGTAGCCGGCGGTCGTGTCCCGGATGAGGCCCAGTGTGAAGGGGAGGACCAGGGCCCCAAGGGACGCGAAGGTGTTGTGGATGCCCGAGATGCTTCCGGCGGACTCTGTGCCGAAGAGATCGGGTATGATGGTGAAGGCGGGGCTCCTGACGAAGTTGATGAACCAGCCTAGAAGGAGGACCACGGCGTACACGAGCACCCCGCTTATGGTCTGGGTGAAGACCAGTAGGTCGAGGCCCATGAGGAGGAAGCTGGCCAGGATAACCGCCCTCTTACCCACCTTGTCTGAGACCACGCCGCCCAGGGGGTTGGCGAACATCCCAGCAAGGTTGAAGAGGCTGAGGACGCCGCTTGTGGCCACAACCCCAAGCCCGTACTCCTCCTTGAGCACAAGGGGCAGCCATGCGATGAACGTGTAGTAGCTGCCCAGCCTTATGAACTGGGTTAAGGCCAGGAGCCAGAAATCCCTGCTACGCATGGGCAGAGAGCTGAGGTTGATCTTGCCGTAGCTGGACTGGTCGCTGTCCCTGACGAGAAGCCAGATAATGACCGCGACTAACACGCCCGCGGCTCCTATGAGCTCCGTTGTTGGCCTCCAGCCAAGGTACATGGCTAGGAGGGGGGCGGCCCAGGACGCCAGTATGAGGCCCAGGCTGCCGCCGATGTTAAGAACCCCGAGGGCCGTTCCTCTCTCATCCGAGTTATACCACGCCGAGACGAGGCGAACGCAGGGCACGAAGACGCCCGCCCCGAGGAGACCTGTGAGGAACCTGACGACCAGCGCAGACGCCAGGCCACCGCTGAAGCCGAATAGGACTGTGGCCGACGAGACCCCGAGGATGCTCAACGTGATGACTTGCCTGCTGCCCCTCCTGTCAGCTAGGAGCCCCCACGGTATCTGGCCTAAGGCGTACCCCGTGAAGTAGGCTGACATGAGGGCCCCTGACTGGCTGTAGCTGAGGCTCATCTCTGATTTTATGGTGTCAAGGACGGTGCTGTAGGCGCTGTTCATTATGCTAAGGGTGGCCAACGCCAGGAAGCCCCCGAGTAGCACCCCGGGGTACCTTAACACGCCCTTGAAGCCTACTGCTTTTCGCCTCCCTTCTTCTCCCGCATCAGCAGTATGGCCGGCAGCGTGGGGGCGTTGAGCGCCGCCATGAGCAACATTATGGTAGGCACAGGTAGGAACCCGGATAAAACGCCCGCCAGAAGGCTCCCCGCGGCTGCCCCCAGATCCCAGAACCCCTCCATGAAGCCCACTGCCAGTGTCTTCATCTCAGGCTTAACAAGGCTTGTGAGGGCCGCCCACTCCACTGTGGCGCGGCTGCCCCACGCGGCGCCGAACAGGATCACCGCCGCAGCTACGGCGGCGTACCCTGTGAAAGCTGCTAGTGCGATGTAGACGAGGACGACGACTGTGAAGGTGGCTAGAAGCACCTGTTTACGCCCAATCCTATCCGTTAATGAGCCTATGGGTATCTTGACCGCCGTGTTGGCCACCCCCATGGCCGAGAAGAGAGCCGCCACCTGGTTAGCCTGGAAGCCGAGCTGTGTCACCGCGTATAGGCTGAAAAGTGTCTGGAAGGTGTTGTTGCCTGTGGAGTACAGCGCCCTGATGAAGGCCAGTATTGCCACGTTTCTGTTAGCCGTGAGGGCCCGCAGGGAATCTACTGTTGGGGTCTGCCGCGCCGGCACCTCGGTGCCCGCAAGGCGTAGGCCACGGGTGAAGAACCAGAACAGTGCGAGACCGACGAGGGGGAAGGTGAATGACACGTAGAACATTCGCCTGTAGCCGAGGGAGGATACCAGCAGCCCGCAGATGGCTGGCCCGAGGAAGCTGGGGATGGACATGATGGTCATGTGCCTTCCCAGCGCCTCCCCCTGCTTGCTCTCGGGTGCGAGGTTGCTGTTTATGGCGGTGGCTAGCTGGAAGAAGGTGCCCGTCGCCAGCACCTGTACGGCCGGTATGACCCAGAACCATGCGGGGCTGTCGGCAAGCCCGTAGAGGAGTTGTGCGGCCGACTCGGAGAGGAAGGCGAGCGCGAGCATCCTCTTCTCCCCCACCCGCCTGGCCATCAATGTGAGAGGGATTCGCAGCAGGATCAGCAGGGCTGACTGCAGAGAGAGGATGCTGCCTATCTGGAGCACCGTGGCCCCGACGGCCCTCATGTGTAGCGTCAGTATGGGGCTTGTGACGGACGCGCCCATGTTGAATAGGAACCCGCTGAGAGCTACAACATAGAAACTCGTGGGTAATCCCCCCAGCAGACCCTTGGGCGACAAGACGCATCCTGATAAATGCGGCCGTAAAATAAAGTTGCCTAAACCGGGTTTATTTAAAAAGGTTTGAAAAGATGGTTTAGATGACTACCCTCTTCATCTCGTCGGCCTTGAGCAGGTTCTGCCACTTGGATGTCGTGTCCTCCTGGATCTCGGCTACCTCTGCCTCGGTCATGTGGCGGAACCTGGCCTGGGGCTTCAGGTACTCGGTGACCGGCTTAAGCTCCTTGGGCTTGTAGTTCAGCTTGAAGTCCTTGCCGTCCATGATCTCGTAGAGCGGCCAGATGCCCGACTGCACGCCGGCTCTGGCGATCTCGATGGTCTTCTCGGGCTCGAACCTCCAGCCGACCGGGCACGGGCTCTGGATGATGATCATCCTGAAGCCCTTGATGGTCTTGGCGTAGTTCACCTTGGCGATCAGGTCCTCCGGGAAGGCGACGCTGGCTGTGGCCACGTAGGGCACGTAGTGGGCTGCGAAGATGAAGGGTATGTTCTTCTTGGGCTGTGCCTTTCCTCTGCTCTTGGGGCCAATCGGGTTGGTGCTCGTGATGGCGTACTTGGGCGTGGCGCCGCTGCGCTGGTTCCCGGTGTTCATGTAGGCCTCGTTGTCCTTGGTGATGACGAGGACGTTCTCGTTCCTCTCCGCGGCCGCGCTGAGACCCTGGAACCCGATGTCGTAGGTACCTCCGTCCCCGAAGAAGCCGACTGATAGGACGTCCTCACGGCCTATTGCCTTCAGGCCCCTGGACGTCCCTGTGAGCAGGGCTCCGCCGCCCTCGAAGACTCCGCTTACCTGCGGGGTCGCCGTGACGGTGTCGGGGCAGCAAGGTATCCCGTGCCTGATGACGTTTGGGCCGAGGGCCTTGAAGGCCAGCCTGGCCGCGAGGGCCGCACCGCACCCCTGGCAAGCGCTGCCGGGGGTGATGCCCATCTCTTCCATCGGTACTTGGACCCTGGTTATTCTTTCACTCATCTGTTTTTCACCTACTCCATTCCTCTTAAACCCATGTCACCTGCTCAACCTTCTCGCCCTTGGCGGCCTTGAGTGCCTTGTCCCCGATCATCTCGAAGTCGCGGACGCGGACCTCTTTGCCGCCGAGCCCGGCGTGGAACTGAAGCATCTTGGGTCTCTCCTTGTCGTTGAGCTCGTACAGTGTGTCTCTGAGCTTCTGGAAGCTTGGGCCGCCCTTCCCTGGGCAGATGCTCCTGTCGACCACGGCTATGCCGTCCAGCTTCTTGCCCCACTCCAGTAGGTCTTTGTTGGGGAAGGGCAGGTAGCTCCTGAGCTTGATGAGGCCGACCTTCTTGCCGTTGGCCTGCATCCTGTCCACGGCTGCCTTGCACGTGCCTGCGATGGTGCCCATGGCCATGATGGCCACATCGGCGTCCTCCATCTTGTAGGTCTCGATCATGCCGTTCCCGTAGCGTCTGCCGAAGGTCTTCTCGAAGCTGTCCATGACTTCCTTGTGGACGTCCTCTATCCTGAGGATGGCATCGTGGTGCTCCTTCCAGGGGACCTGTGGGTCCCTCTCGCCTCCCCACCCTCTGCCGAAGGTGGCGGGGTTGACCTTGTCGGGGAGAACCTCGGGGATAGCCTTGTTGGGTGGCAGCCACTCGTCCACGAGCGCCTGGTCCGGTATCTCCACGGGTTCGGCTGTGTAGCTGAGGACGTATCCGTCGTAGCCGACGGCGATGGGTATCCTGATCCTGGGGTCCTCGGCGACCTTGTAGGCCATGAGTATGCTGTCAAGGACCTCCTGGGCGTGCTCCACGTACCAGTGGCCCCAGCCCGTCCACTCCTGGCTCATGAGGTCGCTGTGGTCAGGCTGCATCCCCTTGTAGCCCCTGTGGACCACGGCCATGACGACCGGCAGCCTCCCGCTGCCCGTCGTCTGCATGGGGTGATGCATGTATAGGAGCCCTGGCCCGCTGGTGCACGTGAAGGTGCGGGCGCCGACCCTTGAAGCTCCTTGGACCACCACCTGGCTGCTGAGCTCGCCCTCGACGTTGACGAAGTCGAAGTCCCACTCGGCGTTGGCGTGCATCTCTGAGAGGTACTGGGTGATGGTTGTCTGGGGTGTGATGGGGAAGGCGCTGGCCACCTGTACTCGTGCCAGTTTGCACGCTGTGGCGGCGGCCTTGTTACCTACCATAACTTCGTATGACATCTTCTATACCTCCACTCTCACCATTTCAATCGCTTTGACTGGGCACTCGTTGGCGCAGACACCGCATCCCTTACACTTGCTGTACTCGATGTAGGGCTTCTTCTTGGCCTCGTCCCACTGTATGGCGGTCTCGGGGCAGAAGATCCAGCAGCTCTTGCAGCCAATGCACTTGCCGACGTCGATCTCGGGTGTGAAGACACGCCAGCTGGACACATCCTTAAGGACCCCGTAGCCCCCGACGTTGAGGTCGGCCTTCTCCTGAGGCGCGTCTGTCACGACGGCCTGGATGGGTCCCTTGACCTCAGCGTAGCTTCTACGTACAGCGGCGATGTTCATGTCGCCCAGCCTTCCGGGGAAGTACTTCTTGATGGCCTTCTCGATGCTCTCCAGCTTCATGGCGCCTGTGATCTTCACGAAGGCGCCTAGGATGGCTGTGTTGGTGATGGGCCTCCCAAGGGTCTCAAGTGCGATGGTTGTGGCGTCTACTGTGGCGACCTTGAAGTCGCCGCCCAGCTTGACTTCCTCGGGGCTCTGCGCGGTGTTCAGTAGAACTAGGCCGCCCGCCTTGAGGCTGTCAACTACTGCCTGCTGCTTGGCGATAAGGGGATCTAATACGATGCTGATGTCGGGTTCGTGTACAAGCATGCGCTCCCTGACACGCTGGTTGTCTAACCTGACGAAGGCAGTGAGAGGCGCTCCACGACGCTCGGTGCCATACATTGGGATAGCCTGGCTGTACTGGCCTTCCTCGTACGCAGCAGTGGCGATGATCCTGGAAGCCGTGACCGCTCCTTGTCCGCCCCTGCCGTGCAACCTTATCTCGATCAAATTATTCCCTCTTCGAATCGTTATCCTACCCCACTTGAGTTATTAAGAATAACGATTTCAAATCAAACGCACGACACGGGCATTTAAACCATTCTAAAATTGTTCAGTTGAAAACAGCGTCGCTACTTATTTGGTTTCACCGTTTAAATTGAGGTTCAATCAATGTCTCGTGTTTAACCTTTTTATTGAGCAATGTGATAACATGTTGACCAGCCATGATGGTTGAGAGAGAGCAGGGGTTCCGCAAGATGCTCGAGAAGAGCATCGTCGAGAACATCAAGATAGAGCACCAGGTAGTACTCAAGGGACAGTACCAGACTGCATACGACCTCCTGCGCGACAGCCTGGACACGGGCATCACCCCATGCCTCGTAGGGCCCCCCGGCGTAGGGAAGAGCCTGCTGGCCAGGAAGGTGGCTGAGGACACGGGCCGCACGTTCCACGAGGTCTTCTTCGACGAGAACGTGACTCCCAGCCGTCTCATAGGCAGCTTCGACCCCGCCCTCGTCGTTCGTAACGGCCGTAACGTCAGCAGCTTCGAGCCCGGGCCCCTCATAAGGTCCATGGTTGAGGGGGGCCTCTTCGTGGCCCAGGAGCTCAACAGGGCCACAGAGTTCTGCCAGAACAGCCTCATCAGCCCCCTGGAGGAGCGCCACTACCACCTGTTCCCCCTGGGCATGATCAAGGCCCATGAGAACTTCGCCTTCGTGGCCACCCAGAACCCCATAGAGACCTCCGGGACCTACAGGCTGAGCAAGGTGCTCGTGGACAGGATAGGGTGCTGGATCAGGCTCGGGTACCCGACGAGGGAGACGGAGATGGATATCATCAGGGAGAACACCCCCGCGTTCAGTCTCCCCGTCTCGGCCCTCGACAAGATATACGACGTGGTGGACGAGACCAGGCACAACCCTGCCTTCGAGGTGCCAGCCTCACCCAGGTCAGGCATCTTCCTCACCAGGCTCGTGAACAAGTATCTCTTTAGGTTCGAGGACGAGAACGCCGCCATCAGGTTCTTCGCGCCCGCCGTCCTCAGCAAGGAGATGCGGGTCAGGGAGGAGGGCAAGACGGTCTCCATGCTGGTGGAGGAGATCGTGGAGAGGAGACTCTCGTAGGTGTCCGATAACGCCTACATGAGGTACCCCTTCCAGTTTGCCCACTACTTCATACCAGAGTTCTTAACCCGGATGAGGATGCACCGGGAGGTGGAGGACAAGCCAAGCCCCAGGCAGGGCATCACCATGGGCAAGCTCCTACTGCCCCCGTTCCTGAGGCAGGGCTACCTGAGCTTCAGCGACCTCCTCAACGCCGCGGTCGTAACCAGCGGCGTAGACAGCCAGAAGACGGCCGAGAAGATAGCCGTCGAGATCCTCGTGAACGCCCAGTACGAGGACGACAAACCCCAGTACGATCTGAGCGGAGAGGACCTCCTCGGACTCCTCAGCAAAGCCTCGCAGGACACAGTCTACGTTACGCCCTTCGGTAAGGGCCAGGAGAACGACTTCGCGGCGGCCCACAACAGCGATGTGGATATCTTCACCCAGTACAAGAACCAGCCCGACATCGGGGTAGGTCCGGGGGAGGACGAGCTCATCAAGGCCGGGGTGAAGCTGATGAAGGGCACCAAGGACGAGGAGACGAGGAAGCTTCTGGCCGAGATACTGAAGGAGAAGCTCCTGAAGATAGGTCGCGAGTTTGAGCGCCGGGAGGAGTGGGCGAAGCACAGGACGCTCACGCCGTTCCAGGCGGGGGAGGACCCGGACCTCATCGAGGAGGAGAGGAGCCTTGACAACATCTTGGACTTAGGGCGTAGGATAGATGAGATCAGGTACGACGACTTCCTGATGCAGCAGCGGGAGAAGCAGAAGAGGCACATAGTGTATATTCTTGACATCAGCAACACCATGTTCTACGACCTCGAGGGCGTCAACAGCATCAGCTACAGCGTCCTCAGTATGGTGCCGCTCATCTGGGGTCTGCGGCGGG
>ENA-OSEO01005334-OSEO01005334.1-sediment-metagenome-genome-assembly--contig:-NODE-5334-length-12459-cov-5.375787_pt1 | contig 12459 bp, 13 predicted proteins | sample MGYA00237883_ERZ534232 | MGnify/ENA metagenome assembly ERZ534232
GGACTCTCCATCCATGGGCCCCTCCGGACCGCCGAACACTCGGTCCGAAAAGGCGTCCACACCACGTCACATCGCGAAACGATCGCGCAGGTTACCGTCATCACATCCCCAAATCAAGATCAGTATAGCTCAAACCACGTGAAAATGCAAGGGAAAAATGGTTCGGGCTTGTGGCGGGCGGCCACGGTGATGCCTTTGAGCTTGACGTCGTTGCGGGCCGAGCCTTACGATGCCCAAGGCTATGCGCGGGCAGGATCAAAGAAGATGGAGTGTATCGGGCTACACAGAAGGAACCGGAATGAGACAAGCGTGGGTAGTGGGTGCTGCGATGACGATGGCGATTTCCTTGCTGGCGGAGGATGGTCGGGGGCAGATGCGGGAGCGGGCGGAGGTCCCGGCGGGGCATCAATGGCGACTGGAGGACCTCTATCCGTCCGATGCCGCCTGGAAGCAGGCGAAGGACGAGTTGGCCCGCCGGCTCGATGAGATCCTGGAGTACAAGGGCAAGCTGACCGATTCGCCGGCGCAGTTGCTCTCCTGCCTGACGCTCAACAGCGAGTTCTCCAAGACCTTCGGACGCCTGCACAGCTACGCGCACATGAAGTCCGACCAGGACACGCGGGATGCGACCTACCTGGCCATGAAGCAGGAGGTCGAGCAGCTCATCACGGAGTACAACACGCGGGTCTCCTTCATCGAGCCGGAGATCGTAGCGCTCGAACGCGAGACGGTGGAGAAGTTCATCGCGACCGAGCCCGGCTTGCAGGTCTATCGGCTGTACCTCCTGGACGTGCTGCGCAGCAAGCCGCACACGCTCTCGCAGCAGGAGGAGAAGATCCTGGCCCGCACCGGCCAGATGGCCGACGGGCCCGGCTCGGTCTACACGGTCTTCAGCAATGCGGAACTGCCCTATCCCGAGATCGCGCTCAGCGACGGCACCGCCGCACTGCTCAACAAGTCCGGCTACGCTCTGCACCGCGCCTCGTCGAACCGTGCGGACCGCGAAGCGGTCTTCCAGGCCTTCTGGTCGGCGATGAACCAGTTCCGCCAGACCTTCGGCGTGCAGCTCTATTCGCACCTCCAGACGCACATCTTCTACACGCGGTCGCGGAATTATGAATCGTGTCTGCATCGGGCTCTGGACCGGAACAACGTGCCAGTAGAGGTGTACCGCAGCCTGGTCCGTAACGTCCGGGATAACCTCGGCACGTTCCACCGCTACCTGCGACTCCGCCGGCGGATGCTCGGGGTGGACACGCTGAAGTACTCGGACCTGTATGCCCCGGTGGTCAAGGGTCTGGACCGCAAGTACACGTTCGAGGAAGGCAAGGAACTCTACCTCGACGCGCTCCGGCCGCTGGGGCCGGAGTATCGCCGTGCGGCGGAAGCAGCCTTCGAACAGCGGTGGATTGACGTATACCCGACGCCCGGCAAACGCTCCGGCGCCTACTCCAACGGCAGCGCGTATGACGTGCATCCGTATATCCTGCTGAACTTCAACGGCCAGTTCGACGACGTCAGCACGCTGGCCCACGAGATGGGCCACGCGCTGCACAGCTACTACGCGAACAAGACGCAGCCGTTCCCGCTGGCGGACTACTCGACCTTCGTGGCGGAGGTGGCCTCGACGTTCAACGAGGCGCTGCTCATCCACAAGATGCTGGCGGAAATCAAAGACGATGACATGCGACTGTCTCTGTTGATGAACTACCTCGACGGGATCAAAGGGACGGTGTTCCGCCAGACGCAGTTCGCGGAGTTCGAACTACGGATCCACGAGATGGCCGAGCGGGGCGAGCCGCTGACGGGCGACGCTTTCACGAAGCTTTACGGCGACATCCTGAAGGAATACTACGGCCACGACCAGGGCATCTGCCACATTGACGACCTGTACACGGTCGAGTGGGCTTACATCCCGCACTTCTACTACGACTTCTACGTCTACCAGTACTCGACCTCGTTCACCGCGGCCACGGCGCTGGCGGAGGAGGTGCTCGGCGGTGATCAGGATGCTGCCCGGCGGTACCTGGGCTTCATTTCGGCCGGCGGCTCGGATTACCCTATCGACGTCCTGAAAGAGGCGGGGGTGGACATGACGACGGTGGGACCGTTCGAAAAGACCTTGGCCGCGATGAACCGGACGATGGATGAGATCGAGGCGATCCTGGCCCGTCGGGGGAAGCCCTGACGATGAGCCAGATCAAGAAGATCGTCAAATACACCGTCGGCGTGGTCCTGATCCTCCTGGGTCTGGCCGCATTGTTGACGCCGTTGTCGCCCGGCTCGTGGCTGATCCTGATCGGCCTGGAGTTCCTGGGCCTGCGACTTCTCCTGGAGAACAAGCTCTGGCAATGGACGGAGTCCCGTCCGAACAGCAAGGTCTCACGCGCGATCCGCCGGGTGCTGTGCCTGCGCCCGCGCGACGCCGAGGGGCGGCGCAAGTGCCAACCGATGACGAGACAGGATGCGAATCCCTCACAACGGGTAGATCGCGTCTGCGAGGAAGACGAGCATTCGCAGGACGCCGGATAGCGAGTTTGTAGTGTGCCCGTAAGGGCATGAGAGAGTTCACAGTTGTCAGTTGTCGGCAGTGCAAAAGCGGCCCCACGGCGAACCGGGAACTGAGAACGGCCAACTATACCCAAACGCCTGACGGCGTCACTGCGAACGGGCAACTCTGTATCAATAGCTCTTCATCAACTCAGCGTTGTCCACCCGCATGAGAAAGAACGGCGTCGCGGTGACAGGAAGAACCTGCCGAAGCGGAAGTGCCCTGGTAGCTTCGCCCTATGGACATGCTCCGGCTTTCACGGCGTCTGCGGCAGCGATTCCAGATACAGCTTGGTTTCGTCGGAGGTCAATCTACGGTAGGTTACGCGAACGCCGGCCTTTTCGATGCTGTGCACGCACAGGAGATAGCCAATTCTCTCTTTGGTAATGATAGTCATCCAGTATGGCAGTTGTATACTTCGTGGAAGCTCGTGTGTTTCTGCCCACGCGCCTTTGAAAGTCTTCATGGGACGGCTTGATTCTTTCTTTGCCGTCAGGACGCGCGCCCCGCGTGTCGCGACGAACCTGCCGTCCCAAGCCAAGTCGCCCTTCCCGACGTTCACCAGATACTCACGAGCCTGTTTCGATCTGGGTTGAGCGCCGGGGTTGACCAGTTCATGGCTGAGCAAGTCCAGAACGAAGGGGGCTTTTCTGTGGACGGCGAGTTGAGCCTTGGGGACAGACAACTCGGCTGTTCCCTGCTCGGCTGCCCGCAAGCCTTCCTCCATCGCTTCCTGTGCGATCTCACGGAGGCTGCGGCTCGTGGAGTCGCCGGAGACGCGCTGGCTCAGAGGATCCCCCACCACGTAGTTCAGACCCGTGCGCGTATCGAAGACTCGGGCACCTTCCGGAAAATCGATCTGGAACGCCGTGTCGTTGAGATTGGGATCGTTCACGATGACATCCGTGACCCTGACAAACCTCGATGTGGCTGGGTCGTCCGGTGCGCCCGTATATACGGTACCCTCGATGGGGTACCAAATGCCTGGGGACACCTCCCGAAACTTCGCATCCCATGTCACGAGCCTGTCTCCATCTACGGCATACTCATAGTGGCAGACCGTGTAACCATGCAGCGGATCTATCACCGCAATCCGCCTCGCCTTTCCCTCCTGCGTGATGATTTCCACGTGGTACTTGCCGGCCTGCGTACGGACCTGTACCTCATCTTTCCTGCTGAGGACGCGTTCAAGTATTCGGCAGAACACCCCGCCAAACGCCGCACCGGGTTCGAAATTGTCCAGGGTGACACGCAGCGGCATCTGAGTCCCTATGTTGCCGGTCTTTGTGGTGCCCTCAGAAAGTTCCATCGAAACGGCGCCATTCCACGCGTGTGTTGTCGTGCCGTCCGTGGCCAGGAGTTTGCCGTTGGGATCGCATGCGCCCTGCGATTCTGCCACGCGAAACCGGCCTTGGCTGTCGAACACGAAATCGTATCGGTCAAGAACGAAGTCCCGCTTCTGTTTCGCGGCTTCTTCTTCAGAGATCCCTCGCTGCAGTGTGTGTTGATAATGCGCCTCCTGTGTACGTTGAGAACGCCAGGTCACACAGTCGGCTTTGCAGCGCACGTTCGTGATCTTCTTGCGAGCCGCCAGCATCTCACTCAGGATGGCGCGGGCCGCATCTCCGTCATCAGCCGAAGCAGGTCTGACGACGGTCAACGCGCCGATACAGGTGCTCAACCAGAGAACAGAGATGCCCGCCTTGCCTTTGATCCTCATGATTCCACCCCTTTCTCCAACCGCAAACGACCCTATAAACTGGGCTACATTATAACCAGAGGAGACACGCCGGTCAAGACCTGTTTCAAGAACGATCACGCGCAGCTTGTCCTGCCCTGATTCTCCTGTTCGGAAATGCGGACAGAGCATCACGTTCACACCGGGAGCTCGCCCGGTGATGTCACACGGAGTCTCACCAGACGCGGGTCTCTCCGCTTCCGACAGCCGTACGCTCAGCCAAAACAGACACGAGGGGACGACTGTGGCATCTACCCTTTGCCGCAGTGGCCAAAGCAGGGCTCATTTGGGTGTGATACAGAGATATGCCGACGTATCGCTCCACGCCGTGGAATCCAGTGTCTCACCGGTCTCCTTATCTCGCCATACGGTCCGTGTCCTGTAGCATGTACCAGTGGGGTTTGATGTATCATCGCAGGCTGTATAGGTTGATCCGCTGACACATCGACAGGTATCACTCTGGAGATAGTCAATCTCGTTGCACACCCAACACTCCTCATCGATCAGGTGTTCCATAGAGCACCTCCTGCCGAATCGCTCTCTATTGACCAACGTATGCGCAACGATCTCTCTGTGTGTTCGTCATTTCATATCAGACTCACCTCCCTGTTTCTCAAGACGAGAACGCACCACTTCATCCGCCCATCACTCTTCCATTGGGATCATCTCTGCCACCGCCTCGCGAAGCTCTTCCACCCAGTGCCTTCAACAAGAGATCGCTGGCGGAGGACCTTCTCATATTCCCACTCCCTTTCCATTTCCTTTCCCGCGCGCCCCGAGACTCGCGTGGCTCAAACTTGAGCCACCTCCGTCAGGGCGGGTCCGGCGCCGAGTGCCGGTCCGAGACGTGCCGTTCGCGGTCATCGCATTGTCTGTCAGATGCGATTACCCTGTGAAGACCTCCCATTGACCTTGACTTCTCGGAAGAAATGGACGTATGATCGTGTGGTCTTTTGACGTGAGGTCGGTATGCGGCGTGCGGGCGAGTCATCCAGACGATCGGTCCGGCCCCAGGGGTTCACGCTCATCGAACTCCTGGTCGTCATTGCGGTCATTGCCTTGCTCATGGCCATTCTGACCCCGGCGCTGAGCAAGGCGCGGAAGCTCGGGCAGTCCGCCGTCTGCCAGGCGCACCTGCGCCAGTGGGGCACTGTCTTTTTCCTGTACACGTCGGACAACAACGGCAAGTTCTGGACGGAGCACAACGTCTGGCAGACGGGCGTCGAGCAGGGCGGGTGGATGCCCTACCTGAGCCGTCTGTACGGCGACGTGGACGAATTCCGTCTGTGCCCGTCGGCCCGCAAGCTCAACGGTCCCGAAGGCGGGATCGGCACGACGTTCCAGCGGTGGGGTCCCGGCCCGATCATGAGGGCGCACCGCTTTGGTCCCGACCCGGACAAGAACTACGGCAGCTACGGCATCAATCTCTGGATCAACTCGGTGGACCCGCCGTCCACGATGGGGTGGCGGAGTCAGCCCGAGCGCCAGTGGAAGACCACCCATGTCCGCCAGGCGGTGGAGATTCCCATGGTCGCCGACTGCACCTGGTTCGGCACCAATCCCATCAGCCCGGACGACAACTCCTGGGCCAACGGCGGCACGCCCACCCCGACGCGGGATTGGTGGGAGAAGAAGAACCGGGACGAACCCGGCGATTGGAACTGGGACATGGCGCGTCTCACCATCGACCGGCACAGCCGGGGGATCAATCTGACGTTCATGGACGGCTCCACGCGGAAGGAGATCCTGACGAATCTCTGGGATTTCAAGTGGCATCGGGACTACCGACCGGTCCACGATGTGGAGATCCCATGGCTGAACTGACCGCTATCGGCGCCACTCGGGTTTGCGGACCATCAGAGGGGGCATCAAGTGCGGGGGACGGCGATGATTGCTGGTGCTCAGGCAGCAACGATTGCTGGGATACCACCGAAGGGTGAAGAGCTTGGTCTTCAGGAGAAAGCCTTCTTTTTTCAGTCTGCTGAACATATCGTGCACTGGATTTCCTACAGGGACATTTTGGATCATCACCCTCCTCCCTATCGGCCGGACCCGAGGGGGACTTTGGCGGAAAAGTGAAAGAGCGGCCTTTTCGAGGCCGCTCGGAGCGGTGACGAGAATCAAGGGGCTATAAGTGGGCGGGCGTCACATTCTCACGGGCACGCCGCGGCCGGCGAGGTATTCCTTCATCTGTCGGATGCTGAACGTGCCGAAGTGAGCGATGGAGGCCACGAGGACAGCGTCGGCATGGCCCTGGTCGATGGCCTCGTAGAGATGCTCGAGAGCGCCGGCCCCGCCGGAAGCGATGACCGGCAGCGAGACCGCATCCGCGATGGCCCGTGTCATCGGAATGTCGTACCCGGTCTGCATGCCGTCGGTGTCCATGCTCGTGGGCAGGATGGCCCCGGCACCGAGACCCTCGACTCTTTTGGCCCACTCGACCGCGTCGATCCCGGTGCCCGTGGTCCCGCCTTTGACCATGACCTCAAACCCCGAGGGGAGCTGGGGATTCTTGGCGGTGTCGATGGCGACGGTGATCTTGTCGCTGCCGAACTGTTGGGCCGCCTGGCGGACGAGGTCCGGGTTGCGTACGACCGCGGTATTGATCGAGACCTTCGATACCCCCAGATTGAGCAATTCCTCGATTCCCTCGCAACTGCTGATGCCTCCTCCGACAGTCAGCGGCACGGTGATGCGCGCCACCGTCCGCTTGACCGCATCGACCAGCGTCTTCCTCGCTTCGAGGGTGGCGGTGATGTCGAGAAAGACCAGTTCGTCGGCCCCGGCCTCGCTGTAGGCCGCGGCATTCTCGGCCGGGTCGCCCACATCCTTCAAATCGACGAAGTTGACGCCTTTGACGAGCCGGCCGTGCTTGACGTCCAGACAGGGGATGACTCTGCGATAGTCCATGCGTGCCTCCACATACCATAGTAACCTTGTCGATTCAAACGATCATCCAGCGCGTCAGTATAGAGGGCCAACGTGCAGGCGTCGAGAGGGTCGGTGGCCCGAACTTCGATAATCTGCCTGCAAGCCATACTTCTGTCCAGGAGATTGTAGGAATTGAACAATAGGGGGATTGCCTGTGTACATAGAGAGCCGGGCTGATGGGAATTCAGCCTGCGGACGGTAGAGTCGGCTCCATCAAGGAGTTCAGAACAAACGTTTGGAAAGGGGAATCTTCATGGCCAAGACCGAAATGCCACATCCGGGGCATGACAAACATCTCTGCTATCTCAACAATCTGGGCTTCCAGATCAGCAACCCTGAGGAGTATAAGGGACTGGTGCGGAACGGCAAGTTCATGTGCAAGGTCTGTGGTCGGGCTGCCGCGAACGAGAAGAACCTGTGCAAGCCGGTGGAACTGTAGATTGGCTCCTTCCTGCCCGGTGGCGCCGGCAGGATGACCCTTGGAGGCCGCCGGTGACCGCATCGGCGGCCTCATTTGCGCGAGACCGGTATTGGATGGAGAACGGAGTCAGCGATGACGAAACTGGTCATGGTCAGACATGGACAGAGTACCTGGAATCTGGAGAACCGATTCACCGGCTGGACCGACGTGGACCTGACGGAGCGCGGGATCGCCGAGGCGCACGAGGCCGCGGCGGCCCTCACGGAGAGAGGGTACACGTTTGACGTCGCGTTCACATCGGTTCTGAAGAGAGCGATCCGGACCCTCTGGCTGATCCTCGACGACATGGATCTGATGTGGATTCCCGTCCACCGGTCGTGGATGCTCAACGAGCGGCACTACGGGGCGCTGCAGGGCCTGAACAAGAAGGATACCGCGGAGAAGTACGGGCTCGAGCAGGTCCAGATCTGGCGTCGCAGCTACGATATCCCGCCGGAACCGCTGGCGGAGAGCGATCCTCGGCATCCTTGCCACGATCCGCGCTACGCGAAGCTGCCGAACCGTCTGCTGCCGGCGACGGAATCGCTCAAGACCACGCTCGAAAGAGTCCTGCCGTACTGGCATGAGATGATCGTCCCCATCCTGCGCGGGCATCAGAAGGTCTTGATCGCGGCACATGGAAACAGCATCCGGGCGCTGGTCAAGTATCTCGACAACGTGAGCGATGAGGAAATCACGGGACTGAACATCCCCACCGGCATTCCCCTCGTGTATGAGCTGGACGAGAACCTGAAGGCCCAGACCCACTATTACCTCGCCGATGAGGAGAAGGTGAAGGCCGCCACGGCGTCGGTGGCCTCTCAGTTGACGGCCGGCCGCAGCGGTCGCTGACCTCAGGCGTCCTTAAGGTCCTCGAGGTCGGCTTCGAGATCGTCCAAGTTGATGAAGCTGTCCGAGACGTCCAGATCGGACAACTCGTCGTCGAGCTTCCCATTCAGATCGTTGCCCAGCTTGGCATCGAGTTCTGCGTCCAGTTCCGAGCCCAGGTCGTCATCCGCCGGGGCCGGGGCCTTCTGCGGCTTCGGTTTGGCTTTGGCGGCCGCGGGGGCGGCCTTGGCGCTGGAACCGGAGGCCCCAGGCTTGGGAGCCGCCTTCTTGGGCGGCGTGATCTTGGCTGGCTTGCCGTTGATCTGGCAGACGAACGTCAAGGGACCGATGGCGATGTAGTCTCCCGCCTTGACGGGAACGTCCTTTTCCGGGTCGATTCGTTTGCCGTTGACGAATGTCCCCACGCGAGAGCCCAGATCGCGGAGCTTTGCGGATTCGTTGTTCATGGTCAACTGGCAGTGCCGGCGTGACACCATCGGCAACGGGATGCGGAGATCACAATCGTGTCTTCGGCCGAGGATCGTGACCGGGTGGGGAAGTGCGAACGTCTTGTGAGATCCGCCTTTGTTGAGAAGCACCAAGTTCGCGTTCATTGGCTTCCCTTCATGCATACGATGCCTATGCTCTCCAACACTTATATCATATCAGGCGATCCGTCCCATAACAACAGCTAAACCGGCAAAAGTGGTTCTGTCAAGGCCCTGTACGGGCAGGCTTTTCATATCCCCTTGATAGACAAACACTTAGGGTTCTGATCGTGAAACATGTCCTCCGTAGGACGGGCGCGGCAACCCCCGTGAAAAGTGGGATCGGACCGGCATCCGGACGATACTTGACTTTGGAGGTGGGTCCAGTATATTCGAGGAGACGTGGAAGAAATGCGCGATTCTGGAAGGATGTATGGCAAGGATCACACTACCGGACGGCAGCACCCTCGAGGTCACTGAAGGGACAACCGCCAAGCAGATTGCCGAGAAGATCGGCCCGGGATTGGCGAAAGCCGCCGTGGCCGCGAAGATCGATGGGAAACTGGTGGATCTGAGCACGCCCATCACGGACAGTCCGCGCGTTCAAGTCATCACGCCGAAGGACAAAGAAGGCTTGGATGTGATCCGCCATAGCTGCGCGCACGTCATGGCGGAGGCCATCTGCAGCCTCTGGCCGCAGGCCAAGCTCGTGTACGGCCCGACGGTCCAGGACGGTTTCTACTATGATATTGACCTCGATGAGCCAATCCGCCCGGAGGATTTCCCTCGCATCGAAGCCAAAATGAAGGAGATCGCCGGGGCGGACCGGCCGTTCTGCCGGACGGAGATGTCCCGGCAGGAAGCCCTGCAAAAGCTCCAAGGCGACCAGTACAAGACCGACAATATCCAGCGGGTTGACAGCGAGGTGATCAGCTTCTACTCGCAGGGCGACGGATTCCAGGACCTGTGCCGCGGGCCACACGTGCCCAGCACTGGGAGGATCGGCAGTTTCAAGATCATGTCGGTGGCCGGGGCCTACTGGCACGGCGACGCCACCCAGAAGATGCTCCAGCGGGTTTACGGCACTGCCTGGCCGACCAAGAAAGAGCTCGACGAGCACCTCAACCGGCTGGAAGAGGCCAAGAAACGCGACCACCGCGTCCTCGGCAAGCAGCTTGAGCTGTTCAGCTTCAGCGAGATGGGGCCGGGCTTTGCCTTCATGCACCCCAAGGGGATGGTCGTCTGGAACGAGATGCTCGACTTCATGCGGCAGATGAACCGCAAGTACGGGTACAAGGAAGTCCGCACCCCGATCATCCTCAACGAGGAACTCTGGCATCGCAGCGGGCACTGGGACAACTACAAAGAGAACATGTACTTCACCAAGATCGACGACGTCGGCTACGCGGTCAAGCCGATGAACTGTCCCGGCGGCTGCCTGCTCTACAGGACGACCCGGCATTCGTACCGCGAGCTGCCGCTGCGGATGGCCGAGTTCGGCATGGTGCACCGGCACGAGGCCAGCGGTGTGATGCACGGCCTGTTCCGCGTCCGGCAGTTCACCCAGGACGATGCCCATATCTACTGCACGCCGGCGCAGATCGAGTCCGAGATTATCGGCGTGATCGACCTGATCTTCGAGACGTACCAGGCCTTCGGGTTCGCGGATTTCGCGATCGAGCTGTCGACCAAGCCCGAGAAGCACATCGGTTCCGACGAGATCTGGGAGACCGCGACCAATGCTCTGAAGGCCGCCCTGGAGCACAAGAAGATCACGTATCGGATCAACGAAGGCGACGGCGCCTTCTACGGCCCGAAGATCGATTTCCACGTCAAGGACTGCATCGGGCGCTCGTGGCAGGTGGGCACGATCCAGCTCGATTTCTCGATGCCGCAGCGGTTCGAGCTCCGCTATGTCGATGAGGACAACACCGAGAAGACGCCCGTGATGATCCATCGGGCGGTTCTGGGCTCGCTGGAGCGATTCATGGGTATCCTGATCGAGCAGTATGCCGGGGCACTGCCCCTGTGGCTGTCGCCCGAACAGGTTCGCGTGATGACCATCAGCGAGAAGAGCAACGAGTACGCAGCCAAGGTGCAGGAACAGCTCCGCCGGACGGATCTCCGCTGCGGCGTCGATTTGTCCGACGAGAAAATCGGGGCCAAGATCGCCAAGGCCCATGGCGAGAAGGTCCCGTACATGCTGGTGGTCGGGCCCAAAGAGGCCGAGGCCGGCAAGGTCAACGTCCGTATGCGCGGCAGCCAGGAGACCCAGACCGTGTCCGTGGAGCAGTTCCTGGCGATGGCGAAGCAGAAAATCGCCGATAAAGACGTGAACGTGGCATTTTGATGTGCCGGACACCGCCCCAAATGTGATACAGTGGTGCACAGGCTTGACTTCGCTCGCGGGGAGCGAGTCGGCGGCTTAGGGTTATTTGAGAAAGGCAAGGTGGTCGACAACAGTGAAACGAGGTCTACGTGTAAACGGGGGGATCAGAGCCGACAAGGTTCGGCTGGTCGATGATGTCAACAATCAGGTTGGAATCGTAGCAAGAGAAGAGGCTTTGAGCAAGGCCCAGGAAGTTGGTCTGGACCTTGTCGAGGTCGCGCCGAACAGCGAGCCGCCGGTGTGCCGGATCATGGATTACGGCAAGTGGCTCTATCAGCAGAAGCGGAAGGTTCGCGGCACGCACAAGAAGACGGTGCATCCCGTGGCGACGCTCAAAGAGATCCGCCTTCGACCTGAGACGGACAAACACGATTTGGAGATCAAGGTCAAGCACGCCCGTGAGTTCCTGGAGAAGGGGCACAAAGTCCAACTCTCGCTCCTCTTCCGCGGCCGTCAGATGCTGCACAAGGAACAGGGCTACAACATGCTCACCCAGATCACGGAAACGCTGCAGGACATCGCGAAAGTCGAACGGCCTTCCATGATGACCGGACGGCGGATGACCTTGTTGCTCATTCCGAGGTAGCCGGCCGGGGAAGGGACGGCGTACACGGGAATCGTCTCCGCCCGCCGGAGACAGGCAGGGGCCTCTTGCTGCCCATGGGCTCTGGCGGAGGGTGTCGCCCATGGTTTTTTTTGCGCTATGGGTTGACCTCGCCCAGCAGGCTGGGTATACTTCTGGTTTTACCCGTGGTACGCAAAACGTCCGTGCTGTTCGAGGAACCATATGCCGAAGCAGAAGCAGAAAACCCATAAGGGTCTGGCCAAGCGGGTCAAGGTGTCGGCCCGGGGCAAGATCAAGCATCGCAATGGCGGCGCCAGCCACCTGATGAGTGTCAAAAGCGCCAAGCGGCTGCGAAAGATTCGCCGGCCGGCGACCGTCACCAGCAATGTGATGACCAAGAAGATCATCGCCGCGTTGCACAGTTGAGCGTTCGCTCCGTGCAGGCCGGCGGGGGCCCCGTGGGGAGTGTCCCGTGGGCGAGCCCAGAACGACTATCGCTTGCTTCCCGG
>ENA-OSEO01005335-OSEO01005335.1-sediment-metagenome-genome-assembly--contig:-NODE-5335-length-12456-cov-4.187333_pt1 | contig 12456 bp, 11 predicted proteins | sample MGYA00237883_ERZ534232 | MGnify/ENA metagenome assembly ERZ534232
CCACCGAAGGCGTAGATGGGCTTGGTCGAGAAGGAACCCAGGAACTTGACGGTCATCAGGTCCAGCACGACCTTGAAAGTCCGCGCCAGGCCGTACTTGGCCTTTCCGGCGGTTCGCGGCCGGTGATTGACCACACACTCGGCGATTCTCGCCCCGCTCCAACTGGCCAAGGCCGGGATGAACCGGTGCATCTCGCCGTATAACCTCGTCTCGGCGATGACCTCCCGCCGATAGGCCTTGAGTGTGCAGCCGTAGTCATGCAGGCGGACCTCGGTAATGTACGAGATCAGCCAGTTGGCCATTTTCGAGGGCAGCTTGCGCTTCAGGACGTTGTCGTGGCGTTTCTTCCGCCAGCCGCTGACCACATCATAGCCTTCGTCGAGTTTCGAGACGAGCATGGGGATGTCCGCCGGGTCGTTCTGTAGATCGGCATCCAGCGCCACGACCACGTCGCCGCGGGAGCACGTGAAGCCGGCGCTCAACGCAGCCGTCTGGCCGAAGTTTCGACGGAAGCGGATGACCCGGACCCTCGGGTCCGCGGCCTGGAAGCCCTTGAGGATCTCGAAGCTGCGATCTGTGCTGCCGTCGTCGATGAAGATCAGCTCGTAGTCGTAGCGGCCGTCCAACGCCCGGGTGATCTGCTCACGTAGGGGCGGCAGGTTCTCTTCCTCATCCAGCAGGGGCACCACCACGGAAAGCTGCGGCTGCTTCTTGACATCGGTTGTCATTGTCATATCTTCTGCATACAGTCAGTGTTACGCAACTGCCTATCCTATCAGAAGTTGCGTCTTCGTGCAATCCAAGACAGAATCCATCCTGTCAGAGAAATATCGGCTATGAAGCAGCCTGGGGTCAGTTAAAATACCCACGGTATCCTGGGCGTCTCCAACGGTCGCAGAGAATTCCTTGCCAAGGAGTAAATCATGTGCAGCACAGAGAATTGGTTCGTAGCCGCCGTATGCATCGCACTGACAGCCGCCATCGGTGTCCGAGCGGGTGAAAAAACGGTCGTCGTCCGTCCCCAGGATACCGGAGAAGCCCTCGCCAATCCCGGCATGGGCTGGGTCTTGCACCACTACGACAATCTCGTATTCAATTACGGCGGCCAACTCGCACCGTCCGATACGGTGGACGATTTCCCCGGTGTAACTGTGGTCTACCTGCGGATCGCCTGGTCGTACCTGGAGCCCGAGGAGGGTCGGTTCGTCTGGTCCGTCCTCGATACCCCCGCTCAGCGCTGGCTCGACAAGGGCAAGCAAATCGCCCTTCGCATCTCGTGCAGCGAGTCGTTCCTCCGATATGCCACGCCGCAATGGGTCGAGAAGGCCGGCGCCAAAGGCTATAACTTCACACGGGGCAAAGGGGTCGACCCGAACGGTCCCTACTGGGAGCCCGACTACGACGACCCGGTCTTCCTGGAGAAGCTGGACCATTTCCTGGCCGCCCTGGCCGAGCGCTACGACGGCAATCCCGAGGTCGCCTTCCTCGACGTCGGCTCCTTTGGCGTCTGGGGCGAGGGACATACCTCCGCGAGCACGAAGAAGCCGTATTCCGTCGCGACGATTCGCCGGCATATCGACCTGCACACGAAGCACTTTAAGAAGACTCTGCTGGCGGCCAACGATGACTTTGCCGAGGCGGGCCGGGGTAGACCGACGATTGAGTACGCGGCCCAACAGGGGTTGACCCTCCGCGACGACAGCATCCTCGTGGAGGGGGGCGAAGACGCCTACTTCAACGCCGGTTTCGCCCCGCTGTTCTGGGAGAGACTCCCGGTCGTCCTCGAAAGCGAGCATTTCGGTAAGTCCCGCCAGCGCGGCTACTGGAAGGACGGCCGCCAGTACCTCGAAGCCGTCGAGAAGTACCACGCCAGCTACGCCTCGGTCCACTGGTGGCCGAGGGAGTTCCTGGCCGACAACCGCGACCTGGTCCAAGAAATCAACCTCCGCTTGGGCTACCGCCTGCAACTCGTGGAGGCCTCCTGGCCCAGCGCGATCCCGGTGGACGGTTCCTTCCGGTTTACGACGACTTGGCGAAACGCCGGCGTCGCCCCCTGCCTGCCCGGCGGCTACCCCGCCCTCACGATCAAGGACGCCCAAGGCGGCATCGTCGGGGTCTTCGTGGACGAGGGTCTGGACATGCGCAATCTGGCGGTGGCCGAGCCGGACAAAGCCCCTGCGGAGAGCCACAAGGCCGATTTCGCCCTGCCCCTGGTGATGGACGAGCGGACCCGGCCGCTAAAGCCCGGCGATTACGAGGTTTACGTCTCCGTCGGCACCGTCACCGGCACGCCCAAGCTCGCCCTGCCCCTGCCCAACGACGACAGCCACCACCGCTACCGCCTGGGCAAGCTGATAGTCACGCACGCGACGGGACAATAGGTCGTGAGTCCAGTTCGTAGCGTGCCCGCAAGGGTATATCCTCCGTTCGTCGTTTGTCCGAGAGCACGGAAGACAAGATAACACCTTACGGCGTCACTACGAACGCGGACTATGCCCGTCGGCGGAGGAGGCCGCCGGCGGTCGTCAGGCCCAGCACTCCCAACAGGACCGCGCTCGGCAGAGGCGTCACCCCGATCTGTCCCTCCGTGTACAGACGGGACCAGTCCCAGGACAACCCGCCGGCCAGTGCCGGCAGGTTCACGGTATCGAACGCCCCGACAAGGTCTCCGCCGACGTCGAAGAGGTCGAACCAGTCGCCCCAGTCCGGCGTGAAGCCGTTGATGGTCACCACGCTGAGCGTGCCGCCCAGGGAGAAGGTACCGATGACGTCGATGTGATCATATTCGGAACCCTGCACCAGGCCGCCCAGTTCCATCACCGTGAGCGATCCGCTGCCCAGGCTCAGGTTGCCGCCGTAGAGGACGGTTTCGGGACTGTTGCCGGGACGCAGGTCGCCTTCGACGAAGACGGTGCCGCCGCCGGTGAAGCCGCCGCTGCCGCTGAAGCTGCCCAGGAGCACGGCCGTGCTGGTGATGGCGCCGGTCTGGCGCACGACCATCGTGCCGTTCTGGACCAGGTCGTCATAGAACACGGCCGACGCCCCGCCGGTGATGGTCAACGTGCCCGTGTTGGCGATGTCGCCGGAGATGTCGTTAAGGCCGGCGGTCAGGGCCAAAGACCCCTGGTTGTCGAGGCCGCCGGTGAAATGAAGGGACGCGTCGTGCGCGCTGATCAGGCCCGTGGAAGCGGCGTTGGTCGCGGCCCCGTGGACCTCGAGCTGGGCGGCCGCAGTGCTGTTGCCCGTGACCTGGAGCAAGCCGGCGTTGTCGGCCGTGCCGCGCGCCACCAAGCTCTGGCCGGGCCCGACGCGGACTTGCCCGTCGCCGCCGAGGCTCAGGTCCGAGAGCGTCTGCCGCCCGGCGCCGGTGAAGGACAGGCTCCCGGCGTTGACGTTGAGGACGCCGCTGTAAAGGCTGGTGGGCGCGGTCGTCAGCCCCGCCCCTCCGTTTAGGGTCAGGTCGCCGCTGCCGAAGAGCGAGCCGGCCGTCAGGTCCAGGTTCCCGTTGACCGTCGCGGCGCCGCCAGGCACTTGCAGCGACCCGGCGGCGTTGATGACGCCGTCGCCCACGATGGCGGCGCCGTCCTCGAGCGTGAGTGACCCGCCGACCGCCATGGCCGGGTTGTTCGCGGTGTACATCGTCGACTGGATGGCGGCGTCGCCCGCGACGGTGACGGCGCGGTTGAGCCAACTGGCCACGTCGCTCACGCCATCGCCGTTGACGAGAAGATCGTCGTAGCTCGTCCGGGCGCGGAGGGCCAACCCGTGCTCTCGTCCTGCCGCGACGGCGACGAACGTCCCCGAGGGGACATCGGTCTGGCCGTAGTTGTTCCGGCCCCAGGCGGCGACCTGGCCGTTGGAGTCCCCCAGCGACCCCACCTCCGCCCAGCCGCGTGCTGCCAACGCCCCGCACACCAGCACAACCACCCCAATGACACGACTTTGCCTCTTCATCACCGTTCCTCCTTCACCCAACGGCCTGTTGCCTGTGCACCCGCGGTCCACAGGATAGGGATGCCCGCCGCGCAGACCTTGCCCCCCCATACCTCCATGCGCGATGCTACCCTGCCTCCGGCAGACTCTCTGTCTCAGCAATTGTCAAACCCTACCTGCTGGAATCTATTCCTTTTCACCGGGAATTGTCAGGAAAGAAAGGGACGGATCACGACACGTCGTCTCGGGGTTTGGTGTTCGTCGTGACCTCGCAGGGCCATCGTGCCGTCGTGCCACAACGAGGCATGATACTTGCTTGAAGCTATGGTCCCATGACTATAAGATGGGCCGATGCTTGAACGAGGATTGGTCCAGGTTTATACCGGGGACGGCAAGGGCAAGACCACGGCGGCCTTCGGGCTGGCGCTGCGGGCGGCGGGTCGCGGGAACAAGGTGCTGATCTATCAGTTCCTCAAGCCCCCTTCACTGGAGTTGGGCGAGCGCATGGGCGTCCAGCGGTCGGGCCTGCCCATCCGCTTGGAGTCACTGGAAGCACATTGGCACCTGTTCCGGTCCGTGCGGAGCGAGCAGGACCGCGCCGCCGCGAGAGCCGCCGTCGGGAATGCCTTGGTCAGATTGACGGAACAGGCCACCCGGAAGACCTATGACGTGCTGATCCTTGATGAGATCGTCTTTTGCCTGTCCATGGGTCTGGGTCAGTTCGACGATGTCAAACGGCTCGTCGAACAGCGGGACCCGGCGGTCGAAATCGTCCTTACCGGTCGGGGTGCGACGCCGGAGCTGATCGAGTTGGCGGACCTCGTAACCGAAATGAAGAACATCAAACACCCGTTCGACCGTGGAGTAGGCGCGCGACTCGGGATCGATTGCTGATCTACGGAATAGCATCTGAATGGCCACAGAGGCCACAGAAAGCGCAGAGATGAGAGTGGAGTCCATATCTGGTTCTTCCTGTTTCTCTGTGTCCTCTGTGCTCTCTGTGGCCAAGCAAGAAGGAGCACGAGGTGGCAAAGAGCGTTGCGGCGATCATCTGTGCGGCCGGGCCGGGAAGCCGGTTCGGCGGCAAGAGGAAGAAGCAGTTCGTGGACGTGGCCGGCCGAGCGGTGTTCCTGCGGAGCATCGAGCTGTTCGCCGACCGCGAGGGCGTCCAACAGGTGCTTCTGGGGATCGGCAGGGACGATCAGGAGACGGTCAAGGTCAACTGGGGCGCGAAGCTATCGTTCTTCGGCGTCCAGACCTTCGTCGGCGGGACCGAGCGGTTCGAGACGATCCTCAAGGCGTTGGACCTAGTCAAGGAGGGGATCGAGCTGGTTGCGGTGCACGACGCGTGCCGCTGCTGCGCGACGGACCAGCTTATCGTGGACGTGATCGCCAAGGCCGCGGAGGCGGGAGCGGCCATCCCCGCGGCCCCGGTGACCGCGACGGTCAAGCAGGTCAAGGATGGGCACATCGTCAAGACCGTGGACCGCTCGGACCTGTTCGAGGCCCAGACGCCACAGATCTTCGAGCTGGGCCTGCTGAAGAAGGCCTATGCGAATCTCCCGCATGTGGACAAGGCCGCCGTCACCGATGACGCTTTCCTCGTGGAGGCCCTCGGGCACGAGGTCGCCATCGTGGAATCGGACTCGTCGAACATCAAGATCACGCGCCAGAGTGATATCCCGCTGGCGGAGGCGATCCTCAAGTCGCGACCCAAGCCCAAACCCCAAGGGCCTCTCAACCCGTTCGAGGAGGCCCAATGGTGACGGACCCGTTCGCAAGGTGCCCGCAAGGGCATATCTTCCATCCGCGTGCATGAGAAGAGGGAAGATAACGCCTCAGGGCGTCACGGCGAACAGAAACAGAGATTTTTCAGGATTTTCCTCTTGACAGAACCTTGTCCATCCGATCTAATAGGGGGATTATGGTGAAGAGTATGGGCGACAACTTCAGCTTTTTCGGTTATTGGTGGCCTGCAGGATAAATCCGGCAGGCGAGCGAAGATATTGCCCTAAGCAGCACCAGAAGCAAAGAGAGTTTTTGAAGCAGCCTGTCGGAATCGGCAGGCTGCTTTTTTTTGTGGGCTTTTGCGGGTGAGAACCGGACCATGGAAGACTATCGCCAAATCATCGAGAACGCCGAACCGGGCCAGATCGTCCCCATCGTCAAACGGATCGACGTGGACGACCCGCTCGAATTCTTCGCCAAGCTCACCGACTACGGGTGTGCCAAGAACTGCTGCCTGCTGGAGTCTCGCGAGTACCTGGCGGGCACGACCGCCCTGAGCTTCGGCACGGCGCGTCCCGCCCTGTACGTGACCGGGACCGGTGCGGACTTCACGATCAAGGCCCTCAGCAAGCCCGGCCGGCGGATGCTGGGCTACTTCGCGTCCCACCCGGAGCGGTTCGAATTCTGCGAATCGATCGACTTCCAGGCCGAGACGATCACCGGCCGGATCCGGTGGCACGAAGGCACGGTGGACGAGCAAACCCGTCTCCGCGCCACGAACCAGATGGACGTCCTGCGGGCGGTCGCGTTTGCATTCCGCCTGGCGAGCAAGCCCTTCCGGGTTACCTGCGGCCTGCTCGGGGCGCTGAGCTATGATTTCGTGGACCAGTTCGAGAAGCTGCCGGCCAGCGGGCAGGACCTGCTGGGCAACCCTGACTACGAGTTGTACTTCGCCGACAACATCTTCCTGATGGACCACGCGGCCAACCAGGGCTATGTCGTCGTCAACTGCCTGATCACCAATGGCGACCGGGAGGCAGTCATCGCCGAGGCCCAGAGTTGCTTCGACTACTACTTCAACATGGCCCGTTTCGACCCGCCGAAGGGACGCAGGCACGTCCCCCCCCTGCCGGCGGCCTCGACCGATACGGTCCAGCAGGAATACGAGGTCATGGTCGAGCAGGCCAAGCAACACATCCTCGACGGGGACATCTTCCAGGTGGTCCTGAGTCGCACGCTGACCGAGCCGTGTCCCGATGAGCCGCTGGACGTGTACAAGAGGCTGCGTGAGCTGAACCCTTCGCCCTACATGTTCTACCTGAACACGCCGAATACAATCCTGATGGGCTCGAGTCCCGAGCTGAACCTGCGGGTCAGCGGGACCGGGCCGCGACATGTCGAAATCCGACCCATCGCGGGCACCAAACCTCGCGGTCGCATCGACGGCCAGATTGACACGGACACCGACTTCCGTTACGAAGCGGAACTCAAGCTCGACCGCAAGGAGCTGGCCGAGCACATGATGCTCGTGGACTTAGCCCGCAACGACATCGCCCGCGTGGCGAACCCCGGCAGTCGGGTCGTCAACGAACTGCTGACGGTCGAGAAATACGAGTCGGTCCAGCACTTGGTCAGTAACGTCAAAGGGACGCTCCGACCGGATCTCGATGCTCTGAGCGCGTACCTGGCGACGATGAACATGGGCACGCTCACGGGCGCGCCGAAGATCGAGGCGATGAAGATCATCCGCAAGCTGGAGAAGAACAAGCGCGGTTATTACGGCGGGGCTGTGATGTACCTGACCGTGGACGGCCAGTTCGACAGTTGCATCACGATTCGCAGCTTGCAGGTGCGGGACCGCACCGCCTACATCCGCGTCGGCGCCGGCATCGTCCACGACAGCGTGCCGAAGACCGAGTTCGACGAGACCGAGCATAAAGCAAGGTCGTGTCTGCGGGCAATTCGAGGGAAGTAGTCACACGGTGGCATGAAGGGGATTCCGATGGAACCTGCCGGCAACAGAGTCTTATTTATCGACAATTTCGACTCGTTTACCTATAACCTCGTGGACGATTTCGCCAAGCGGCAGTGCCAGACGCGGGTCTACCGGGCCGACACAGGCATCGAGGACCTCAAGGCCGTCGCGGATGAGTTCGATCCCGACCTGCTGGTGATCTCGCCGGGACCGGGCAATCCGGACACTGCGGGCGTGTCGCTGCAGGCGGTGGACGCCTTCAAGGACCGGCTGCCCATCTTCGGCGTGTGCCTGGGCCACCAGGTGATCGTGCAGTACTTCGGCGGGATCATCAGCCACGCTCCGGAGCCGATGCACGGCAAACCCTCGCGGATCACCCACAACGGCCAGGGCCTCTTCCAGGGCATCGAGAACCCCTTGCAGGCGGGACGGTATCACAGTCTCGCGGCCCGCACGCTGCCCGACTGCCTGCAAGTCACCGGCCAGTTCGAGGGGATCGTCATGGCGGTCGAGCACAAGACGCTACCCATCTTCGGCGTGCAGTTCCACCCCGAGAGCATCCTGACGCCCGCGGGCGGCAAGATCATCCAGAACGTTCTCCACATCGCAGCCAGCCGCAAACAGATTGTAGGGAGCTGAACATGGCGAACATCACGCAGTACCTCGAAATCATCCTCAACGGTGGCGATCTCGATTTCGAGCAGGCGAAGGCCCTGCAGGACACGATCTTCGAAGGCCAGGTAACCGAGGTCCAGATCGCGGCGTTCCTGGCCATGATGCGGATGAAACGGGCCACCGCCGCCGAGATCGCGGGCCTGGCGCAGTCGCTGCGGAACCACGCGGTCCGGGTCAAAGCAGATGTCGAGAACGCCATCGATACCTGTGGCACCGGCGGCGCCGTCGTCAAGACCTTCAACATCTCCACGGCTTCCGCCTTCGTGGCAGCCGGCGCCGGCGCGTACGTTGCCAAGCACGGCAACCGGGGCATCACCAGTCGCTGCGGCTCGGCCGACGTGCTCGAAGAACTGGGCGTCAACATCGACCCCGGCCCGGAGGTCGTCGCCGAGTGCATCCGGGAGGCACACGTCGGCTTCATGTTCGCGCCGAAATTCCACCCGGCCATGCGGTTCGTGCAGCCGATCCGCAAGAGCCTGGACTTCCGCACGGCGTTCAACATCCTCGGTCCTCTGGCCAACCCGGCGGGCGTCAAAGCGCAGGTCATGGGCGTCTCCGACCCCGAGTTGCTCGACCGAATCGTCGAGAGTCTCAAGATGCTCGGCACCCGGCGGGCGATGGTCGTCCACGGCCAGGGCATGGACGAAATCAGCCTGCTGGGCAAGACGCGGATCGTCGAGCTGCGCGACGGCTGGGTCACGTCGTTTCTGCTGGACCCCGCCGAGTACGGGATCGCCAACGCCTCAATCGACGCCCTCGGCAGCGGCGACGCTATCGCCAACGCCGCCCTGATCCGCGCCATCCTGGCGGGCAACGAGAAAGGCCCCCGGCGGGACATTGTCATACTCAACGCAGCCGCGGCCATTGTGGTTGCCGGCCTGGCGGATGGATTTGCGAAGGCCCTTCCGCTGGCCGAGGCTTCAATCGACCGTGGAAACGCGTTACACTGTCTTGGGAGATTGGTCGAAGTATCCAATAAGGCATAGCCTTCCTATCGAGCTGAATACATGTTGATACCGAAAGTCAAAATCTGCGGCATAACGAACTACGAGGATGCGGTGGCGGCCATGGAGATGGGAGCGGACCTGCTGGGATTCAATTTCTACCCGCAGAGTCCGCGCTACATCCAACCGGCGCAGGCCGCGGGGATCATCAACCGGCTGCCCGCCTTCATCGACGTGGCCGGCGTGTTCGTCAACAGCACGCTCGAGGAGATCCGCGAGATCGCCGGCCAGTGTCAACTGGACTGGATCCAACTGCATGGGGACGAGAACATCGACTTCTGCAAGTGGCTGGCCTACGACAGCGTCAAAACGATGAAGGCCCTGCGCGTCAAAGACGCCGACGACCTGCAAAAGGTGGACAGCTTCTTCACGGACGCGGTCCTCCTGGACACCTACAATCCCGCGAAGTACGGCGGGACGGGTCTGAGCTTCGATTGGAATATCATCGGCCACATTGCCAAGCGGGTTTTCCTGGCCGGCGGCATTACGCCGGAGAACGCCGCGGCCGCGGTCGGCCTGGGCGTCTACGGGATCGACGTGTGCAGCGGCGTGGAAGCCACGCCCGGCAGGAAAGACCACGGGAAGATGAAAGCCCTGTTCGACAGCATTCGACATTTGCGGGCGTAGGGGCAGGCCCCTATGCCTGCCCTTTCGCAAGGAGGGCGACCACAGGGGTCGCCCCTACATGAGGTATATTCCATGAAATACCGAGGCAGATTTGGTGATTACGGCGGCTATTACGTGCCGGAGGTGCTGATTCCAGTACTCGAAGAGTTGGAGGAAGCGTTCTTCCGGTTCCGTGAGGATCGGGCGTTCGTCGCCGAGCTTGATCAACTTAACCGGAACTACGCCGGTCGGCCCACGCCCTTGTACCACGCGCGGCGTCTGAGCGAGCACGTGGGTTTCGAGGTCTATCTCAAACGCGAGGACCTGCTCCACGGCGGCGCCCACAAAGTCAACAACACGCTCGGCCAGGGCCTGCTCGCCAAGTACATGGGCAAGACCAAGCTGATCGCGGAGACCGGCGCCGGCCAGCACGGCCTAGCGACCGCCATGATCGGCGCGCTGCTAGGCATGGAGACCAAGATCTTCATGGGCACCACCGACGTCGAGCGCCAGAGCGTCAACGTCCACAAGATGAAGCTCTGCGGCGCTCAAGTGATCTCCGTCGAGGGCAGCACGGGCACGCTCAAGGACGCCATCAACGACGCGCTGCGGTACTGGACCTCGCACGTAACGGATACGTTCTACCTCTTCGGCACCGCGGCCGGTCCGCACCCCTACCCGACCATCGTTAAACATTTTCAGAGCTGCATCGGCAAGGAGGCCCGCCAGCAGTGTCTCGACCAGATCGGACGATTACCCGACATGGTCGTCGCCTGCGTCGGCGGCGGCAGCAACGCCATCGGCATCTTCACGGGCTTCCTGGAGGACAAAGACGTCCAACTCATCGGCGTCGAGGCGGGCGGCCAAGGCGTCGCCACCGGCAAGCATGCCGCCAGTCTGACCGCCGGCCGGCCCGGCGTCCTGCATGGCGCGAGGTCCTATCTCCTGCAAGATGACGACGGCCAGATCATTGACACCGAGTCGATCAGCGCGGGTCTTGATTACCCCGGCGTCGGGCCGGAGCATTCCCTGCTCAAGGACACCGGCCGGGCGCAGTATGTGCCCGCCGACGACGAGGACGTGTTGGAGACCTTCGGCCTGCTGACGCGCATCGAGGGAATCATCCCAGCCCTGGAAAGCACCCATGCCCTGGCGCACGTCGTGAGCTTGAAGGGCAAACTGGCCCCGGAGACGGTGGTCGTGGTGAATCTCTCCGGCCGGGGCGACAAGGACGTCGGCATCGTCGAAAAGCATCGACCATTGACAAACTCGCGCGCGGCAAGATAGGTCCTATTCGTCCCATGGGTCCTATAGGTCCCACCGCCTGCAAGGAATCTGCTCTATGAAAAGCTACAAGAACGTGTTCTCGGATCTCCGACGCCAGGGCCGCTCGGCCTTGATCCCCTTCTTCGTAATCGGCGACCCCGACTACGAAACCAGTCTGGCCGTGGTGAAGGCGGCCATCGATGCCGGAGCCGATGTCCTCGAACTGGGCATCCCTTTCTCGGATCCCATCGCCGACGGGCCCACGATCCAGAAGGCCGACGTGCGGGCGATGCGAGCCGGCATGAACACACATAGGGCCTGCGAGTTCATTCGCGCGGTCAAGCGTCACAAGGACATCCCGATCGGCCTGCTGATGTACTGTAATCCGATCCAGCAGTACGGCATCGAGAAGTTCTTTCGGGACTTCCATGACGCGGGCGTCAACAGCGTTCTGGTCGCGGATGTGAGTATCGACGACGCGGATGAGATCGTAGGACCGGCCACCGTTGCGGGTCTCGACACGGTCTTCATGGTCACGCCGAACACCGATCCGGACCGCATGAAGCGAATCACCTCGAAGACCACGGGCTTCGTCTACACGGTCTCTCTGCTCGGCGTCACCGGCACGCGGGAATCCCTCTCGGGTGCAGTCGAGGGGCTGGTACGACAACTCAAGGGACTGACGAATGTGCCCATCTGCGTCGGGTTCGGCGTCAGCAAGCCCGAGCACGCCCGGGCCCTGGCGGACGCTGGCGCCGACGGCGTGATTATCGGATCCCGGCTCGTGGCCATGATCGAAGAGAATCTCGCCCAGCCGCAACGGGCCATCCGCGAGATCACCCAGTTCCTGGCCGAAGTCAGCAACGCGCTGATCTTGAAGGCCTCATAGCCTGATAAAGCGACCTCCGATGCCTGCCGATAGTCTCCTGTGCCTTTCTTCTGAATAGACCCAGGAGGCTTGTCCTATGCAGGCAGTGGAAGAAGTCAATGAAATCGCCGCGCATCCACCAACGGCTCGCGCGCTCGGATTGCCCGTGGAGCCGGAAATCCTTTTCGCCGACAAACGAGGCGTCCGCAAGGCGAGAATCGAGAAGAACCGAACGCATCTGTTGGAGAAGCTGGGCTTCCTCGGCCGATTCCTGGACGCCGACGAGAGGATCATTCTCGTCACGACCGGGTGCTCGCCGTTCGGAGTGCTCGAACAAATGACGATGGGGGCCCTGTGGGTCGTCCTGCTCAAACGCGCCCTGTTCGTGTTCACGAACAAGC
>ENA-OSEO01005336-OSEO01005336.1-sediment-metagenome-genome-assembly--contig:-NODE-5336-length-12456-cov-4.099766_pt1 | contig 12456 bp, 9 predicted proteins | sample MGYA00237883_ERZ534232 | MGnify/ENA metagenome assembly ERZ534232
GCTCAGGGCACTGCGCTGTGATCTGCATATCCATACCTGTCTTTCCCCCTGCGCGGAGCTCGAGATGTTTCCCCGCGCGATTATTGAAAAATCAATCGCTGAAAAATTAGATGTTATCGCCGTCTGCGACCACAACGCATCGGAAAACGCAGCGCATGTGATCAAGCTGTCGAGGGGGAAACCCATCACCGTGCTGCCGGGCATGGAAATATCCACCCTTGAAGAGGTCCATCTGCTGGCCCTGTTTGACGATCTTGAAAGCCTATACGGGCTTCAGGGTGTAATTTACGACCACCTGCCCGGCGTCAACCAGGAGGAGATCTTCGGGTGTCAGGCCATTGTAAACGACCAGGATGAGGTGGAAGGCATGAACGAGCATCTGCTCATCGGCGCAACCGATCTCCCCCTTCAGGACGTCATTGCCCTGATCCATCGCCTGGGCGGCCTGGCCGTGGCTTCCCATATCGACCGTCCCAGTTACAGCGTCATCAGCCAACTGGGATTCATCGATCCTTCCATGCGCTTCGACGCTCTGGAGGTCAGCCGTGCCATGGAGATCCGGCGCGCCCGCCGGCAATATCCCGAACTGGCGTCCTTTGCCATGATTACATCATCCGATGCGCACGTTATCCGTGATGTGGGCCGGGCGCACACCACGATATTCCTCAAGGAAGGAAATGTCCGCGAATTAAGACGGGCCTTTCAAAACCGTGCCGGGCGTTATATCGAGGCGACATAGTGTTGTATCCCGGAATTTTGCAAAAAAACATATTCTGATGTTCCGAGACCATAACCGTCGGGCATTGCTGCTGCCGGAAGGAATGCCTAAAATGAGCTAAAATGCCTAAAATAAATGAACTCAGACCCCATAATTCGGGCATTTTACGATTTTAGGCATTTTAGGCATTTGGCATCCATCTTGCCGGGCCCCCGGCCGCGCGAAGTGATCTTCTTTTATAACTTATTTGCAGGACGCAATACGAGGTCATGCTGGAACTGTCGCTTCACATTCTGGACATTACGGAAAACGCAGTCCGCGCCAAGGCCCGCCGGGTTGTCATTTCCATATCGGAAGATCGGATAACCGACCACCTGACGCTGGAAATCCGCGATGACGGGACCGGAATGACGCCGGAAGAACTCAAGCGGGTATTGGACCCCTTTTATACGACCCAAAAAGTCCGCCGGGTCGGAATGGGCCTGCCCATGCTGGCTCAAGCCGCCGAAAATGCCGGTGGCTCCTTTAAGATCGAATCGGAACCGGGGAAAGGAACCGTCGTAACCGTGGGTTTTCAACTGACCCATATGGACCGCCAGCCGCTGGGGGATCTGGCGGGCGCGCTGGTCACGCAGATCACGGGAAATCTGGAGATTCATTTTGTGTACCGGCATGACTGCAACGGCCGGACGTATACGCTCGATACCGATGAAATCAAAAAGGAAATTGAAGACGTGCCCATCCATCACATCGAGGTCTTGAAGTGGATCCGCCGCGATGTGGAAGCGGGCCTGAAGGAAATAAACGCTCAGGCATAAATGCGCCCGAAGGAAACCCGGTGCAGCCTGCCGGCATGCCGCTCCAGGCTGCCGCACACCGATCGGCACTATATTTGGATCTGGAGCTTTTTCTTTCTGAAATTATGTGACGTCGTCAATTTCTTCCGCAATCCGCCGGGCGGCTTTACGCGGGTTCTCGGAATTTCGGATGGGGCGCCCGACCACCACATAGTCCGCGCCGTTTTTAACGGCCTGGGCCGGAGTGGTGATTCGTTTTTGATCATCCTTTCCGCCGGCGTCCCAAAGCGGCCTGATCCCCGGCGTAACGGCCGTAAATTCTTTGCCGAATCTTTCTTTCACGGATTTCACCTCCAGGCCGGAGCAGACGATACCGGTGCAGCCCGCCGCTCTGGCCAACGCCGCCCGTTTCATGACCAGCGCTGAGATATCGCTGGAATATTCCGGGCTGAAACCGGCCGCCTGGATGTTTCCAATCGAAACGCTGGTCAGAACCGTAACGCCGAGAACACCGACGCTGCCGCCGGCAGCGGCAACCGCCGCCTGAAGCATTTCCGGCGATTCGCCGCAGTGAACCGTCACAAATCGTACGCCGTAATCGGCGATCACCTTCATGGCGCCTGATACGGTTGCCGGAATGTCATGAAGTTTCAAATCCAGAAAAATTCCGGCCGGACCGCACGCCTGAATCAGTTTAATAATTTCAGGCCCCGAACGGACAAACAGCTCCAGCCCCACTTTAAACATGCCCACATCATCCGTCAGCAGCTCCACATACTCCCGGGCCGCGGCCGCGGCGGGAACATCCAACGGAAAAATAATATAATCTTTGCCCGGCCTTTTCATCTGTTTTTCCTCTTCAGCCCTGCCCATAGTGTTCTTCGATCCACTTCCGGTAAACGCCGCTCTTCACCCGCTCCACCCAGCTTCGGTTTTCCATATACCAGATGATGGTTTTGCGGATGCCGGTTTCAAACGACTCGCGCGGCTCCCAGCCCAATTCCCGCTGCAGTTTTGAAAAATCGATGGCATAGCGTAAATCGTGTCCGGGCCGGTCTTTCACAAACTGGATCAAGTCCCGGTGCGAGCGCAGGTCCGGCAGCGGCTGCAGTTCATCCAAAAGATCACAGATCATCCGGACGACATCGATATTGCACATCTCGCCGCGGCCGCCGATATTGTAGGTTTTTCCCGGTTCGCCCCGCTGCATGACTTCCCACAGCGCCCGGCAGTGGTCCTTGACATACAGCCAGTCCCGGATGTTGCGGCCGTTTCCATAGACCGGCAGGACTTTACCTTCAAGACCATTGAGGATGACCAGCGGGATGAGTTTTTCCGGAAACTGATAGGGCCCATAATTGTTGGAGCAGTTCGACAGGGTTACCGGCAGACCGTATGTTTTAAAGTAGGCACGCACCAGATGATCCGAAGACGCTTTAGAAGCGGAATAGGGGCTGCTGGGGTCATAGGGTGTGTCCTCCCTGAAGTAGCCCTCAGCTCCCAGGGACCCGTAGACTTCATCCGTGCTGATATGATGAAAACGGATCAGCCTCTTCTGGTGGACCCGGGCGGCTTCCAGCAGCCGAAAGGTGCCCACGATGTTGGTCCGGACAAACGCGTCCGGCGCCGCAATCGAGCGGTCCACATGCGATTCTGCGGCAAAGTGGCAAACCGCGTCGATTTCAAATTCACTGAAAACCTTTGCCAGGGCAGCGGCATTGCAGATGTCGATTTTGTTAAAATGATACCGGCCGGAACATGTGTGTTCGATATCTGCCAGGTTTTCCGGATTGCCCGCATAGGTCAGCTTGTCGACATTGATGAGGCGGCCTGAAAAGCCGGATTCCAGCAACAGATACCGGATAAAATTGGCACCGATAAAACCGGCGCCGCCTGTAACGAGAATATTTTTCATAAAATCCCTTGAATGCGCTTACTGAAAATCGATCAATATCAGTTCAAACCGGTCGAGCCGTTTCCGGCATTGGGATTGACGGTAAAAACACTCCCGGGTGTCACGCTAAGCCCTACCGGTTTACTGTCTTTACGGCCGATTCGCAATTCTCCCCATCTCAGTAATGGCTATAGACCAAAATCATGATCCGATAAAGCATTTTTTACGGTTTGATATTCGATCTCCCGGCAAACAGCGGCAACATCCTGACTGTCCGCATGATCTCTTTGACCCGAACTTTTCATGCCCGCTCCGGGGTTGATCCGCCCCCACGCAAAGGACCCTGTTTCGACAGCGTTCTCTATAAAAAAATATATTGAAATAATTAGATTTTAAATGTATGAGGGGTTATATACGATCTCTGAATCGGGTATTTTTAAAACTGCCCGGATACGTTCAAGACCCACTTTTTTTACCTCGGAATGATGTATGGATAAAACTGACACACTGCATTCCCGCCTGCGAATGCTTCCCGGCGTCGATCACATCCTTGAATTTTCCAAAGGCGACCCTTACTTTCAGACCCTCCCAAAATCTGTTCTGGTCCGCGCCATCCGCACCGTTATCGAAATCTTGCGTGCGGATATTCTTTCCGGTAAAGCCGCAGCTTCTGAAAAATCCCTAAGCGAAGCATTCATCCTCGAAACCGTCAAGACAGCCGTCCGCCGGCTCATCGCCCCGAAGCTGGCACCGGTCATTAACGCAACCGGTGTTATAATCCATACCAATCTGGGCCGTTCCGTCCTCTCGAAAAATGCCCTTGCGCAGCTGGCAGGCATCGCCGGCGGATACTCCAATCTGGAGTTTGATCTGGATACCGGAAAACGGGGCTCGCGCTATCTCAACGTGGAAGACATTCTCTGCGAGCTGTCCGGGGCGGATGCCGCTCTGGTTGTCAATAACAATGCCGGCGCGGTTTTTCTGGCGCTGGACACCATCGCCACAGATAGACAGGTCCTGATTTCCCGGGGGGAGCTCGTTGAAATCGGCGGATCATTTCGCATCCCGGATGTCATGGCCAAAAGCGGCGCGATCCTGAAAGAAGTGGGCACAACCAACCGGACCCATTTGAAAGACTATGAAGATTCCATCGGAAGCCATACCGGCCTGCTGTTAAAGGTTCATAAAAGCAATTACAGCATCGAGGGGTTTACCGCGGAAGTTTCGCTGAAAGAGCTGGTGACGCTCGGACAAAAGTATCAGATCGCGGTGATGGAAGATCTTGGCAGCGGGACTTTTGTCGATTTTTCGCGCTACGGATTGATAAAGGAACCCACCGTACAGGACTCCGTCCAGACCGGCGTCGACGTGGTCACATTCAGCGGCGACAAGCTTCTGGGGGGACCCCAGGCCGGCATTATCGTCGGCCGTAAAGACATGCTGGACCGTATCAAGAACAATCCGCTCGCCCGGGCACTGCGGATCGACAAGCTGACGCTGGCGGCGCTGGAGGCCACCCTGAGACAATACCGGGATGAGCCTCAGGCGGTGGCGTCCATCCCGACCTTGCAGATGATGACATGCCCCATCGATCAGATCCGCAAAAAAGCCGCAAAACTCCGCAGACGGCTCATGGCCCTGAAATCTCCGAACTTAAATGTTCACTACCTGCAGCTGAATTCCCGCGTCGGGGGCGGCGCCCTGCCCCTTCTGAAGCTTCCCAGCCTCTGTCTGGGCGTAACGGTTCAAGGAATGCCCGCCAATCGTATCGACAATTATTTACGACAGTGCAAGCCCGCCGTCGTCGGCAGAATTGAGGATGACGTTTTTATTATGGACCTGCGCACGATCCGGGACAGCGAAATTGCGTTCATTGAAGCCGCATTTAAAAATCTGCTGGAAAGGACCGTCACATGACAAAGCAGCCGGAGCCCCTCCGCAAACGCGCTTCTACCCGGCAATTCTTACTATGCCGGACAGACCCCGAAGCCAAACCCAAACCGGCCCTCAAAGCCGGCAGCACCACTCCGGACCCTTTACTGCAAGCCTATCCGCAGATCCTCAGCGGTCGTAAACTGCTGAACCATGCCATGGCTGAATTTTACAATTGCCAAAAATTCAGCGTTCTGGTCCTGCGCATCGACAATTTTCAATCCGATACTCACCCGGCCGAAGCCAAGCTGATGACGGACTGTCTGTTGTCCGCGGCAGAAATCATCGATCCCCTTTGCCGGAAGGCAAACGGTCTGTGGGGACGGTTAACGCCTTCGGAATTGGGGTGCTTCTTTCCGGAAACAACCAGTTTTTTCTCTTTGAAGACCGCCAAGAAAATTCGTAACGAGCTGGCCGGCCGCTGCCGCAAGACCGTTTCCATCGGAATCGCAACCTATCCGACCCTTACGTTCACCAAACGCCAGGTACTTGAAAACGCTTACAAAGCCCTCGACCATGGCGCTTTTTTCGGTCCCGGCAGTTCGGTCGTCTTTGATGCCGTCAGCCTGAACATCAGCGCGGATAAGCGCTATCACGAAGGCGACATTGCCGGCGCCATAGAAGAATTCAAGCTCGCCCTGCTGCTGGATCCCGCCAATGTAAACGTCCACAACAGCCTGGGCGTCTCTTACGGCATTCAAGGGTCTTTTGAAAAAGCCCTGGAGTCCTTTGAAACCGCCATTCAGCTGGACGCCGGGGGGGCGATGTCCATCTATAATGCCGGCCTGGTGCACATGCTGTCCGGCCGACAGGACAAGGCGCTGGCATGCTTTCTCGAAGCGCTGAGCATTTCAGAGGACGTATTTGAAATCCTGTTTCAGACCGGAAGACTCTACCTGGAAATGGGCGACGCTGAAAACGCAAGGCATTATCTTGAAAAAGCAGCCGACCGCCAGCCCTCTGCCGGATCGGTTTATCGCTGCCTCGGCGACTGTTATAGCGTCGGTGCAATGCCCGATCATGCGGCCGCAGCCTACCGCAAGGCCATCAAGCTGAATCCCAATGACGCTGCCGCACTCTCCGCACTGGGGCATCTGTTTGACGCCATAGGCGAAAATGCCGAAATTGCCATTATGTTTTGCCGTCAAAGCATCGAAATTTCCCCTGACAACGGCCTCTATCATCATCGTCTGGGAATACTTTATTTTAATCAGAATATGCTGGAAGCGGCCCTAAGCGAATTTCAAAAGGCGGTAAAACTCGGCCATGATTCCACCCGGGACATCGTAAAGATCCGGGACCGTTTGATGCGAAAGGCATCCTAATTTTGTAACAATTTCAGAGATTTTGTCCTCTGGCCAGGTCAGCGTTTCGTTGCTCTACTTATGAAGTGAAAAGTCTCTAAATTCGAAGCCCGAAATCCGAAATTCGAAACAATAGGCGTATCTGGCATCGCAAATAAGAGTTTATTTTTGTCATTAGGTAATTTGATATTCGAATTTGTTTCGAATTTGCGGCTGTCGCCTTGAACCGAGGCGATATTCGGATTTTGGATTTTAAAAATGACATTTGTGTAAATCAGGCCCTCTGGTGTGGATATTTACTGTAGCATGATAAGAAAAAAAGGATTCGTTGATTTATGAAAGACATCATTCTGGATGCGCTCTCAGAGAGCATCCGCGTCAAGGAAACGTTCATCGGCGGCCATCTCGACCGAATCATTCAGGCAGCCGAAATGATGGCGGAAGCCATCGTTTCCGGCCACAAAATTTTAATTTTTGGCAACGGCGGCAGCGCCGCCGACGCTCAGCATATCGCGGCGGAATTTGTCAACCGGTTCCGGATCGAGCGGCAGCCGCTGGCTGCGTTGGCCCTGACGACGGACACGTCCATCATAACCAGCATTGCCAATGATTACCATTTTGACGAAATATTTGAAAAGCAGATTCGCGCACTAGGAAAAAAGGGGGATATCGCCATAGGGATCAGCACCAGCGGCAATTCCCGAAATGTCATTCGGGCCGCTGCGGCCGCAAGAAAAATCGGACTCTTGACCATCGGCTTGACCGGTCCCGGCGGCAAACTGGCCGGCAGGGTCGACCTTCATTTTGCGGTTGCGTCACAAACAACCGCCCGAATTCAGGAATCCCACATGATGCTGGGGCATCTGCTGTGCGAGCTGGTGGACCGAATTCTTTTTCCGGAAAAATTTTAGGATGAAAAAGTTAATCAAATCTATCGATCTGAATCGCATTAAAACGCTCCCGCTTTCCCAACGCAAGAGCTTGGTTCAGATCGATGAAACCGCCCGACCCTGGCACAAAGGGGCGTCTTTTAAAAAGTTTCTCGACTCTCTGCCGAATCTTCTGGCCGGCAACCATGTTCGCAAGGTGATTGCAGCCATGGCCGCCGCGGCTGCAAATGAGAAGGTCATCATCCTGGGCATGGGCGCCCATGTCATCAAGGTCGGACTCAATCCGGTGGTGGTGGATCTGATGGAACGCGGCATCGTATCGGCCGTTGCCATGAACGGAGCCGGAATTATCCATGACTTTGAGCTGGCCCTGACTGGGCAGACATCCGAAGACGTGGCGGCATCCTTGAAAGACGGCGCCTTCGGCATGGCCGATGAAACCGGAGCTTTTTTATGCGATGCCATTCAATCAGCAGGACATCAGCAGGTCGGAATCGGTGAAGCTGTCGGCAAATCCATCATCGGCAACAACCTCCCCTATAGCGACAAAAGCATCCTGGCCGCCGGCGCCCGTTTGGGAATTCCCGTTACCGTGCATGTCGCCATCGGAACCGACATTATCCACATGCATCCGCAATTTGACCCGGCCGCCGCCGGGGAAGCCACCCACCGGGACTTTCGCACCTTTGCCGGAATCGTTGCCGCCCTTGAAGGCGGCGTCTATCTGAACGTCGGCTCGGCCGTGATTCTGCCTGAAATCTTCCTCAAAGCCGTGAGCCTGGCACGCAACCTGGGGTATCGCCTGGACAGCTTTACCACCGTAAACATGGATTTTATCGCGCACTATCGACCCCTTACCAATGTAGTCAAACGCCCCACCGCCCAAGGGGGGGAGGGTTTTAACCTGATCGGGCACCACGAAATCCTGCTCCCGCTCATCGCCGCCGGCGTTATTGAAGCGATGGAAATCTAACTGGCGTCCTCCTGTTCCCGCCGCCGGGGCAGGGATTCCTTTGCCGCAACAACAAGCAGAAACGCCGCCAGCAGATGCAGCGGTGCAAAAAACAGAAACGTAATGCCGGCGCCATAGGCATTGGCAATGACCCCGCCCAGCAGCGGACCGGTGAATGCGCCGATCTCCCCGATGGTCCGGCGCATGGCCTGCAATTGGGCCCGGGTGCGGTAAGGGACGATGTCATAGGTATAGGTTGTCATGGAGCCGAGGGCCATGCCGTTGGCGATCCCCAGCATCACCGCCAGCACCATCAGCCCCGACGAACCGGTCACCAGCGGATAGGCGGCAAAGGCGATTCCGGAAAGCAAGGCCGGCGGAACGGTTGCCCATTTTCGGCCGACCTTATCCGAAATCACCCCGGCCGGAATAATCATGCTGAACGTAATGGCGCCGATGACAAAAAAGAGAAAACCGACATGGGTCGCGCTATAGCCCAGCTCATCGACGACATAGATGGGAAGCATACTGTTGAGCACCTCGGACCGCAGCATGGCGCCGAAGGTGGCAAGGATCAACACAAGGTACGTCCCGCGAAAATACAGCTCGACCTGACTGGGCCGGGCCAAATTAAAAATCTCGCGGCGGGAAACAAAAACGCGTTCACGGGTTTCCTGGACCGTAGCTGAAATCGCCAGAACGACCGACGCCATGACGGCAAATATTAAAAACAGGCTCTGAAACCCCCAGGTGTCCAGGATAATGCCGCCGATGGCCGGTCCCAGGGCCGTTCCGGACGCATGGATGCCGAAGAGGGCGCTCATCTGGCGGCCGCGTTGGTCCACCTTGACCAGATCAATGGCCGCCAGTTCCCGGCCAAGTCGCCACAGGGTCAGTCCCATGCCCCAGCAGAACTGGGAAAGCAGGATGATCCCAAAAGCCGGTGCAAATGCGGTCGCCACCATACTAATGACGGCAATGGAAGCACCGATAACCATACCCAACCGAAAACCGGTCCGATCCAGCAGCATGCCGGAAGGGATCATCGCTACGGCCCGCCCCAGAACCTGAGCCGTAACCACCTGGGCCGCCATCCCCATGGAAACACCGAATGTCCGCCCCAGCAGGGGCACTGCCGGAACGATCATCCCGATCCCCAAGGCCATGATCAGAGAAGGAACATATATTTGAAAAACAGCTTGTCGGGCCTGCCGAGAAAGTATTTGCATGTCAGCTCAGGTGTGTTTGGACCTCCTCCAGATGCATGACATCGGCATATTTATGATGCAGATCAAACAGGTTGACCTTATGCGACAGGAGGTTTCGGTCAAAACAGCATTCTTCCACCACCACCGGATGAAATCCATATGAATAGGCATCCACTACGCTGGCGCGCACGCAACCGCTGGTGCTTTCGCCGCAGATGATAATGCTGTCCGCACCGAGCTGGGTCAGATAGGCAATCAAAGGGGTCCCGAAAAAACCGCTGGCGCGCTCCTTGAAGATAATCAGATCCTGCGGCTGCGGCGTGAATTCCGCCTTGATCGCATATGCCTGGGGGTCAACTTTTCGGGCTTTACGATGGGTGGCATGTACGGCTGTTTTTTCAGTTTTTTTGCGGATATCATTGGTCGTGTAGATCACCGCAATATTTTTTGACCGGACCAGGGCCAGCAGTTTCTGAATGGGCTCGATTGCATCCCAGGCGTAAGTGCCGCACGAACTTTGATTGGCCTTAACCGCCTCATGAACCGGCAGCGGACCGCCCTCAAAGACCAGGTTATACAGATCGATGGCCAGCAGCACCGGTTTTGCGCCGATATACGTTTTTCGTTTGTAGGGCGTGTAGATTTCCAGAATCTCAGGATCAACAATGTCCTTCCAACAATGATCTTCAAATGCATCTACCATGGGTTTCCTCCTTTAAACTCGGTTTTAACGCCACCGGCGCTGCCGGTATGTGCCAATGCGGGAAAAAATTCTCCGAACCAATGTAAACCTGCTGAAAAACAGACGGTCTTATTTCTTTACGGTCATTGCGTCTAGAATTCTGTCCGGGGTTGCCGGCAGGCGGTACACCCTGACCCCCACCGCATCGAATATGGCATTTAGAATGGCGGGCGTAAGCGGTACGGTGGCAACTTCCGAAATGCCTTTTGCCCCAAAAGGGCCGCAGGGTTCCGGTTTTTCCACAATAAGGGTGCGGACCGGCGGCGCCTCCAGAATAGTCGGCATTTTTAAGCCGTTCAGCGCTCGCACCTTTGGAATGCCCCGATCTATGGGATAGGATTCGGACAACGCATACCCCTGGGCCATGTGACAGCTTCCTTCTATCTGTCCTTCGATTTTTTGGGGATTGATGGCCTTGCCTACATCGTGGGCCGCGATCACTTTCAACAGTTTTACCCCGCCGCTGACCGGATCCACCTCCAAGGCCGCTACCTGGCAGGTATAGGCATAACTCGGGTAATTGCGATATTCTTCCGGCGAGACGCTTTTACGCCCCTCGCTGTCAGAGAGCGCAAACGTTTTAGGGGCGATATAGGTGTAGCTGGTTTCTATTCGTTTGTTTTGACGACTCAATTGGTCTTCCAACTCTTTCAGCGACAGGGTCCGGTTTGATGGCCGGTGGATAAAGCCCTCCGCCGCCAGTTCCAATTCGCCGGCAGGCTGCGACAGTAGCTGGGCCGCTTCTTGCGCAAGGGCGGTTTTGAACATTTCAGCCGCCCTGGCAACGGCATTTCCGCTGATAAGCGTCTGCCTTTCGGCAATGGCGCCGCCATGCCTTGGCGTTAAAGTGGTGTCTCCCGTAACCATTTCAAAATCGGTTTCAGGCAGCGGCAGAATTTCCTGGGTAATCTGCGCCAGGGTGGTCCGAATTCCCTGTCCCATGTCCACCGCAGACGCCCGCAGCTTAATCCTGCCGCCCGGCAGCAGTGCAAAAATAGCGCCGGCATCATCCACCTTGCCTTTGCCGGCTCCGACATTTTTAAACCCGGCGGCAACGCCGATTCCCAATTTTTTGCCGTCGCTGACCATTTGCCGGATCCCGGGCAGTTCTTCTTCGAGGGCCTCGCGCGCGGCGGTTATGGTTTCCTGCATGGCAACGCTATGACGCAGGATTTCACCCGAAGGAGTTGCGCTGCCGGCCTTTAATGCATTTTGATGCCGGATCTTAAAAGGGTCTAGCTTTAACTTCCGCGCGGCTTCATCCATCAAAGACTCAATCGCCACGGCCACCTGGTTGATGCCGAAGCCCCGGAAGGCGCTGCTGTTGGCATTGTTGGTATAGACCGCCCAGCCCTCCACCCTCAGGTGGGGAACCTCATAAGGCCCGCACGCAAAAATACAGGCCTGATCAATGACGCGCGGACTCAGAGCGGTATAGGGCCCGGCGTCGGATACCAGCCGGGCGTCCACAGCCAGGAGCATGCCGCTGCGGTCAAACCCAACCCGGTAATCCATCTCGTAAGGGTGCCGTTTGGTGCTCTTTTTCAAAGACTCTTCGCGCGTAAATGTCAGTTTCACGGAGCGTTTGCTGTGGTAGGCGCCCAGGGCGACGAGGGGCTCAACGGTGGCATCGGCCTTGCTGCCGAACGCGCCGCCCAGCGGGGTAGCCTGGATGCGGATCTTATCCGGAGGCATATCTAAAACCGCGGCCAATTGACCCTTCAGCTCGAAGGGGAACTGGGTAGGTGCCTGGACGGTCAAGACATCCTCCTCCCAGAACGCAATTCCGGCTTCCGGCTCCAGATAGCCGTGTTCGACAAAGGGGGTGCTGAAATGCCCCTCCAGCACAAGATCGGACCGGCCCAGGCCCTGCTCGATGTCCCCGACGGTGTGAACAAGGTATTTGCAGGTATTGCCTTCCGGGTTGAGCATGGGAGCGTCTTTGCCCAACCCTTCTTCAGGCGAAAATACAGCCGGCAGCGGTTCATATTCAACCTGAACGAGATCGCGCGCCCTGGC
>ENA-OSEO01005337-OSEO01005337.1-sediment-metagenome-genome-assembly--contig:-NODE-5337-length-12451-cov-3.211896_pt1 | contig 12451 bp, 7 predicted proteins | sample MGYA00237883_ERZ534232 | MGnify/ENA metagenome assembly ERZ534232
CCGCTGCGATCTACAGCCTGGGCAAGCTCCGTGAGGACGATCAGGACGCAGCCGAATCGGCCAGGTTGTTCTACGTGGCCGCGACGCGCGCCCGCGAGATGCTCATCCTGAGTGGGTACGTTGGCCGCAAGGATGACGGTGCACTTGAGCGGATGGGCGGATGGCTGGAACCGCTCGTCGAGCCGCTGGGATTGGATGAGGTGCGACTGGCCGAATACGACCCGGAAGGCCACCATGCGCGCTCCGTCGATCTGGCAATCGGAGCGCGCCCGCTATCGTGCACGGTGTATGAGCCGTCCTACACGGGTGATTCGTTTGGGTCCCGGCGAGATGCGCCCGCCGCGCATCCACAGGAGGCTGTGCCGGCGCTCGTCCAGCGTATCGAGCTGGCCGAAGAGGGTCCGAGCCAGAGCGCCGACACTGAAAGCGAGGAGCACGATCCGCCGCGACGCGTCTGGCGGGTCGTACCGAGCGTGCAGAGACCGCGTGCACCGGCCTGGGTCATCGGCTCCATCGTCCACGAGGCGCTTGCCTCATGGCGCTTTCCTGACCACACATTCGCCCTGTGGGCTGAAGCGCGTGCGCACCAATACGGCGTCACGGATGCGCGGCAGTTGCAGCATGCCGCCGACGAAAGTGCGCGACTCCTGCGCCGCTTCCAGCGACACGCGTTGTTCGGCGAAATGGATTCGGCAGAGCAGCGGCTGCACGAGGTCCCCTACAGCCTCGAAGTCAACGGGCGCGTCGAAAACGGCACGATCGACGCCCTGTACTTCCGCGACGGGCACTGGACCATCGTCGAGTTCAAGACCGACACGGTGAGGACCGTGGAGGGCATCGAGCAACTGCTGTCCGAAACCGACTACCGCACGCAAACGCAGCGCTACGTCCTGGCGGTCGAGCAGCTACTCGGAGTGACCCCGCGCGCAGTCCTGTGCCTGCTCGACTGCGAACGGGACATTCGCGTGGAGAGCGGGCTGCACAGCCGTAGCGCGATTTCGTGAGGAAACGGGCGCTGCAGCCTGCCCGCTGGTCACAAGCGCGGGGAATCGGAGAATGGGACAGCGGCCGCGAGGAGACGCCTGTGTGGCCGCCTATTTGATGATTTCGAAACCCAGCTTGCGGATACGCTGGAAGAAGTCCGGCAGGATGGATCCGGCCTGCAGACCGCACACCGCCACGAGATGTGGCCGGTGTTTGTGGTAGGACACCACGGTTACGGGCCAGTTCTGTTGCAGGATGATGCGCGCCAGGTGGCCCGCCAGCTTCTTGCACGCCCCACTGCTGGCGGCGAACTCGAGAACGCGCCCGTCCGGCCCCACTGTCCGCTCGACGTCCATTCCTTTGGCCCGTGCATTCTTCAGCGCGAGCTTGCCCAAATCCAGTTGGGGATCGGCGACCAATAGCTCATGCACTGGATCCGTCACGAGATCTGCACGCAGAACGAAACGGTCGCGCTTGCGCAGAACGAACCAATTGAACAACCACAGGAAGATAATCTCGCGGCCTTCCAGCATCACCTGGATGTTGGCCGTCCGGTAGGGGGCGACAGGATCGAGCACATCTATATCGAAGCGTGTATTGAAATGCGCGCTCGTACCCAGCTCACGCTTGAAGAACGGATTGAGGCACGCGAAGAACTTGTAGGCTTGTTGCCGGTTGATGCGGTTGCCGACGAGATACCAGATGAAGACCAGAAACAGAACGAACAGCAAAACACTCGTAAGGTCCACGAATCGTGTTACCTTTCATAACCAGTTGAGATATGAGGCCATTGTTCCCATCGTGCCCGGCACAGCCGCCGCCCGCGACAGGCACGTCGGCGCTGCAGCGCGACAGTGACCCCGCCGCAATGCGCGGTCAATAGATGTCCGGATCGATCTGGCGCGGTAGCAGCTCCTGCAGCGAGTACACCTCATACTCGTCGCCCTCCGCGCGCGCGATCACGACTTGCATATCCGGTCCGAACTCACTCAATACTTGCCGGCAGGCGCCACACGGGCTGGCTCCATTTTGCGTCACGACGGCAACAGCAATGAATTCGCGCTCTCCTTCACTGACCGCCTTCCCTACAGCAACCCGTTCCGCACAGATGGTCAGTCCATAGGAGACGTTTTCGACGTTGCAGCCAGTGTAAACCCGCCCGGATGCTCCCAGCAGCGCCGCACCCACTGCGAAATTCGAGTATGGGGCATAAGCCCGTGCCCGCGCCTCGCGAGCCAGTCCGATCAGTTCGCACCTATCCATTGCTCTCTCCCGAGTCCGGGCTTTCATATCCGGAAGCATCAATCTTCGATGGTTCTCCGTTGCTGTACCTTTCCGGGCCGGCCGCGTCTCGCAAGCGAACTGCCTTCACTTTTTTGATTCGCCGCCCGGCGACCGACAGCACGGTCAATTTCACATCGCCGATGGTCACTTCATCTTGCACGGTTGGCACGCGGCCCAGCTCGTTGTAGATCAGTCCGCCCAACGTGTCCACCCCTTCCGTCGGGAGCGGAACACCCAGCAATTTCGCTGCATCGTCGAGATTTACCCGTGCGTTGAACACGATCTCGCCAGGTACCAGGTATTCGACGAACTCCTCTTCGGAATCGTATTCGTCCTGGATCTCACCAACGATCTCTTCGAGGATATCCTCGATGGTCACGAGTCCCGCAGTCCCGCCATATTCGTCAACCACGATCGCCATGTGCACCTTACGCTGCTGCAGGTCCTCCAGCAGCTCGTTCACGCGTTTTGTCTCCGGCACGAAATAGGCATCGCGCAGGATGTCAGGCAATGCGATGTCGGTCTTGCCGTCGCGCAGGTAGGGCAGCAGATCCTTGGCGTACAACAACCCTTCGATATTGTCCATCGTATCCGAATAGACGGGGATGCGCGAATACCCTCCCCCCATGATCACGTTCAGTGCATCCAGCATTGGCGTGTTCACGTCGACCGCCGCGACATCGATACGAGGCACCATGATTTCGCGCGCGAGAGTATCACCAAACTCAAAAATGCTGTAAATCATCTCGCGCTCATCTTCTTCGATGATGCCTTCTTCCTCGCCGGCATCCACTATCGTCCGGATTTCCTCTTCGATGACGTACGACATTCTGGTGGACTCGTTCGCTCCCAGCGCAGCGGCCAGCCAATTGGAGATGGCTGTAAGAGCCCGCACGATCGGCCAGGAGACTCGGGTGAAAAGATCGAAGGGACCGATAACAATGAAAGCAATACGCTCTGCATACCGATGCGCCACGCGCTTGGGTAGAAACTTCCCGAAGACCAGGATCAGCACACACATCACCAGGATCACCAGGAGCAAGGCAAGCGCATCGTTAGCAGATTTCGACCACGGGGCGGAAAGATGGGCGATCTCCTCACCAAGTTTGGGGGTAAAAATGACGGCAGCCGACGCTACCGCCAGGAAACCGGTGATGGTCATCCCGAACTCAGAGGTCGCCAGGAGACGATTGGCATCCTCGGCTAACCGCTCAATCCGGATAGCTACCGTATTTCCTTCTTCGATGAGCTGTTTGAGTCTCGCTTTACGTACACTAACCAGTGCTATTTCTGCAGCCGAGAAAAAAGCATACAGAATTACCAAGACAACAACGAAAACTATCTCTTTGAAACTATCAGGGTCCAATGCCCCCTACTCCTGGCATCTGTCTGGGGCAGGCCAAGCCTATCCGCAAACGATACACACTTGGGTGGTCGGGCTATTCACCTTCGTCCCGATTTCCATCTTGACTTCCAACACTTCGCCCCGCGATCCGCGCCGGCACGCCATAGGCCACCGCCTCAGGCGGGACATCGTGCGTAACCACAGAGCCGGCGCCGGTCTTCGCACCCGCACCGATTTCCACCGGGGCAACCAGCATGGTGTCGCTGCCAATGAATGCCCCATCACCGATCACTGTTTTGTTCTTGCGCTTCCCATCATAGTTGCAGGTGATGGTTCCCGCCCCGATGTTGACCTCGCTACCAATCGTCGCATCGCCAATGTAACTGAAGTGCCCCATCTTGGTACGCGGGCCAAGGTACGAGTTCTTCACTTCTCCGAAGTTGCCCATGTGGACCCTCTGCGCCAGATGGGCACCGCTGCGAAGATGAGCGAACGGCCCCACGTCGACACCATCCTCCAGCGTCGCTCGTTCTGCGAAACTGGCCTCCACACGGCAGTCGTTCCCGATCACACAATCCGTGATCACTGAGTTGGGACCAATGACACACCCGTTCCCGATGCGGGTAGTCCCTCTGATGTGCGTGTTGGGCAGAATCACGGTGTCTTGTCCCAGCTCAATCCCGACGTCCAGATAAGTCGCAGCCGGATCGACGATAGTGACACCGGCATGCATCCATTGCTCGTTCAGCCGCTGACGAAAAATCATCGCAGCACGTGCCAGTTTGGCCCGATCGTCCACACCGATCACTTCGTCCGGGTCACCGACCTCGACGCCCTCCACGAGCAGCTCCTGCGCGACTGCGCGCCCGACCAGGTCGGTCAGGAAGTACTCTCCCGCGTCGCTCACGCTCAGTTTCTCCAGGTTGGGCCACAACCATTCGTCCTTGAAACACAGAATACCACTATTTGCTTCCCCGATCAATTTCTGGTCGTCCGTCGCCACTTTGTCCTCGACGATCTCGACCACGCGCCCGCCATCCACGCGAACGATCCGGCCATAGCCGCGGGGGTGCGGTGGGCGAAACGTCAATACGGTCACCGTTGCGTTGGTGTCACGATGGTGCTCCACCAGATGCTGCAGGGTCTCGAGCCGAAGCAAAGGTATGTCGCCGACCAGTGCGAGCACAATATCCGTCTTTCCGGATAACGCTTCCGCGCACTGCAGCAATGCATGGCCGGTGCCCAGTTGCTCGCGCTGTTCGACGTAGGTCCATTCGTCACCCAACGTCCGGCGGACCTCGTCGCCACCATAACCAATCACCACAACAGGGGGGACATCGGCAAGCTGCGACGCCACGTTCAAGACGTGCCCAAGCATCGGCAACCCGACGAGCTCGTGCAAGACTTTGGGCTTCGCCGAACGCATGCGCGTGCCCTGTCCGGCAGCCAGAATCGCGACGGAGACAGACATACTCACTCTCCCGCCCGTGAAATGCTTAGCGCACCATTTCTATAATCTCTCGACACGTGAGATGCCAAGTCTTTCAACTCAGACCTTTCAATGACGCTACTGGGGAAGTCGAATCGAATTGCACATGGGGACAGACCGCGTTATTCTCGAGAAACTGGCAATCAAACCTACCCAGGTCTTGGCGAACGGTAGATTTCTCCACAGACCGCACTTTCATAAAGAGAAGGCTGGGGCGGGAGGATTCGAACCTCCGAATGGCGGCTCCAAAGGCCGCTGCCTTTCCGCTTGGCGACGCCCCAATACGTTATAGTGGCTCACATTTTAGCACATTCCACGCTTTTTCGCAAACCACTGTGCTTCGTTCCCGCCCTCACCAGCACGATTGACCGGTGGAAGCGCAACCTTGCTCAATCGAGAGTGCTTGCCATGTCAGCGGCGCGGGGAGAGATGCGCAACAAGAATTCACGTTCTGACGCGTAGTGCGTGATGATCACCCCGTGGTTGTGCACGAATATGAGTGCCAGAATCGCAAGCAGTATGACGTACAAGTATTTAGCCCTCACTCTCACTTTTTCGAGGATATCACTGCCGAACAGCGGCAAGAGCACCAAAACGTGGAGCATATACGTTGCTTTGATCGTATCACCTTTCTCGAGATACGGATAACGCACCAGGAACCACAGATAGCCTGCGAAAGCGCTAACGATAACTAGAAGAAGATACGAGAACAGCCTCGCTCTATGATCCTCACCGCAGCCCTTTTCGCACTGCAGGAACTGCTTGAGATAGATGACTCCCATGGCTAGACCCACCAAGAGAATCGCGGACGGCACCAGAGACACGAGATTGACCCGGCCCAAGTACCGTCCAATATAGTCCAGGTTGTCTGGCGTCACAACAAAGTAGCCCCAGTAGTCTCCCCATATTTCAGAGTAGAATATTGGAATGAACTGATTGGGGAAGAAAGGCCTGATAGGGGCAGTAAACAGGTGTTGCCACCCGGTTCCGACGTAGAAGTGAAGGGGTTGGTTCAAAAAAGACCATGTTGCTGCCGGGGCTCTATTGAATGCGGTCGGGGTTCCATAGCGCAGGAACTGAAGAATGTAGAACCACGCCCCCAGGAGGAAGGCGATCACGACGCTCAGCCCGAATCCTTTGACGACAGGAAAGGCTTCCTTCCCATGTTTGAGAAGAAGTAGCAGAGCCATGAGCACAATAGCAGGAAAGAACAACATGCTCCACTGCCGTGCCAACATGAGGAGCCCCAACGAGATACCCAACACGATTGCGTGAGAAGGTTTGCAGGCCCTCGTGTCGAGTATCATCTCGAGCACCAAATAGCTGGCGAACATTCCCAACGACGCGACGAACGGTTCACCTCTTACGAAGGCAAACGTCTTGTAGTAGACGGGCAACATGCCCAGCAGACCCAGAGTGGTCAGCTTGACGGGCAGGTTTCCCGGATAGATGAGCTCACAGATCTTGAGCAGGAAGAAGGTCAGCAGAACTGAAAGAAGCACGTTTTGAAATTGGCCTGCCTTACCCGCCAGGAATAGACAGGGCTGGAGCGATGAATCGTCCCACTGCTCGTTGATATCGGTCCGTGCACAAAGGTCGTATACGCGCGATGGGAAGAAATAGGGTAACGGAGGAGAGAAATACTCCGATGTGTCGCCCTTGACTGGCAATCTGACGGCCAACTTCCTGACATACTTCAGGTGGCTGTACCCGTCGTACCCTATGTCCGGAGGATGCACGACGACATTCAATAGCACCACAAGGTTGATTAGCAGGAAGAGCAGCAACAGTACCTTATTCAGTTTCTCCCTGTAGATGAATGGGCCAAAGAAGAAGCTCGTCAAGGACCGGGCAAATGAATGTATGTGAGGTGAATTGTTCATCCTTTTTGTCCGTCTCCTCCAACCGCTTGACCTTCAGCACCACTCAACAGGTTAGAGATGAGAATCGATCCCTTGGAGATGCCTGCTCGACGACCAGTCCGCTTTGCGGTGCCGGCTGTATGGTGGAGTAGGGATAAGGCTGTCTGCCAACGATTTCGAGAAGTATACCACGTGCCATCATTGTGTTGCAAGGGATAATCCGCTTCCGACACCTTATTCGGGAAGAGCTAACCTGATTTCGCCCAACGGAATGGTGTAAGCCCCAGCGACGGTCGGCAGTGGTTGCTCGTCTGGTTCGTGCACGATGACTGCTTCCAGTGCGTACTGCCCAGCCGGGACGTCCGCCCCGACCTCCAGCCAATGCTCCTCAGGGTAGATGAGGTTCCCGCGCCACGCTCCCTCCGATTTTTCGCAGTCGTCGGGGCCCCACGCGGGATAGTTCTTCCTGCTGTAGCGGACTTCTCCGGAATCGTCGACCAACCGGAGGAGCAGCCGGTAGTCCTTGATGCATGGCCGCTCCACCTGCCAGTAGATTTGCAGCGGAACGAGCCAGCCACCACCTGCGTTCGTGCTGGCGTCGAACGTCTTGTACCCAACCAGGTGCAGGCCATTGGCATAGCCAGCATCCGCGCGAACCGCATCATCCGGCAGCGATAGGTAGTCTTCTTTCACCAGTTTGTACAGCCACAAATACTCGATGCCATTTATCCGGACGGTATATTCCGGCTCACGCGATTCGAACAGATCATAGAAAGAATCGGGCACTGGATGGGTCTGCAACCAGTTCAGATAAACGCACACGTAGTCCAGTTGCGCCATGGGATAGCGCGGCTCTTCACTGCTCCAGCGCGGGGGGAACATCTCGACTCTCCCCTTGAAATCGGCGAAGTCGAGCAGCGACCCATGCGTCGCGGACAGGACGATGTTCTCGGCATTGTCTTTCGCATTGAGATAGCGGATCAATTGATCGTACCCTTCTCCCCATCCCACCAGGATCAGCTTCTGCGCCATCTGCCCTCCGCCCAGAAGCGGATTGTAGTAGCTGAAGTAGTACGGATAGTAATTCAGGCACAGCGCGACTTGTGCCACGACGACCAGAGCCAACGCGGCGCGCAGCAGCCAGCGACCTGCCGCCGTCTTCCAGCGGCTCCACGCGAGTTGGCCGGTGTATGCGAGACCGATGGCACCCAGGATGTCGATCGCCACCAGCGATGGTACCATGTAGCGGTTCACCTTCTTCATACCCAGTGTCAGCGCCAGCACGTAGGTCACCGCCGTGCCCCACAGCAGGATCATCCAGATCTCCCTGGCGCCGATGGCACGTCGCGGCTTGCCGAAGAACCAGCCGGCGAGCGGAATCAGTGTCAACGCCGCGCCCAGAAGCACGAATGGGCTGCCTCTGAGTAAAATAGCGACCGGGTAGAAGAAATAGCCGGGGTCTTCGACTGGTTCGCCCCAAAAGAAATTCCCCCCCTCGTGCGGCGTCGATGCGTACGTCGTCACCGTCTCGAATATCCTGCGCAATGCCTCGACTGGCTGGACCCACATCGCCGGGAAGACGATAAACACGGTGAGCGCCAGTGCACCGTAGCACACAAGCAGCCCGAGCAGCAGATTGCGCCAACGCCGTGGCGTCCCCGGCTGGAACAGCGTCACGCTCACTGCGCCGGCCAGGATCAACGGGACCAGCACGACCGCCGCCGACTTCGACAGAAACGACAGCGCGGCTGCGGCGCCGGCAACGGCGAACCAGATGCGTCCCTTGCCCTGCAACGCCATACCCAGACCAAGTATGCACAGCAGTGCGAACAGCGCGTGCAGCGCGTCGTGGTGCAGCACACGCGACAGTGCGACGAAGAACGTGTCCAGCGCCAGAAACACCGCGGCCAGGACACCCGTAAACCGGCCCACCGTCCGGCTCAGAACGAGGTAGACACCCACCACGAACAGAGACGCCAGGACGACCGTCGGGTAGCGTGCGCTCGCCAATACGCTCACGTCAGGCTGGTAGGCAGCTGTGTAGGGTTGGCCGTCGATGTGGATTCCGGCAGATTCAAATGAAACGCGTGGGAAATAATGCAGCAGGATCCCCAACGCGCCAGTCCACTGCGTGGTCACGCCGGGATGGCGGGCGTCCCGCATCGTGCCAGCCCAATCACCCGCACTCACCGCCACGAGAAAGTGGGAAGAGCGCCTCAACCAGCGCGACTCATCAATCGTCGAAAACACATCGAGTCCCCTGCTCCTGGGAATGAAGGAAAGGAGAAAGATCACCGCCACCAGGATGATTTCCTGGTACCGGGAGGGAATGTTCCAGCTGTTCTTGTTTCGCGCGCACTCACCAACCATATTGTGGATCTTCGCTTTCGTTGCTTTCGTCAAAAGATCTCAGCGGTCTGCAACACAATGTTTACGGGCGCTTCAGTTCATAGAGGCCGAATCGTGTCTCACCGGCATTGAAGATTTCAACTGCGTCCAGCATGATGCCGGGTTGTCGCATCAGCCACTCGCGTGTGGCCGGTGTCACTGCCCAAACGGAAGATGCCTCGAGCTCCGCCGGTGCGACGTACTCCACGTCGTGATTGAACGTGCGGGGCGGCTTCTTTTCCGGATCGAACCACACTACGCGGCTCTCCGTCCCGTCCAGATATAGCTCATACTCCAGTGCCTTCAACAGATTGCTGCCGACGATCGGCAGATCGATCTTGCGGATGTTGGCGTCGAGATAGATCGGGACCTCCTGCTCGCGATACTGTCGTAAAATCTCCGTGGCCCGCAAAATACCGCGATTGCTCCATTCGCTGTTTGCATACGTCTGGTAGAAATCCCACAACGGCCACAGTGGATACGCGATCACCAGCAGACAGACCGCTACCGCCACTGCGCGCAGCCACCTGGCGTTTGCCCCAGTCTCGATCAGGGGAAGGCGTCGCAAACGCTCCCACAGGCCCTTGGCAAGAATCGCCATAGCGAGATAACAAAGCGGCAACAAGTGGAACAGATAACGACTCTTTCCAGGTATCGCCCAATTCTGATTGACAAAAGGCAGAAGAAGAAGCGAGGGAATCAGCAGGAGCAACAGAAACCCGTGTTTCTTCTTGCACAGATACACCACGCCACCGAGAAGCCACGCAGCGGCAAAGATCATCGCCGGTCGCAGAAAGGCTTCGGGCGAAAGTTCGAAATTGAAGGTCCCACTGATGCTGCTCAACAGGTTCTGCAGCATATCACGCACAGTGCGCAGATACGTTCCGAGCTGCAGCGGATTCTCCTGCATCGCGTCACGCCGTTGCGCAGCCGCCAGAATGTGAAGCCGGCCGTGCGAATTATACCAGATGATGTTACCGTAGGCCAGTAGAAACAACACAACCCCGCCGTACAACGCGGGGCGGTTGAAACACTGCCGCACAGACCGGCAACGCTTACGCTGTTCCAGAATGTACCATGCCACCATTCCAGGGAACAGCAGCGCCACGAGTGGATGGGTCTGCAGCGCGATTCCGGCGAGCAACCCGCTCAACGCGAGCGACCAGGTGCGGTCTTTTGCCACCCCGCGATAGAAAGCGATCAACATCAGCAGACAGAAAACCGGAGTAGTGGAGTTCATCCAGGCGACGTGGCTGCCAACGAGAATATGCATGGGGGAAGTAAGCATCAAAGCCGCCGCGATGGCCGCGACCGTCCGTTGTTCCATTTCCCGCGCGAACCAATAGGTCAGCACCACGGTCAGAGCACCCATGCTCACCACGTAGAGGCGCGGGATGTAGATGGATATTCCGAACACGTAGAGCACGAATCCCAACACATACGAATGTACGATCCCCAGATAATCGGTGGTCGAGAAGAACAGTGGGTAGTAGGTTCCCCTGGCCACCTCGCTGGCGATTTGGACCTCGCGGAACTCGTCCGTAATGTGGGGCATTTCCAGGTAGTACGGCAGGCGCACGAGCAGCGCGACCACGAAAAGGCCCAGGCCGATGAGCAGATCGAGGCGGTGAGCCCTCACCCAGGCGCGGAGCAGGGCAAATTGGCGGCGGAGGAACGCCACCGAAAAAGTCCGTGCCGCAAACGCACCCCATTCTTTTCCGCCGGCAGTGCACCGTGTCACCATGAAACGGACAACCCGCTCGCGCCACCCCAGGCGATATACCACAGCCACCACACCACAGACCGTGCACGACGCAATGACCAAGGGAATGAGCACGCCCATGCCCAGCACATCTTCGCGAATCCCCCAGTACACAACGAGCAGAGTGAGCATCGCGCCAATGGTGGCCCCCCACTGCACCAAACGTCCCTGAATCAACACCGTAAAAACAAGCAAAGTCAATAGAGTTCCCGGCAGTAGACTCAACAAAATCAGTGCGAGACGAAGAACTGTTGAAAGGGAGGGGTCCGGAGTCAGCGTGATTCCGCTGGCCAGCACACCGAGCTCACGTGGGTCACCGGACGGTACGTACGTCTCGCTGACAATCTCGATAACGAGATCGGTGGGCCACAGCACCCTGGGCTCATACGCGAAAGTGTAGTCTCTGACCCCGGCCTCGGCAACAAACCGGGCAACAGGCTGTCCATTTGCGATAATGGAAACTTCCGGCTGCGGGTGTCCTTCAGGACGCGGTGCATCCAGAGCAAGAGAACCCGCCAGCGGCAGATATCCCCTGTTGGGAAAAATAAGCACAGCCATTCCGCTGCTCCAGCGATATGGCGCGATTTCGATATTTTCACGGGCATAGAATCCGCTGTGGACGTATTTTGCATCGGTCGGGGACCCAATATCGAGCACGACCTGCTGGGTCAGTAGAAGGCGATAAGTTGAGCCCAGGAGCAGCACGGCAAGGAGTGACAAGAGGATCAAGGGAAACAGATGTCTTCTGGACAAGCTACATCTCCATACACACACATAAAAAAAGGCTTCCCAGGCAATGACCTACTCTCCCAGGGGCTTGCGCCCCAAGTACCATCAGCGCTGGAGGGCTTAACTGCCGGGTTCGAGATGGAGCCGGGTGTATCCCCTCCGCTAAAATCACCAAGGAAGCCTTTATTTATCATGTCAAAGCACAGCTAGTACCCTAAACACCAAACAGAACGTGCGTAACCAAACCTACCTAAATCAAGCGGACTAAGCCCTCGACCGTTAGTACCGCTTAGCTGAACGTCTTTAAATATACACGCTTACACCTGCGGCCTATCTAACAGGTAGTCTACCTGCGGTCTTACTTGGTTAACCCAATGGGTGACCTAATCTTGAGGCGTGCTTCCCACTTAGATGCTTTCAGCGGTTATCACTGCCAGACATAGCTACCCAGCAATGCACCTGGCGGTACAACTGGCACACCAGAGGTCTGTCCACCCCGGTCCTCTCGTACTAGGGGCAGCTCCTCTCAAGTCCCTTACGCCCACAGCGGATAGAGACCGACCTGTCTCACGACGGTCTGAACCCAGCTCGCGTACCGCTTTAACGGG
>ENA-OSEO01005338-OSEO01005338.1-sediment-metagenome-genome-assembly--contig:-NODE-5338-length-12450-cov-11.051321_pt1 | contig 12450 bp, 10 predicted proteins | sample MGYA00237883_ERZ534232 | MGnify/ENA metagenome assembly ERZ534232
GATTCCATCGGCGGCTTCCATTATCTCTGCGGAGACTTCCTCAAGTCCTGTAAGGGTGTTTCTGGCAATCGGCAGCAACGCATAAAGGGTAAGGGCTATGAGGGCTGGCATCACGCCGATTTTTTTAAGTAACGCCAGCAAAAAGACCAGCATGGCCAGACTTGGAATCGTCTGAAGGATACCAATGACGGCCATCACCGGACCGCGCAGCCAGGTAGTCCGATAGATGACAATACCAACAGGGATCCCGATAAACATGGCGGCCAGCGTAGAGCATCCTGTCAACATGAGATGCTCACCGGTTCGAAGCCAGAGTTCGGGCAACCTTTCGATGATATACCCAACCAAAGCCTCTAAGCTCATCAAAGGTGCTCCTTAATCGCAAATAAATCTTTTACAAATTTTGTTGCCGGTGTGTCCAAAATATCCTTTTTCTTCCCAATCTGTTCCAGGTTTCCTTCATGCAGAATTGCAATGCGATCCCCAAGAAGAAGTGCTTCATTCAGGTCATGGGTGACAAAGAGGATGGTCTTTTTAAGCTGGATTTTCAAGGTTAACAATTCCTGTTGGAGCGCTTCACGGGTGAGGGCATCCAAAGCACCGAACGGCTCATCCATAAGCAAATAGGCAGGGTTTGCTGCGAGGGCGCGGGCAACGCCCACCCTTTGCTGCTGACCGCCTGAGAGTTCATCGGGAAATCTCTCGGCAAAACTCTCGGCCGGAAGCCCGACAAGGTCCAATAGCTCCTGCATGCGCGCTCGTCTTGAACGGATGGACCACCCAAGGAGCCGCGGAACGATCTCAACATTTTGTCCAATGGTCATATGCGGAAACAGGCCGATCCCCTGAAAAACATAACCGATTTGACGACGCAAAACTACGGGGTTTTGGTCCATGACATCCTTTCCACCGACTTCAATGGTTCCCTTGGTCGGCTCGATCAGACGGTTGATCATTTTAAGCGTGGTCGTTTTGCCGCAGCCTGAAGAGCCCAAAAGGACCAGAGTCTCTCCCCTGTCCACACTTAGTGAAAGATCGTTGACCGCATAAGAACGGCCGCCGTCAAATGTTTTAAAAACATGGAATAGTTTGATCATGGTTTCTTTGAAGGATTATCAGGAAAGCCATCTGGATATGAACATTAAATAATGGTATAGAAAAATTATATTGATTTATTACCTGATCTACATTAATAAATAGTTTGAACTAAAAACTTTTTAACAGGAACAAAATAAAATGTCAACCCAAAGCAGCGACAACCTGACCAAGGAAATTAAATTGCCGTCTGATCATACCAAGCAGATTATCTTTTCGATCCGCAGGCTTATTCAGGCAAGTGAACTCTATACCAAAGAACTGAACAAAAAATTTCAGATCAGCGCGGCGCAACTCAACTGCATCCTAACCCTTTATGAATATGGCCCCTTGCCTCCGTCTAAAATCGCCGACCATATGATGGTCAAATCCAGCACGGTCACCGGCGTCGTCGACCGCTTGGAAAAAAAAGGTCTTGCCGAACGGATGCGAAACTCTCCGGATCGCCGCGTGATTACCATCCAACTCACCGATGCGGGAAAACAGTTGGCCGAAAATGCACCACCCCCCATCCAGCAGAAAATCATTGACGGTTTGAAAAATATCGGAAACGCCAAAAAAGAACAAATTGTTCGCTCCTTGAACATCCTTACCAACATGCTTGACGTCCAGGACCTGGAGGTCAAATAGCATTTCAGATTTTATCCTTTTCTTGATAGCTGCGCCCTCGGAAACAGCTCCACTCGGATATTTATAAAAAAGCCTTTACAAATTAATTTCTTTGATATAATAGTTTTAGTTAAAATTATTTAAATTAAATCTATTCTGAATGAAATATTCAGACATTTAAAAATGGAAACCAATCCGATGATAAACAAAGATGCCCTGGCCAGACTCCTGGGCGGCGACGAATTCGAGAACATTCCCAGATCAACCCGATTGAAAATTGAAAGATTAGAAATGGTATTTGAAAAACTTGTCAATCCGTCTTTGTATCACCAAAACACGGGGATTGATTCTGTAATAAAAGGCACGGTTGTTCTTGAAGAAGGACAGGAATTCAAAAGTTCGAAACTTTCAAAAACGCTGAAAAATTGCAGCGAGATCATATGTTACATCGGAACGCTGGGAAGTGATGTCGAAGGCGAAATCAAACGGCTCATGGAAGAAAAGCATTTGGCAGAAGCATATATCCTGGATGCAATGGCCTCTGTGGCTGCCGATAACATGGTGGGAACATTTCATCAGCGTATGAAAGGTGTGTATAAAAACCAGGGCAAACAGGTGACGCTATGTTTCAGTCCCGGGTATTGTGATTGGCCCATTACAGACCAGAAAAAACTGTTCGGCATATTTGATTCAAACGATCTGAAGGTCGAACTCACAGATTCCTGCTTTATGAAACCCCGAAAGTCTATTTCAGGTGTTTTCGGAATAACGCCGCCTGATTCTAACCCTGGGGAACAATCTTATAATCCATGTTCAGAGTGCAAGCGGGAGAACTGTTCTGCACGAAGAACTTAGACCGCTAAAATTTGTTCCCAACATTTCTTACCGTTAAAAAAGTGAGATAAAAATGAAAACAAGAAAAGGTTTGAAGGGAGGACACTATAAAGTCATCTCCGAAAAGGACATTGTTAAAATACATGAAACCAGTCTCAGGGTATTTGCCGAAGTGGGGGTCAAGGTAAAATTTCCGGAAGCACTTGAGCTCTTTGAAAAGAATGGCGCAAAGGTTGATAAAGCCAGCCGGGTAGTCAAGATATCTCCGGAAATGGTCACCGAGTGGATCGGGAAAGCACCTTCGACGGTTTTTCTTTGCGGTCGTGAAAAAAACGGGGATCTGGACTGTGAAATCGGCGGGGACAAGGTATATTTCGGCACTGGCGGAACCGCCCTGAATGTACAGGAATCAGGAAGCAACGATGCACGCCGGTCAAAACTCGAAGACATCGTAAATATGGCGCGTTTGGTGGATGCATTGGACAACATCCACTTTTACATGCTGAATGTATATCCAAATGATCTCTCCGAAAAAGAAGTAGATGTCAATCGCTTTGGTGCAGCTTTGAATCGGACCCGCAAACATGTAATGGGTGGAGTTTATACCGTTGAAGGGGTTCGAAATGTAATTAAAATGGCGGAAATCATTGCCGGGTCTCCCGGCAAACTCAGGGATCGGCCGTTTATCTCCATGGTAACATGCGTTATCAGCCCTTTGACGCTGGATGAAACCTATGCCCAGCTCACCATGGAAGCGGCCCGCAACCGCATTCCGGTGGTGGTCCCATCCGAACCTTTGTGCGGCGCCACCGCGCCCATGACTTTGGCGGGGAATCTGGTGATTCAAAATGTTGACTCTCTGGCCGGCGTCATGCTGGCTCAAATGACCAGTTCCGGAACACCAACCCTTTATGGCTGTATCTCCTCGATCACCGATCTGCGTGACATGAAATATCTTTCGGGTGCGGTGGAAATGGGATTAATGAACGCCGCAGCAGCTCAAATGGCCCGATTTTACGATCTGCCGATCTACGTGACCGCGGGCATGTCGGATTCCAAGGTTAATGATGCTCAGGCAGGCTATGAATCGGCCATCACCAACCTGATGGTTGCCCTGGCAGGCGGCAACTTCATCCATGATGCCGCAGGATTTTTAGAATTCTGTATGACCGCTTCCTATGACAAATTGGTCATTGACAATGAAATTATCGGCATGGTCATGCGGGCAGTGGACGGTATCAAGGTTGACGATGACACGCTGGCTTTTGATCTCATAAAAAAAGCCGGGCCCGGCGGGCATTTTATTTCAGCCCGCCATACGCGGCGTCATATGCGAACGGAACTTTACAAACCACGGCTCAGCGACAGGGAAAACCGTGACCGCTGGCGCGATGAAGGAGAAAAAGACATTCGACAGCGTGCCGCCGGAAAGGCGCAGGAAATTCTTACAAAACCACCCCTGTCCGTTATTCCTGAGGATATTAGAGCGCGTATCAAACAGGAGATTCCGGGGATTCGATCATTCATTATGGAGTAGTGGGAGTAAAAATCCTCGCCCATCAAAGATCCCGCATTTCAGGGGAGGACAAATTTTTCAAGACCAAATAGAAAAAAAGGATATCCATGATCATTATCGGTGAAAAAATCAATGCCAGCATTCCGGCCGTTAAGACCATTATTCAAAATCGGGAGGATGAAAAATTGGTCGAACTGGCCCAAAAGCAAGCCGCTACCGGTTCGGCGTACATCGATGTCAACGTGGGAACCGGAGAGGGGTCGCGCGATGATGAGGTATCAGCCATACAATGGGCAATCGAAATCATTCAAAATAAAATCGATACGCCGATTTGTATAGACAGCGCGGACCCATTGCTCCTTGAAGCCGCTCTCGAAGTTCGAAACGGCAGGGCCAGCCTGATCAACTCCACAAAAGCCGAAGATGACAATCTAAAGGGAATTATACCGCTTGCGGTTCGCCATAAGGCGTCCCTAATCGCCCTGGCCATGGATGAACATGGAATTCCCAAAACCGTCCGAGACCGGCTGACCGCTTGCGAGAAGATCGCCGAGGCTTGTCAGGAGTTCGGGCTTTCTCTGGACAAGGTATTTTTCGATCCCTTGGTGCTCCCCGTCAGTACGGATATACAGCAGGGACGGGTCACCTTAGACACCCTGACGGCAATCAAGGAAAAATTCCCCAAGGCCCGGGCGGTCATGGGACTTTCCAACGTATCTTATGGTCTTCCTTGCCGGGCCGGACTGAATTCGGCATTTTTGCATATGGCTGTTTTTGCAGGTCTGGATGCAGCCATCATGGATCCGCTGGATCAACGGATGATGGCCGCCGTGAGAACCGCCGAGGTTCTGGCGGGGAAAGATCGTCACTGCCGCCGTTACACACGGGAATTCAGGAAGACTTAGGAAATTGGTTGCAGATTGTAAATTGAAGATTGAAGATTTATTGCATCGCTCCGCTCTATCTTCAAAATAAAAAATTGAAAACCTTCCTTCAATCTTCATTCTACAGTCTGCAATCTATAATGCTTACAGAAAAGGAGATCAACGTGATAGACCGTTTTCGAGAAGGAGTTATGGTCAAGCCTTACGAGCGGCTTGAAACGGAGCAAGTCAAATGGCTCGATCAGGCATCTATGAACATTCTAAATGATCCCGGCATATGGTGTTATAATGAAAAGGCTGCAAAACTTTTTAAGACACATGGAGCCAGGGTCCGGGAAGAAAAAGACAAACACAGCATGTGTTGGCGGGCAAGCTTTCCTTCCGGACTTATCAAAGAGGCAGTAGGCCTGGCCCCTTCACGCATCGTTCTGGGGGCCAGGATTCCGGAAAACCGGTTGCTGCTGGATGCCGAAGTGCCGCGCGTGTACTTTGGCTCCGGTTCAGAGGCCAACATCTGGATAGAAACCCAGATGCAGGAATTTATGAGCGTTGAAGACAACGGCATCCGGTGCAAGGTTCCCCGGTTTAAAGAGCTGCGAGGGAGTACATCTTTGCTGAGCCGGGCGGCCAGACTCTGCGAACGATTGGAGCACCTGGACTTTTTTATCCGGCCGTTAAACATACAGGATCCTGAAATCACGACTCAAAATCATGATGTCAATAAGTTCTTTGCCAGTTTGAACAACATCACAAAGCACGTCCAGGCGGGATTAACTACGTTAGACGGTTTGAAAAATGTTGTGCGTATGGGTGAAATCATCACCGGCAGCCCGGAGGCACTCCGAAAAAATCCCCTGGTTTCGTTTATCGCCTGTATATTCAAAAGCCCGTTGCAGATTGTGGATGATACCGCCGATAAGGTTTTTGCCATCGTCGAGGCAGGCGTGCCTCTGGTGATATCATCATCGCCCCAGGGAGGATCATCTGCTCCGATACAAGAAGCCGGCATGGTGGCTCAAATTAATGCCGAAATTTTAGCCGGGATCACCTTAACTCAACTCATAAAACCGGGCTTCCCGGTACTGTATGGAAGCGTACCCGTGCGGGCCCGCCTGGATGACCTGCACGACCTTTACGGTTGCCCCGAATTCAACCAGTACAACATCGACTGTGCACAATTGGCCCGTTTTTATAATATCCCCTGCTATTCCACCGCAGGGGTGGGGGACGCCAAAGTTCCGGGTATGCAGGCCGTCTTTGAAAAAATGTTTACCCATCTTTACATGGCCATGAGCGGTGCGCAGTACATCCACTATGCATTCGGCCTGCTGGATCGAACCAACAGCTTCTGTCCTGTTCAAGCGGTGTTGGACAACGAGCAAATCGGCAAGATTAAACACTGCCTGCGGGAACCCAACGTCAATCCTGCGGCCATAGAAGATATGCAGAAAATGGTGAAGAAAGTCATGGCATCGCCGTATCGCCTTTATGCGCGCCATGTCCGAAAAGCCATGCACGCCGGGGAGGTTTCAAACCCGTATCGGTTCGAGGCCAAAGGGCTGGAAGACAAGGTTTTGGAAAAGGCTCTCGATTATATGAATCAATTAGAGCAAAAACCGGCGATACACCTGAAACCCGCTATCGTTGAAAAAATCTTCAAGCAGGTTCCGGGGATCCTACCCCACCTCAAACAGGCCGGATGAAAACGATCATTTTGCAACCACGATAAATAGGAGATCATAAACCATGGACAACAAGACTCTCATTGAAAAAATCGCTTTTAACATTGTTCAGGGCCGTGTCGAGGCGGAGGACGAAGGCTTTGACGAAGGTTTCGAGGGACAGCCTGCCGTAACTGAACTGGTAGAAGAAGCCCTTGAAACCGGTGTGGATCCCAAGGTCATCGTTATCGATGGGTTGACCCGGGCCATGGAAATTGTGGGTGAGAAATTTGAGCGTGAAGAATACCTCATCCCGGACATGCTCGCGTCTGCAGAATGTGTGGGTATCGCCATGGACATCATGAGCCCTCATCTTTTAAAAGCGGGTGTAAAGAGCAAGGGGAAATTCGTCATTGCAACCGTGGCCGGAGATCTTCACGACATCGGCAAGAACATCGTATCGATTATGATCAAAGGTGCAGGCTATGAGGTTGTCGACCTGGGAGCCGATGTACCAACCACTGCAATCGTAAAGGCTGTTAAAGAAAATAAGGCACCTTTCCTGGGGCTTTCGGCGTTGTTGACCACAACCATGCGGGTAATGCAGGAAGTGATCGACAAACTCAAAGAAGAAGGGCTCCGCGATACCGTCAAGGTACTCATCGGGGGCGCCCCCACATCCAAGGCCTTTGCCGCTCAGATCGGTGCGGACGCCCATTGCAAAGATGCCTTTGAAGCCATTGATGTTATTAAATCCAAGGTTTTTTGAACCGTTGTCCTCAAGGAGAGAAAGATGTCAGAGAAAAAAGCATATACCCAGGCATTTCAAACCGGAAAGTATGACAAGGCCACCGGCCTGCTGGGAAAATATGACAATGTCAGGAGGTTTTGGGAAGACCAGGTGACCGCCATATTTTTACGCCCATTCCTCAACGATTTGGTGGATCGGAAAAAAAAACGATTGGAACGGTTGCGTTTACTGGATATTGGCTGCGGCAGCGGGGACGGATATGACCTGATAATGGGGGTTACCACCAAGGACCCGGGGATCTATGACTACATTGTGAACGCCATCACCGACGACATGCTAAAGGAATATGTCGGCATTGATCTCAACGAAAATTTGATTCAACAGGCCATGGACTACTATGGTAACAATCCCAAATTGCGATTTGAAGTGGGAGATATTTCCCAGGGTATGATTCCAGGCATTTTGGATGAAGAACCGCCATTCGATTTTTATTTTACTTCCTTCGGGACCCTTTCACACTTTACCAGTGAGCAGTGCATTAAAATCATAGCCGACATTTGCAAACACGCGCCAGAACAAGCACTTTTCATGGGAGACTGGCTCGGTCGCTACACCCTTGAATGGCAGGACCTGTGGCACCACCCGGCCGACCAGGAGTATTTCATGGATTACCGCATATCCTATATCTATCCCGAAGAGGAAAGGGCAACTGCGGACGTGGCCTCTTTTGCTTTGAAACTGGTATGTCGGGACGAAGTGATGCACATTATTGAGCAGGCATCCAAGGAAGCGGGTGTAGAAATTAAACCTCTGACTTTCTTCGATCGGTCGATCTTTATAGGCCGCCATCTGGACACGGGGGATTACAACAAAAACTGCCCCAAGCTTCGCAAACCGGTCAACGCCCTTTTTGAAACTTACGTGCGGACGGATTTAGAGAACTTATTGGTCGATTACGTCCCCCGGCCGGGATTCGATCACCTCAATAACTTCTTTGAATCGTTTTTCATGTCCTGCAACGCCCTGGTCAAATACACCATGAGTCTTCTCGGCGAATACGATTGCGAAACCGGTAAACTGGAATGCATCCCGGATATTCTTCCCTATTATCCGAAACCGCTTCAGGATGCCATGGAAACCATGCGCAGGGTCATCGAGGGGGTGGGGTGGCTGAATTGGGGGGATGTGCGGGCCAACCTCATCGAATCCGTCCTCGGCTTTGCCCTGCGAAAGCTTGAAATGGAGCTTCAGCCCGGAACGGGAATGGGGCACGGACTCGTCGGAATTTTTGAAATTCAAAAGTGAGGCGTTCGTAAAAAGTCGATCGACAGGAGGATTACACTTCTGTTTTCAAGCAGCCTCAGGTGTGTTTACAAACATTTTGGCCAAAGGGATGCCAAGGAGAAAAGATGTTAATGTGTTCTACACAGGACTATAAAGTATGTGATATCGGATTGGCCGATTACGGCCGCCAAGAAATTGCTATTGCGGAAAAAGAGATGCCGGGTCTTATGGCCACACGGGAAAAGTACGGCCCGCAAAAACCGTTAAAAGGGGCCCGGATCATGGGAAGCCTTCACATGACCGTTCAAACAGCAGTGTTAATTGAAACTCTGGTGGAACTTGGTGCCGACGTGCGCTGGGCGTCCTGTAATATTTTCTCAACTCAAGATCAAGCGGCCGCAGCCATGGCGGCGCGCGGTATTCCAGTTTTTGCCTGGAAAGGCGAAACCCTTGAAGAATACTGGTGGTGCACGAAACAGGCAATGACATGGCCGGACGGCAAAGGACCCAATCTGGTGGTCGACGACGGGGGTGATGCCACACTTCTCATTCACAGGGGATATTATGCGGAAAAAACCCCGGGCATTCTCGATGAATCGACGGAAAACAAAGAACTTTTAATCGTCAATGATCTCCTTAAGCAAACCCAGACAAAGGCGTCCAAGTTCTGGCATAATGTGGTTAAAGACTGGCGGGGTGTTTCGGAAGAGACAACCACCGGTGTCCACCGCTTATACCAGATGCAGGAGAACGGCGAGTTATTGGTGCCGGCAATTAACGTCAATGACTCGGTGACCAAGTCTAAGTTTGACAATATTTATGGGTGCAGGGAATCCCTGCTGGATGGTATCAAACGTGCTACCGATGTCATGATCGCTGGCAAGACAGCACTGGTCTGCGGTTATGGCGATGTCGGGAAAGGATGTGCCGAGGCTTTGTCCGGCCTAAAAGCTCAGGTTATTATTTCCGAGATCGATCCCATCTGCGCACTTCAGGCGCTGATGGCGGGGTATAAGGTGACAACCATCGAAGACGCACTTCCCTTTGCCGATATCTATGTCACGGCCACCGGTAATTGTGATGTCATTACGGCCGAACACATGTCAAAAATGAAAGACGAGGCCATCGTTTGTAACATCGGTCATTTTGACAACGAAATCCAAGTCGATGCGTTGAATAAATGGCCCGGCATCCGGAAAAACAATATCAAACCTCAAGTCGACAGATATATTTTCCCGGACGGACACTGCATTTATCTCCTTGCCGAAGGGCGACTGGTGAACCTGGGCTGCGCTACGGGTCATCCGAGCTTTGTGATGTCCTGCTCATTTACCAACCAGACCCTGGCTCAGATTGAACTCTGGCGTAAAAACCACGATATAGGTGTGCATCGGCTTTCCAAAAAAATGGACGAAGAAGTCGCAATGCTTCATATTGAAAAGCTCGGCGCCAAGTTAACCAAACTCACGGACAAGCAGGCCGATTACATCGGCGTTGCGCCGAACGGCCCATTTAAGACTGAATTTTACCGCTATTAGAAGTAAATATCCTGGCCCAGAGGACCAGGCTTTGGTTATCCCCGGAGGGGATTTGCTTTGTTGAAAGTTCTTTAACGGATTGAAAATCCAAATATCAAATCCCAAATATTTTACCCTGTTAAATAATGCTTCGCATTAAATCTTCGATTTATTTAACAGGGCAGGCAAATCCCAATGACCAAAATTCGAAATTCAAAAAAAAGGGCTCGTTCTTAAAAGTTTTGGTCATTGGATATTGGTATTTATAATTTGTTTGTAATCTGGTGCTTGGAATTTGTAATTTTTAATACAAACCCCCACGGCAGGGCCAAAGAACTCTGACCTAGCCCAAAGGACCAGGTTTTTCAAAACTGAATAAAATTCTGGGAGCGCTCAATGGGAAAGGAACAATACTTTTTTACATCCGAGTCGGTGACCGAAGGGCATCCCGACAAAGTCGCAGATGCCATATCGGATTCAATTCTGGATGCAATAATTGCCAAGGATAAAAACAGCAGGGTTGCCTGTGAAACCCTGGTAACAACCGGTTTGGCCTTAATCGCCGGTGAAATTACCACCGACTGTTATGTCGATATTCCCGAAATGGTTCGAGAAACCATACGAGATATCGGCTACCATTCTTCCCGGATGGGATTCGACTGGCAGACCTGCTCGGTGATTACAAGTATCGACCAGCAATCAGCGGATATCGCACAGGGAGTCAACATTGGCGAAGGACTTTTCAAGGATCAGGGCGCGGGCGATCAAGGCTTGATGTTTGGCTATGCCTGCAACGAAACCCCGGAACTCATGCCGATGCCGATTACATATGCCCACAAATTAACCCGCCGTCTGGCAACGGTTCGAAAGAACGGTGCTCTGGATTTTTTGAGACCCGACGGTAAATCTCAGGTTACCATCGAATACGAGAACGGAACCCCGAAACGGGTTGATACAGTTGTCGTTTCTGCCCAGCACAAACCGGATATATCTCATGAGGACTTGAAAGAAGCAATCATCCAAGAAGTCATTAAAAAGGTCATCCCAAGGGATATGGTGGACGGAGATACCCGCTATCTGATTAATCCCACCGGCCGGTTTGTCATCGGCGGTCCCATGGGAGATTGTGGTCTTACCGGTCGGAAAATTATTGTCGATACCTATGGCGGGCAGGGCAGTCACGGTGGCGGATGCTTTTCCGGAAAGGATCCTTCAAAAGTTGATCGCAGCGCTTCGTATATGGCCAGACATGTGGCCAAAAATGTGGTGGCCGCAGGCCTTTCCCAAAAATGTGAAGTGCAAATCGCCTATGCTATCGGAGTTGCAGAACCTGTATCCGTAATGGTCGACCTTATGGGAACCGGGGTGGTTCCGGAGCACAGGGTGAGAAAAGGTATCCTGGAAACCTTCGATTTGCGACCTGCCGCCATCATTGAATATCTTGACCTGCTTCGGCCGATATATCGAAAAACGTCGGCATACGGGCATTTCGGCCGCAATGAACCCAAATTTACCTGGGAGAAAACCGATATGGCAGAATCACTGAAAGAGAACAGCGGGGTCTGATTCTATTATATTGAAGGGTCGAACCGTTTTTTCCCCTTAACACTTTTATATAACCGGAATGGATAATCTTTTTTTAAAAAAAGATGATCCATTCCGCTCGTTCCTGGATGAGATATAATTTTTAAGACTTTCACTATGTTTGAACCCCTGAATATTCAGGGATCACCAACTATTTTGGAGATGATCCAAAAACAATTAGACTCCCGATTTTAATTAAGGAGGTTGAGCCAAATATGAGCGGATTTGCTGTCGTTTACAATCAACGGGATACTTCGGCCCTGGAACATATGTTCAAACGGATCGGTCATCGCGGTCCGTATTTGTCAGGGATTTTCGAGGGTCGACGCATCTTGATGGCGCAAAATTACCTCAAAGGCGACATTACCGAAAAACCCGATTCGATGTTAAATAAAAAGGAAGCGCACATCCCGGCTTCCAATTCAAACTTTCCGGGATTAAGAATCTGTTACGACGGTCAAATGGGAAACTGGGAAGATCGGGCCAAACCCACCGGAGAACCAGACGGCCCTTTTAGAGAAGAACGCCTTCTGCTGAAACTTTACAAGCAATACGGCAGCCATATGTTGGAACTTTTAGATGATGCCATCTTTGCATTCGTTATTTCCGATGGGGGAAACCTGTTTGCGGCCAGAGATCTTTTAGGGATTAAAACCCTTTTTTATGGGAAAAAGAACGGCGCGCTTTACCTGTCTTCCGAACTTAAAAGCCTGAC
>ENA-OSEO01005339-OSEO01005339.1-sediment-metagenome-genome-assembly--contig:-NODE-5339-length-12448-cov-3.848193_pt1 | contig 12448 bp, 8 predicted proteins | sample MGYA00237883_ERZ534232 | MGnify/ENA metagenome assembly ERZ534232
CCAGGCCGCCTGGCAGAAATGGCCGCCGGCGTGGTGGTGGTGCGCTTCCAACTGGATGGTCAGGAAAGCCTTTAATGCCCTCAAACAAGCCCGCTAAGTATCAGATCACCATCCAGGGGCCGCTCGACCCGCGTTGGCAGCCCTGGTTTGATGGGCTGGCGGTCGAAACAGATTGCGATGGCAATACCCTGCTGACCGGAGATGTCCGCGACCAGCCAGCCCTCCACGGACTGCTGGCCCGCGTGCGCGACCTGGGGCTGGTTTTGCTTTCGCTGCGCCTCCTGCCGGCTCCTGCAGACCAGCAAGACGACCGCGGGGAGGAGGAATCTTCCCGTCCCCTCCCGGCAGCAATTCCTTTCCAAACCTGACTTCCTTCCCGGTCAGCCAGAGACCCTTCGCCGCGCTCAGGGTGACACTTGTGGATGGCGTCTTGAACCAGCGCGGCGAGAGACGTCGCGGTTCTTGCGGGCGGTGATTAAGCGCGCGCCAGGAAGATCATTTTTGGTTTTAAACCCTTTGCGGCCCTGGCGGCTTTGCGTGAGGCAATTGCTGCCTCCTTTCCCAAAAGTCCAGATCTGCTCCGCGAAGCCTCATTCGTGTCTAAACCAACCGACCGGATTAAAAACAAATCCCGTCCGGGGAGGAGGAGGACGGGATTTGGGTGGATGATGGAGTTTCAATCCATTCGAAACCAGTAAATCTTGCTTTCACCAGTTTTAGATAAGAACCACCACAATCTAATCTTGTCGTCAATCAGTTTAGGAGGAGGACGACCGTGTAAAAACTGTTTGTTGTGCTGAACAGGATAAATTTTACCCGATTCCGCTGGCTCTTCAATAGGTCAGATGTCACATAATTGTCAGACAATCCGCATGATAATTGTCTGACAATATACATATTACTTCCATCTATGGGAACAAACACAACACCCGCCCTTTCGAGCGGGTGTAATTTCTGTGTAACCCAGCCAGTAAACTAATTCAACACGATCTTGCTGGAAACAATATTGGTGCCTTGAACCAGGGTATCTCCCACCGGGCAGCGGGATTCGATGAATTTCTGAAATTCCTCAACCTTTTCCGCCGAAGAGTTGGACTTGATGTGCATGGTAAAGCGGATTTCCTGAAAACCATTGCGGACGCCGGGCTTTCCCATCAGGAAACCATCCGGATCCAGGTCGCCTTCCAGCTCTACCCAGAAATCCTGAAGATCCACGCCGTTTGCTTTGGCAAACGCGTTCGCCACAATCACCTGGCAGGAGCCCAACGCGGCCAGCAGGCCTTCCACCGGGTTCATGCCGGTGTCCGCGCCGCCCAGGCTTGGCGGTTCATCCATAATCACTTTGAAATCACGAACGGTGTTTTCCACCGCGAGACCATCCAGACTCTTTGATACTGCCTTAAAAGTTGCTAATGCCATTGTAAAATTCTCCTTCACTGATAAATAGTTTTCTACAAATAAGGATCCGGTTGCCGGATATCTATCTCATATCTTACAGTTCAGATTGTACCAAATTTCACAATGTGCGCCAGTTACGGATGTCATTTTTAATAACGATAAATGTACCTAGTTTATCCAATTTGTCATATACTTCGATTGGTATCACAGCAAAAATTCTTTGGCGGCTGCGGACGGCCGCACCCGCGGAACACCCCACCGCGTGTTTTCCCCGGCTTTCATCTCTCTTCCCGATGAACCCGCTCCCAATAGAGCCGGTCTGCCGCCTTCTCGGCGTCCAGATACAGCGGTTCGACCACCGGCGCGACGTGGTGGTGGTGCGCGGTCCACATCTCCGCGGCGATACGCTTTGGCTCAGAAGCCACTCCCTGGCTGGCAAAGTACTCGCACACCCGGGTTACATCCCGCTCAAAGATGCGGAAAGCATTGTGGTTCTCGTGGGGGTTGATGGCCTGTGGGAAGTCGATCAAGGTAATCTCCCCTTCCCAGTACAGGATGTTGTACGCCGACAGATCGCCATGCACCCGGTCACACCCCAGCATGATCTCAATATTGCCCATCACCCGCGCGAACAGCGCCTGTGCCTCATCCTGCTCCAGGTCAACCTCATTGAGGGCCGGTGCCGGGCCATCCAGATCGCCGATGTACTCCATCAGGATGGCGTTATCCCCCCGGGCAAAGACAGCGGGGACGTCTGCCCCGGCCTCCGCCAGGACCTCCATCGTCCGGTACTCATGCTCAATCCACGAAGTGTGCATCAACTCCAGCCCAAAGCGCGAACGCTTCTGGATGGCGTGCAGCATACCGTCATCGGTAATCACGTTCCCATCCGCGTCGAGCCGGTTGCGCCCTTCCCGGTACAGCGCGTCATTCTTCAAGTTGCGGAACTTCCGCGGGCGGTAAACCTTGGCCGCGATATATTCCGCGCCTGCGGTCGGGCTGGCCTGGCACAGATAAACCGAAGCTTCTTTGCCGCCTTTCACCAGCCGCAGCACATCCGCGAACCAGTGCTGCTGGTAAAACTTCCCCAGCGAATCCGCGATCCACTGGGCTTCGTGGCGAGAGGCCTTATAACTGAAACGAAACCCATTCTCTTCGTCAGAAAGTGCTTGCAGCCCATCCTGCCGGACGCCGGTGCTGGCTTTCGGACTGTCTCCAGCCTTTTTGGCCCGGCTTATTTTCTCCGCGCGGCGCTGCTTGCGGGAAACATTCTTGATCACGAGATGTTCTTCCGGATCTTCCATCTCATCCATCTGGTCAAAATTTAACTGCATGGTGTTCTCTTCCTTATCAATTGCTTTGAGGGTCGGTACGCGCCGTCGGGTCATCGCCTCGGCACGCCCTGACAAGATATCTTTGTGTTGCGGCAGTTATCGGGGAATTAAAACAAAACGCCGCAGGGTCACCGGACGCCCGCGGGGCTTAAGGGAATCAAAAACCACAGGGCATCCAGCATGGCGCGCCTGTGGCCGTTTTTCGGTCAGCGTGTGGAGGGTTCAGCGGTCAGCTGTTCTCATCCGTTAGAAGGCGCGCGAATCGAGTTTTCATGAATCGGACAATGACATTCATCTGTTGTTTACGCCTCCTTTTGAGATAAATTTGCCAGCCTCAACCAGCAAAACCCAGTTTATCAAGGTTTTGCTGCCAGGTCAAGGGGACATTTCTATTTAGCACTAACAGGGGACATTTCTATTCACGAACAGGCAATTTTCTTCTTTCCATCAATATCTCTCCGTTCCTGAGAAGAAAGCCCCAATAAGCCTTGCCGCAGACACAGCGCACTACACCGCTCTCTCAGGGATAAGCCCCTCTCTGCTCGTGGAGAGGGGTTTGGGGTGAGGCCCCACAACCTGTAAGTTCTCTGAACACAATCTGAACATTTTCTAAACAATTCTCCTCTATACTTCATGTATGGCCCCCCCGGCATTCGCCGGTGCGAATCAGCCAGTTGCAGTAAAATGATAGGGAAGGAATAAGGAGCATTCCGCGATATGAAAACCATTTTAGTGGTAGACGACAAATCCAATGTGCGCACCCTGATCCGGGAATACCTCACCGAAGAAGGCTTTCACATCGTCACAGCCGATAATGGCCGCAACGCCCTGTACGAAGCCCGCCATACCAAACCCGATCTGGTCCTGCTGGACATCATGATGCCGGAAATGGACGGCTACGAATTTATCCGCCGTTTCCGCCAGGAGAGCAAAACACCGGTTATCCTGTTGACCGCTCGCATGGAAGAGACCGACAAGGTGCTCGGCCTGGAACTGGGCGCGGATGATTATGTTACCAAACCCTTTGGCATGCGCGAACTGCTGGCCCGCGTCCGGGCGGTGCTGCGCCGCGCCGGGCAGGAACCCGCCCCCGAAGAAATCCTGCACGCTGGCGAGATCACCCTGAACCGAAGCCTGCACGCGGTCAATATCGGCCAGCACGAAGTCAGCCTGACCCCATCGGAATTTGACCTGCTGGCGGTGCTGATGTCCCATCCCGGCAGGGTTTTCTCCCGCATGGAACTGCTGGAACATCTCCAGGGCACCGCCTTTGAAGGTGTGGTGCGCACCATCGATGTCCACATCCGCAACCTGCGCACCAAAATCGAACCCGATCCGGCCACCCCCATCTATATCGAAACGGTTTACGGAGTCGGTTACCGCTTCCAATCCAACCGTTCCGCGCCGGGGTCGTGATCTATGCGCTCCATTACCCTGAAATTGATCCTTTCTTTCCTGATCATCAGTCTGATCGCCATCAGCCTGATGGCTTTCTTCAGCCGCCAGGCGGTTTTCCGCCGCTTCGATACCCTGCTGTTTGACCAGGCCAAAAGCGTGTTCTCAGCCAGGTTGTTGGAATATTACCAGTCTTCCGACTCTCTGGAGATCGCCGCGCAGCACATCCGCGGTTCCCGCGAAGGGTTGGGGCCCGCGCCATCCGAAGAATTCATCCCGCGCGAGAATTTTGCCAACCGCTTCGCGGTGGTTGATCCTGAGGGTAGCGTGATCCTCCCGGCCGGGCCGTTCAGGAGCGGAGAAATTGTGACCGGACAGTCCTTCGATCAAGGCACCGTGCTGAAGGTTGACGGCCAAGAGATCGGACGCGTCCTCAATCCCGGCCTGCCAATCGAACGCAGCATGGAGCAGGAGCGTTTCCTCAAGCAGACTTCCACCGTATTGCTCTATACCGCCATTGGCGCGGTTGCCGCTTCCGTATTATTGAGTTTGCTGCTGGCCTACACCTTCACCCGCCCCCTGCGGGAGATGACCACCGCCACCCAGGAAGTGGCCGCCGGAAAACTCGGTCAGCAGGTCCCGGTCCGCTCTCAAGATGAGATCGGACAGCTCGCCCAATCTTTCAACCGCATGAGCCGTGACCTGGCTAACGCCACCCGGCTCCGCAAGCAGATGACCGCCGACATCGCCCACGACCTGCGTTCTCCGCTGACGGTGATCACCGGCTATCTCGAATCGATGGTCGATGGCGTCCTCAAACCCACCCCCGAGCGCCTCAAGCTGATCCACGCCGAGGCCACCCACCTCCAGCGCCTGGTGGAAGACCTGCGCACCCTCTCCCTGGCCGACGCCGGTGAGCTCTCCATGACCCGTCTTGCCCAGCCCCTCCAGCCCCTGCTGGAGCAGACCGCCGCCATGTACGCCCACCAGGCCGGTCAGAAACAGATCAACCTCCAGGTAGATATTGAGCCAGACCTGCCCGCGTCGCGCGTTGACCCCGACCGCATGATGCAGGTGCTGGGAAACCTGGTTGGCAACGCTCTCCGCCACATCCCCGCAGGCGGCCAGATCACCCTTTCCGCCAGCCGCGCCGGGGAGGGCATCCGCGTCACCGTGCGCGACACCGGTGAGGGTATCTCCCCGCAGGACCTGCCCCACGTTTTCGACCGCTTCTACCGCGGCGATTCGGCGCGTTACGCCGGCGAAGGCGAATCCGGCCTGGGGCTGGCCATCGCCCGCTCCATCGTCGAAATGCACGGCGGCCGCCTCACCGCCGAGAGCAAACCCGGCAGCGGCGCCGCTTTCCATATTGATTTAGAACTGGATTAGCTCTGTAATTGAGAGGACTGAGCAACGCTCACGCCACTCACATTCAATCCCCAGTATGCTCATTCCCAGAATAATATATTACACCCGATAATCAAGGATTTTTATCTCTCATGTGAGACATTCCCTGCATAGAGAAAACCTGCTTGAATTAATACTATTCCCCGTATCTTGTCTTTTAAACCAGCAAATCACTGATTTCTTCCCTGTATTCCCAGATTTTCTGATTTTTTGGGTTTGATTTCCCATTGCGCTCAAGAAAAACTCGCAAATATTTTTTATTGATGATGGACACACCCTTTATGGGTGGCGTTCGTGGTACAAAGGCATTTGAAAAAACAATAACCGGCGTGATCCAGGGTTTCTCCCCTGCGACATCCCCAATTTCATCTCGTAACCAATAAGTGTTTTTTAGTGCCTGCGAAATGAAGTTCTTTTCTGGAACTTTCCCATTAATTAATAAATTGTCGTTTTCTACCGATACTTTCCCCCCATGTGCTTTCGTTTCAATCAGGAAAACCCCCTTGAATTTGCTGATGATTATATGATCAATATTTCCATAAGGGCTTTCAACATCATGAAGGATATAGTAATTTTCATCCAGCTCATCAAGATTGCTTGCTACTTTCTCTTCACCTTTCGCTCCGCGAATAGCTCTTTTTTCAGCTCTAAGTCCGCGATCTATTCGCCTTTCAAACAATTTCCACACAACCACCATCAAAAAAATTAAACCAAAAATTAATATACCGTTTTCTCTTGAACCAGGTATTTTGTTGATAACGACAATGAAAAGCACAATCAATCCCACACTGACCATGGCAGCATTGATGGCTCTTTTACGCCTGCCGGCCGCCATTTCTCTTGCCGATTTTCCTGCGCGCCCCACATTTTTTGCCATAATTCAATCACCTGTTATGCGGTCTTCTCTTTTTTCTCGTCAGGATCATGGCCCCCTGTATCTGTTAATGAATTCAAGAGCTGCCGCTTCATCAAGCGGTTTGCTGATCAAATACCCCTGTATTTTGTCGCAGCCATGCATTTTTAGATACTGCATCTGTTCTTCATGTTCCACTCCCTCAGCCACCGTACAGTGGTCAAACTTGTGTGCCATGGAAACAATATCGGCAACGATCGCTTTCTCAGGCTTTCTGGACAGGGTGTCGATGAAGAATTTGTCAATTTTCAGGCAATTAACATTCAACTCACTTTCTCTGGCGAGTGAGGAATAACCTGTGCCGAAATCATCAATGGAAAGGTGTAAGCCGGCCTCTTTCAACCCGGAAAGAATACGGTTAATCTCCAAATAATTTGAGGCAAAGATCGATTCCGTAATTTCAAGCCCAACGCTTTTGGGTGGGACCTGCATTTTATGGATTAACGCAAGCAGGTTTTCATAAAATCCTTGTTCTAATAATTGAAGGATAGAGACATTCACGGAAACATTGATCTCGCCATGGCCGCTTGCGATCAGTTTATTGATAAAACCAAATGCCTGCCGGAAAATTTTATTCCCGATTGGAATGATCAGCTTTGTCCGCTCGGCGATGGAGATGAATTCCAGCGGCGGAACCTGTCCGAACGCATAACTCCGCAGCCTTGCCAGCGCTTCAAACCCGCAAACCTGGTTTGTTCTCAGATCGAATATGGGTTGATACTCCAGGTAGAGCCCGCCATCGTTGGTATCGATTACGATTCGATTCAGTTCATTTTCAATCTGCTGCTTGCGGACGATTTGCCTCTCAACCTCGGAATCATAAAAACAGACCCGAAAGTCATTATCATTGTTCTCAGCCGCTTTTTCTGAAGCAATCAGCAGGTTCTTAAGAAGTTGGTCAGGGTTGTCTGAATGGTTTCGACCAATTTCGATTGCCCCAATTCCTCCTCCAACATTTTCAATGGAAAGTATGGGCTCTAATGTATCGATGATGGAATCACAAAACGCATCCAATTCAGCCCGGTCATTGTAGTTTTTTACATAGAAAACAAATCGGTTCTCATACGTGTAGAATAACAACCGGCTGTCTGTGCTATGTGATGAGAGCGCTCCTGCCACATTTTTTATGATGTTCTGAGTGTAATGGAAACCAAATTCCCTGGCGAGTTGTTGCAACGAACTCAAGTTAATGCTTACCAAAGCCCGCTCACTGTCCAGACGCTTCTTTGCATCTTGATTAAGCAGGTTTTCCAGGTAACCACGGTTATACAAACCGGTCCATGTGTCGTGTTCATTATTGTATTTGAGTGTATTCTCGATTGCTTTCCGGTCTGAGATGTCGATGATGATCCCTTCAAGTGCTTCAACTTCGTCTTTCTCATCATAAACGCCCTGACCCATCTCCAGGACCCATTTCCGCTCGCCGGCAGCGGTAGTAATTTCGTATTCATAACTGAAGGACTGTCGATTTCTAAGGACACGTTCCCATTCCTGCCAGAGCGGCTCGCGATACTCCGGCACAATCAAATCGTTAAAAGATCCATCTTTGTTGAATAGCAGGCTCTCCGGAGGGTAACCGGTCAGATCCAGGCAGCCGGCAGAAATGAACTGCATGGTCCATTCCCGGTCATAATTACACCTGTATGCCATACCAGGAAGGTGAGACAAAAGGACGGATTTACTGCGTTCGCTTTCCACTAACTGTTTCTCAATCAATTTGTTGTCAGTGATATCCTTAAAAAGCGCAATATGGTTGAATTGATGGTTGTCGGATAAAACAAGCCTGGCGCCAATCATATGCACCCAAACAACGGAACCGTCGGGGCGAACAAATCGCTTATCCATTGCGTAACTGTCGATCTCACCGGCCTGGAGTTTCTTGTAATTCCTCAAATCCTCTTCCACGTCATCCGGATGGGTGATCGCAGCCCAACCCATCCTCAAAAGCTCCTCTTTTGTTCTTCCGGTTATTTCCTCAAATGCCGGATTGGTACTGAAGTACTGATTCATACCGGCAGCTATCGCCTCTTTGCTGTGAGAAATCGCTATGCCAACCGGCACCTGGTTGAAGATCATCTCAAGGGTTACCCCTTGCGCCTGAAGCTTTTGCTCCAGCGCCTGTTGCGCGCGGAGCAAAGCAGCATGAACATCAATCCGCACCTTCAACGAATCCATATGGATCGGTTTTCGAATAAAATCTACCGCGCCAAGCTCTAAACCCCTGATTTCATTATCCAGTTCATCATGATTCGTTAAAATGATCGTGCGCATTTTTCTGAGTTTACCATCCGCCCTTAAAGCCTCAAGGACTTCAAACCCATTCATATTGGGCATGTTCAGGTCGAGTATCATCAGGTTGATTCCCCGGTGTTCCTCAAGCATGCGCAAAGCTTCCACACCATCCCTGGCCGTCAGAATATTGTACTCACTCAGCATGTTCATAATAATCAAGCGATCTGATGCTGAGTCGTCTACCACTAAAATCTTCAGTAACATGATTCACCTTCCCAAATTCCCGCTTCCATGTTTTTTCAGCCCAGATACGCAGGAATTTCCTCAAGCAGCTTCTTTATTTTACGGTTAAAATCCTTTTGCAGCAGCACGATTTCAACTTCATTTCTATCATCCAGTGCTTTCTGTAGTTTTATTGACAGCTCGTATAATAATTTTGCGCCTATGCTTCCCGAACTGCTCTTAACTTTATGGACGATCTGCGCGGCATCGGCATATCGTTTTTCATCGATGGCAAGTGAAAGCTTCTCTTCCGTTTCCCGATTTTCCCTGAAATATTCGGTAAGAACCTGCCGGTAAATATCCCCATTCCCTCCCATGTTTTTCAAGCCAGCGGTCTGGTCGAGCACATCCGGTTCGTTCATGTTTTCATTCGTGTTTGTTAAAATGATATCTATAATTGTCTTAATGAACTGATCGGGGTCAAAAGGCTTGCTGATGTAATGGTAAATTCCACTCTGTGCGCACTTCTCCTTTACCCCTAAAATCACATCCGCAGTCATGGCAACAATGGGGACGTCGGATGAAATTTTTCTGATATCTTCCGCAGCTTCATAACCGTTGATTACCGGCATGTGCAGGTCCATCAGGATCAAAGCAATTTTGTCTTTATATTGCCCATACAGCTCCACGGCTTCCCTGCCGTCAGATGCCAGGATCGATTCGACCCCTATTTGCTGCAAAAGAGATTTCGCAATGATTTGGTTGGTCTTATTATCCTCTGCCACCAACACACTGTATGGTTTATTCAGGCTCACAATCCCGGTTGTCTCGCTCTCAGAAGGTTGTGCTGCCGAAACAGCTTTTAACTTGAATATATCCAGAATGCCGTTAAAGAGGATAGAGGGGATGATAGGTTTGCCAATGCCAATGTCTATCCCATGTTCGTTGAGCTTATCAAACAGGTCCTCTCTCAGCATTGGCAGCAGCATGATAAATTTCGGTTCCTTGACGATCTTTTTGTTATTGCGAATGGCTTCTACGAACGCAAAGCCGCCATTTGTCGGCGTTTCATAATCCACAATGAATAGATCGAATGGTTTCGCGAACTTCCCGTCAGCGGCTTCAAGCATGCTCAGCGCACTTGTCTGAGAGGTGGTAAGCTCGCAATGCATCCCGAAAGCGCTGAGGTAGCTCTCAATCAGGTTCATGTTTGCCCCCGTCTTCTCCAATACAAGCGTTCTGACATCTTTGAAGTGGTCTGCGGATAGTGACCTGATGTACACTGCCTCCTTTTCTTTATCGACATCCAACGATAAATGAATGATAAAGGTTGACCCCTCTCCCAGGGTGCTGAAAACCTGTATTTGCCCACCCATCATTTCAAGGAGATTTTTCACAATCGACAGACCCAGCCCAGAACCTCCGAAACGCCGATTTATGGTGCTGTCTGCCTGTGTAAAAGGAACAAACAGTCTTTTCACCTGCTCTTCATCCATCCCGATACCGGTGTCTTTGACGGTAAACGACAGGTGGTATTTATCGCTTTCCTTAGCTATCAGCCGAATATCCAATGACACTTCACCCTTGCTGGTGAACTTTGCAGCGTTGTTCAATATATTAAGGAGAATCTGTTCGATCCGTTTGGCATCTCCGAAAAACCAGTTGGGCACAAGGGGGTCTTTTGATAGTTTAAAACCAATTTCCTGCTCTTCAATCTTGTATGACACGATGTTAACAACGTCCTGAATAACCTGATCCATGCTGAACGAAGCAATTTCCAACTCCACCTTACCGGCTTCAATTTTAGAAAAATCCAGGATGTCATTAATGATGCTCAACATGTTAGAAGACGCCTGGGTGATCCTGTCGGCATACATTTTCTGGGTTAATGTGAGGTTGGTTTTTTTCAGGAGGTAGGCCATTCCTGTGATTGCATTCAGCGGTGTACGGATCTCATGAGACATCCTTGCCATAAAGCTGGACTTGAATTCGTTCGCTTCATCTGCTTCTAGTTTTGCTTTTTCCAGGTCTTTTTGGATTTGTTTTCTTTGATCGATCTCTTTACGTAACCTGGCGATCCAAAAGAAAGAAACGGCCATTACAACAGCGATAAAAGCGCCAACAATCGCAAGAATGCGGATAATTGGGCTGTAATCGATATGCGTGTCCAGGTTAATCCACCTGTTGTTAATCGCCAGCTTTTCGCTCTCCGAGATCGAATCCATTGCCTTGTTGAAAATGCTTATCAGCTCAGGCCAGTCTTTTCGTCCTGCAAAATATAAAGCCTGTTGTTTTTCGGCTTCAAAAGCCACAAATCGGAGATTTGTCAAGCCGGTTGAGCGGATCAGGTAATTTGTTGTGGCGAGATTTCCAACAAAGGCCTTTTCTTTGCCGGTTGCCACCGCTGTGAGCGCCGCTTCGACCGAATCGTAAAGGCTGAGATTGATCTTCGGATAGGATAAAAGATAGCTGTGGTGCGAACTGTTGCGCTGCACCGCGACGGTATATTCTTCTAAATCCTCCAAACCCGATATTTGGGTGTCTGTATCCTGGGTAACGATCACTCTATTAAAGTGGTAATACGGTTCAGAAAAGAGAAAGTGTCCTTCTCGTTCTTCTGTTTTGCCAACCGCGGGTAACGCATCCACCTCCCCCGCCAGCGCCTTATCATAGGCTTCCGGCCAGGTTAACCCTTGAACAACTTCAAACGCCAGGCCTGTCCTTTCACTGACCAAAGCAAGGTAATCGGCCGTAATTCCAACATATTCCCCATCTTCATTGATGAACTCAAACGGAACAAAACCGGGGTCCACACCAAGCCGGATCACAGGATGTTCTTCGATGAAAGCAATTTCTTCCTCTGTCAAACCGATGCCGTCGTCAGCTGCATAACAGGGAGGTGTCAAAATCGACAAAGCAATTATTAAAACAAACAATAAGAAAGTAATCCTTTTCATCCACTTACTCCTTAGCTTTGAGGGGGACTTCAGGTGGGTTCATCTGAAGCCCGCGCCCACGGCCTTATTTCTGTCAATTCAAGCCGGAATTTTCATAGAAATTTCAGGTTTACTGCGTAATCGCATCAGACGATCTACCCTTCCTCGCTGATCTCCATCATAAGCACAGAGACCTGTTACCAACAGGAAGCCCCCTGTGGCAAGACACTCGCCATGCCGATTCTTATACGGAATTACCTTTTAATCCTATCTAGACTGTTGGCGGTGCGGAGTGATGAGAACCTCCTTCACGCACCGGTGTACTGCAAAAGTGAACCTTCGTACGGATTTAACGATTTGGGCCTGGCACCCCATTGCGTTCTTTAAAAACGCACCCGTCCCGTTCTTGATTAAAAATGCACCCATTTTCGGGAGCGCTTCCATTCGCTGCTTCGCAAGCGATTTTGCATGGTTGTAATTATTATGGTGTGTCAGGCTGTGCAGCCTTCCTTGTTTTGTCGACCTGTAGAATGTTACTTACTCGCCGTTTTGTTAAGGTACGATGATTTACAGAAACCATGGAACGCGAACAATTCATCACTATATTATGA
>ENA-OSEO01005343-OSEO01005343.1-sediment-metagenome-genome-assembly--contig:-NODE-5343-length-12445-cov-6.544955_pt1 | contig 12445 bp, 10 predicted proteins | sample MGYA00237883_ERZ534232 | MGnify/ENA metagenome assembly ERZ534232
CCTTCCCCACTTAAGGGGATCATTGCACCAACGGTCTCTACTGTCTGACGATCGCCTCAGCTCCGGGAATACCTTCCAGGAGCTGATTGTTCCTGATGCCGTGCTCCTGCATGAATTTCCACATGGCCGGGTGGAACTCTTCGCCGGGCCGGCCGATAGCGCACATGGTGTCCTTGCTCATGATCTTGCCGACCTTGACATACTTGCCGAACTCGTCGGCGTGCTCGTAGACGAGCCGGGCGATTTCGGTGACCACCTCGTCCGGCACGTCCGCGGCCACCAGAATGCCCACAGAGAGAAACAGAAAGCCTGAGAGTACAATGGTTAAAAGGGTTAAGAATTTTTTGTCCATCTACATTTTCACCTCCTTCTCGCTGTTGGTTGACATCCCAAAAACCTGCTATCGCCCCTTTGCATCAAACGGTTTAGTATAGTAAAAAAATAAATTTCGTGTCAAGAAAATAACCCATCCTCTGACTTTCCGTCCAGGAGAGACGCCATTTCACGAAGGACCTTCAGGGATTCCATCGCCTCTCTCTCATCAATCTTATGAATGGCAAAACCGGCGTGGACGATAACGTAGTCGCCGACCTTGGCGTCTTCAATAAGCAGCAGACTAACCTCGCGCCGGGCCCCCTCCATATCGATGGTCCCCATCTGATCATTTACAGCAATGATTCTGCCTGGAATAGCTAAGCACATGATAACGCTTCTCCTTTAGGGCAATAGCGGCCCCCCAGACGGTCAAGCTCCTTCAGCACCATGCCCTTCAATTCCCCTATCTTTGCCTGCACCGGGGGGGTCAATTCAAGACCCACCGTCTCGATATCCTGGGGCTCCACGCCCACAATGACCGTCTCAGGAACCTTGTCAAGGGCCTGGCACAGGGTCAGGGCCTCCAGGAGATCCACCTGGTGAAGGGAGTTTTTCGCCAGGATGCGTCTGGGTATGGCTTCCCCTTCGAGTCGATAAAGGGTCCCGGGAGTGCCCCCGTTTCGAATGGCGTCCACAACAATGAGATCATCTGCCTGGGAAATGATCCCCAGGAGACGGATCCCCAAGACCCCGCCGTCTTCTATGGACACATTTGGAGAAAAGGCATATTCATCGGCCAGTGACTGGGCCACATGGATGCCCACGCCCTCGTCCGTGAACAGGAGATTTCCCACGCCTAATATCATGATATGTCTCTTTTCTGGCTGGCTTTTCATGTCTGGAACATATCCCAGGATTGGCGCATCTTTCAAGTCCTTTCTGTTGCGCTGTTGCGCTTTTTGTCTTGGCTTTCCTCCGGGTCCGGACGGGGTGCATCTTCAGGTCCCAGATCGGCAAAGGCCGCAGCCAGCAATGTATCCTCAGAAATGTCGAATCCAGGGGTGTAGGCGCTGATGCCCATTCGGACGTGAACGGGAATCAGGTCGCCCTCCACTTGAAAACCCCTCGTGGCAATAAGGGCCTTTATGCGGCTGCAAAGGCGACGGGCATGGGCTTTGTCCATCTGGACGAGCAACCCGGCGAGCTGATGGCTGTCAAAACGGCAGAGGACATCCTCCTTACTCAGGCACCCTTTGACAAGGTCGGCGATTTCAGCGATTAGAAGGTCGACCTGCCCCTGATCATATTGGGCGTTCAGATCCGGCATGTTCTCCATATGAAGGATAAAAAGGGAAAAGGGAGTGCAGTGTCGCCGGGATCTGGCCGTCTCCATTTCCATCAATCTCAAAAAGAAGGCCCGGGTGTAGAGCCCGGTCAATCTGTCGATCACCGTCTCCTGCAGATAGTGACGGGTGAGATTCTCGAGCCGGTCGCACAGGATGGTCATCAAATTGAAAAAGAACCGATGGGCCGTGGGGGGATAGAGCCACTGGAGGCGCCGGATCATCCGGTCATTGATCTGGAGCAGTTCCGCCCTTTTTGTTGCGATAACAGTGGCCGACCGCTTGCAGGAGCGGATCATCCCCATCTCCCCCACCACATCTCCGCCCTTCAGTATAGAGATGGTCCGTTTGGAACCCTGGGGACCACCGGTTAGATCGTTTTCGCCGAAATCAACCACCTCCAACTCCCCTGAAATGACGGCGTACATGGAATCGCTGACTTCACCCTTTTTCATGATAACGGCGCCTCTTTCATAGACATTCATGGCGCCTGCCATCAGAACATAGTGGACCTGGGTGCGGGAGAGTCCCTTGAACAGGGGTATCCCCTGCTGAGGATCTCGTCCCAGTTTCAGTTTGAGCAAATCCCAGATGGTTACCAGTTCCACATGCAGCATCAGAGAGGGGAGGAGAACGAGGTCTGCCACCAGGGCGGAAAACATGGTGATCACCATCAAAAGACCGAACACTGCGGTGGGGTTGAAACTGGAAAACATCAGCACCGAAAAGCCAAGACTGATGGTCGCCGTAGTAAAAACAATCGGTCTTCCCATATGGCGAATGCTCTTGCAAAGCGCGTTTTCTTTGTTGAGATCTTCTTTGAACTCCCGGTTATAGCGGACAAGGTAGTGGATGGTGTCGTCAACGGCAAGCCCTATGGCGATGCTGGCTATGAGGCTGGTCGCCATTGAAAGGGGGATCCCGAACCATCCCATTACCCCAAAGCTGACCACAATGGGAAAGCAGTTGGGCAAAAGCGCGATCAGTCCCACCTTGTACGACATGAAGAGGAAGAACATGATGGAAAATACCAGGACCAGCGTCAGCGCCAGGCTCTTGACCTGACCTTCTGAGATGAGACGGCTGCTGTGAGAGATAACGATGCCGAAACCTGTTACCTGAAATGACATCTGCTTCGAGAGGTTCTTGAGAAGGTAGTCGCGTATCCTGGCCTCGGTTGACAGGAAATCAATAGAACTGGAGATATGGGTCCTCATCATGATATTGGCCTTGGAAAACTCTGGGGATATGAAGCGGGAAAGCATATCCTGGCCCAACAGGGACTTAAAGCTGTTAACCAGCATTCGGATCTCGAATGCTGCCTCGGGCAGGGCATAAAAGGCCGGATCGTACCGGTTCGATGCATAGTTGATGAGTTTCAGGTAATCCACAAGGGAGATGGTCTTATCCACGCCCGGGAGTGAATTGAGAAAAGACTGAACCTCCTCAATTTTTTTCAGATTTCCCGGATCCTCAAAGCATCCGTCTTCGCACGCTTCGACAACCACGCTCAGGGGGAAGCTGCCGGAGAGGTCCTGGTAGATATCGTGAAAATGTCGGGCCACCGGCGTATCTTTTTTGAAATACTCAAGAGGATTGGTTTCCACCTTGATTTGGAGCATTCCGATAATCCCGGCGAGAGAGACAGCTGCGACAAGGGCAAGGCAGATCTTCTGGCGACGGAGATTGAGGCGGATGATGAAGGACAGGATCCGATCCATAAGCCTTTGTTGCGCTGCCGGCGCCTCTGTCATCCTCTGCCCCCTCGGGACAGGGAGAAGGCCCATGACGGCCGGAAGAAACGTGAGCATAAGAATCAGGAGTGAGAAGATGCCGAAACATGAAAATACGGCGAATTCACGGATTTCAGCAACCCGGTTGACGAGGAGAGATCCCAAGCCAATGGTGGTCGTCATCACCGCAAGAGAGGTAGGGAAACCCAGTTGGCTGAAACACCGTACGACCGCCTCGCGCACTGTGGCGGATTGCGCCGCTGAAGCTGCGTACTCCGGAAAAATATACATGCAGTAGGCGGTTCCAATGGCGATCAGGAACACAGGAACGATCATGGTCAGAAGGGAGAGGGGGGTCCCGGTCCAGGCCATGAGGCCGAAGGTCCAGATCAGGGCCGTCAGAACTGTTCCCGAAGGGATCAGTATCCCGCGCAGGTTCCGGAAAAAGGAAAAAAGGATCAAGCCGATGAGGGAGAATGTGGCGAGGGGAAGCGTCAGGAAATCCTTCTGAGTGAATTGCGCCAAGTCCGCGGAAACGATCGGCATGCCCACCTGGTAAAGGGAAAATCCGTCCTGATAGGCCTTGATCAGATCGTCGACAGCCTGGATCACCCGCTCTTTCTGTTCAAGGTCCTCCAAAACAAGGGTCACCGCCGTGGTCTTGCCGTCTTGTGAGATGAGATTCCTGTGGAACAGATCGACGACAGAGACCACTTTCTGGAAATCAGCAAGGTTCCACTTGCCCGTCATGTCCATGGCCTTCCTAATGCCGGGAAGGCTGATCACCCGCTTCACCCCTTCGATCCGGGACAGGGAACGGCTGAGGCGTTCGATCTGATGGAAGGTCTCAGGGTCAAAAACACCCCCTGTTCTGGCCACGACCAGGATAATTTCCTCGCACCCGAAGCTCTCTTTAAACTCTTGGTATGTCAGGGTTTGGGGGAGATCTTCGATCGCGAGGTCATAGATGGACGTTTCAAATCTAAGGTCAGGCAGGTGTGAAGCAAAAAGAAGCGTGATCAGGCCGATCACAAGGATAACCCGGGCAGGATGGTACACTATATGCTTGAGCCAGAACTCCGGGCGCGCTCTTTCAGGGAAGTGCGGCATTGATATATCCCCACAAAAAACCTGATCGGCCACGGGGGAGGCCTTTCAGGGCCCCCCTGAAAGGATCATCTGACAAAACAGCCCTTCCGCCCACCGCAGAAAACGGCAGGCAGGGAAGGGCTATGACGGAGTTCGCGTTACAGGACCCTGACCTTGTAGACCTCGTTGGAGTGGGGATCGATCACATGCACCGCACAGGCAATACATGGATCAAATGAGTGGACGGTCCGGATGATTTCCAGTGGGCTCTTGGGATCCGCCACCGGCGTGCCGATAAGCGATTCCTCCACCGGACCCAGCTTCCCGGCCTTGCACCGGGGCCCCAGGTTCCATGTGGAGGGGACCACGTACTGGTAGTTCTTGATCTTGCCGTCCTCGATTTCAACCCAGTGACCCAAAGAGCCCCTGGCCACGTCGTTGAGACCGCACCCCTTGCCGGTCTTGGGCATGGTCCATGAGGTATAGGTCTTGTCGTTTCCTTTCTTGAGGTTTCCCACAAGCTCCATAATCCAGGGCTCCATGGCATCGCCGATGGCCACCGTCTCGATGGCGCGGGCCGCGGTTCGGCCCAGAGTGGAGAAGAGGGCCGACGCCGGCAAACTGAGCTTCTGGAGCGCGCCATTGACCAGTTCCGTAATCTCCTTCTTCCCATATCCATAGGCCACCAGGGTCCGAGCCAGAGGTCCGACCTCACATGCCTGGTTGTCATAACGGGGGGCCTTGATCCAGGAGTATTTGTCGGCCGTATCGTACTTGGGGTCGCCTTCGATGGGATTGGTCTCCCCGTTGTAGGGGTGTCGGGCATCATTGCCCTTATACCATGATCGGGTCACGTGTTCGGTGACCTTGTCAGGATCGGCCATCTTAACCCCTTTGAGGTCCCGGTTCATAATCACGCCCCTGGGCAGGAAGAAGCTGTCAGGCTCCTTTGCCGATTCAGGCAGGTCGCCCCAGGCCAGGAAATTGGTTGTTCCGCCGATGGCGCCCCAGTCCTTGTAAAAAGGCGCCACTGCCAGGATATCGGGGAGATAGACATTTTTCACAAAATCCTGGGTCTCCTTCCACAGGAACAGAAACTCCGCAATGCGATCAGGGGTGAGATCCGCCACACAGGTCACGCCCCCGACGGCCAGGGACTGAAGGTGGGGATTCTTGGCCCCGAATACGGCATGCATCCTGGCGGTCTTGGCCTGGAGGCGCAGGGCCTCAATATAGTGGGCTGCTGCCATGAGATTGGCCTCAGGCGGAAGCTTGTAGGCAGGGTGGCCCCAGTAGGCATTGGCGAAGGGGCCTAACTGACCGCTGTCCACAAAGGTCTTGATCCGCTGCTGAACTTCCTTAAAATAAGCCGTGCCCCCCTTGGGACCGTTGCTTACATTGTCTGCCAGGGCAGCGGTCTTCTTGGGATCGGCCTTAAGGGCATTGACCACATCGACCCAGTCCAGGGCCGAAAGCCCGTAGAAATGGACGATATGGTCATGCTGGAACTGGGCCCCGTGGAGCAGGTTGCGGATAATCCGGGCATTGTCCGGGATCTTCACCCCCACTGCATCCTCCACGGCCCGAATGGATGCGAGATAATGGGTATAGGTGCAAACCCCGCATGAACGCTGGGTAAACAGGGGGGCATCGCGGGGGTCCCGCCCCTTCAGAATGATTTCAATGCCCCGGAACATCTGGGCAGAACTCCAGGCATCTTTGACCTTGCCCCCTTCCACCTCCACTTCGATGCGGAGGTGCCCCTCTATCCGGGTAATCGGATCAATAATAATTTTCTTGCCCATGGTATCTCCTCTCTTTTCTTAAGAGTTGTATTCTGAGGCCCAACCGCCGCCCCTGACATCAGCTTTGTTCAAAGAAGGGGGTCATTTCGTCCCAGAAATTAGGTTCGCTGCAGCCGATGCAGGGATGCCCTGCTTCCACAGGCCAGCTCGTCCCGTCGTTGAACTTGGCAATAGGGCAGTTGTTGTAGGTGTCCGGTCCCTTGCAGCCCATCTTGTACAGGCAGTAGCCCATCTTGGCCTCTTCAGAGCCGAATTCTTCTACAAATTCATCATTTTCATAATGGGCCCTCCTGGGGCATTGATCGTGGATGCTCTTGCCGTAAGCAAACAGCGGCCTGCCCAGCTCGTCGAGGGCCGGGAGTTTCCCCAACAAGAGGTAATTGACGACAGTCCCAACAAAATTGATGGGATTGGGCGGGCAGCCGGGGACATTGACCGTCTTGATCCCCAGGGCGTCGCCGACGCCTTTGTACCCGCCGGGGTTGGGCTTGGCAGCCTGAATACCGCCATAGGCCGAGCAGGTGCCGATGCAGATGACGGCTGCTGCCCTGGGACAGACCTCCTTGGCGATCTCCAAGAATGTGCGGCCCCCTATCTTGCCATAGGCCCCGTTGTACTTGGTGGCAATGGCCCCCTCCACCACGCAGATGAACTTGCCGTCATATTTCTTGAGGGCTGCGTGAAGGGCGTCCTCCGCCTGGGTCCCGGATGCGGCCATGATGGTCTCGTGGTAGGCGATATCGAGGACATCAAGGACCAGCTCATCGATCCATGGATACATGGACCTGAGAACCGCCTCCGAGCATCCCGTACACTCGGCAAAGTGAAGCCAGATGACCGGCGGTCTCTGTTTGGGCGCAGCGAAAACCTCTGCAACCTTTGGAATAAAGGACGATGACAGACCCATGGTAGCTGTCAATACGCCGCAGAACTTCATGAAATCTCTTCGCGAGATCCCCTTCCCTTCAAGTCTTTCGTAGAACTCCTTCTCCTCTTTCATGCGGCACCTCCTGATGTAGGTTAACAATCCTTTTTATACACAAACCATTAGATGCAAGGCCAAAGGCCCTCTGCACCAACCCGCCGCATCACACAGCCGGATCAGGACCGGCTTGTCCTCAACCGCCCGGCAGGGTCCCTAAACTTTTCGCGCGTTCAGGAACAACCCGATACAGGTCTGCAATGGCTTTGCTTTTAGATAGATTGAATCAGAAATAAGGGAGTGAAAGGCCAAACAAACAAGTAATTCGTGCACTGGCGCCTAAGCAAAAAAACCGCGTCAATACATCTTGCGTTTGGCTTAGGGAGAAATTTTCATTCACAGGAGGGGGTATTGTCAAGAAAAAAATCCGCAGCCTGCAAATTCTTCAGCGTCTGCCCGCTGTTTTGCACCTGTTTTGGTCTCCTTTCCCTCTCAAATCCGGCGCCGGTTTTCGCTTTAGACCGTCCAATCCGCCGCTGATTGGCATCATCTCAATAAATCGGGGAAATGGCTTCAGGACAATTGGACCAGAAACCCGTTTCTGTAGGTGCGTCTTGAGGCGCACGCCCGCTGTGCGGCTAAAGCCGCACCTGCCTCGGATCGTTGAGATCACACCCTGGGTGTGTCTATTTGGAGAGCTTTTCCAGTTCCTCGACCAGGATCTCCAGCCGGGGCCTCTGATTGATGTCGTGGACGTCGATGTACCGGATGATCCCCTCTTGATCAATGACAAAGAGGGCCCTTTCAGCCATGCCGTCTGATCGCAGGACCCCGTATCGATCTGCCACAGCCCCGTGGGGCCAGAAGTCCGATAGCACGGGAAACCAGAGATTCCCCATCTGCCGGGTCCAGGAATACAGGGTGGGGACATTGTCCACGGTGATGCCCAGAAGGGTCGCGTCATGCTGATCAAACAAGTCCTTGACGATATTGTATCCCGGCCACTGATCCGAGCAGACAGGGGTCCATGCTGCCGGCACAAAGGAGATCACCACATGTTGCTTGCCTTTGAACCGGGAGAGGCAAATCTTGTCTCCAGATACGGACGGGAGGCAGAAATGGGGCGCCCTGTCTCCCGCCTTGACCTTTAATTCACTGTCCCGGGGCTTCATCGTTCCCTGATCGTAGATATTTTCCTTGAAGGCGTCCGATCTGGCGTTGGCCGGCCCTGCCGCAGCGAACACGGCCGTCCAGGTCAGCAAGAGGGCAAAGACAATCTGTTTCATGCTATTTCTCCTGATCCATCCCTGAAGCCTTGACAATGAGGTCAAGAAAATGATTTACGCCTTCCAGCCCCCCGACCCTGGCGTAGAAGACCCGGGTGGTTCCGTCGGCAATCAGCCGGACCCCCGCAAAAAAGGGGGTTCGGACCTCGCCCAAGGCCTTGTGCAGGGCAAAATCCGCATCTGAAACGAGTGGAAAGGGTATCTGATAGCGTTTTTTGAAGACATCCACCTCAAACGCAGTATTGCCGGCCCCGATGCCGATCAGCTTGATTCTTCCCTTCAGGGACGGCGTGTCCTCTATTTTTTCGTAGAGCCGGTTCACCACAGGGGCCTCTGTCTGGCAGTGGGGGCAGTACATGCTGAAGATCTCGACGATGACCACCTGGGCCTTGATGTCGCTGATTCCGAATGCATCCCCCCCCGAAAGACCCAGATAGACCTGTTGGGCAGGGTCCTCAGGGACCGGGAAGGCAATGGATGGAAAGGGATCGCCCACGCGGGGTTCGCCCCCGGCCAGTGCCCCGGGCAAACTGCTGAATGCGATACAGACGCCCACGATAAAGACAGTGAGGTTTTTCATGTTCATATCCTATTTGCAGTCCAAGGGAGAAGAGCCGATCATCCCCAAAGTTGGAAAAGGGGCGCCTAAGCGCCCCTTTTCCTCTTCATTGAAATAAACCGGCCCAGCTAACTGGCCAGTTTATGAATCATGGTCCACTCGCTGGACAGCTCCTTGAGAGATCTCCCGATCTTTCGAAGGGCCATCTTCCTGTCTATGGCAGTGGGCAGGGCATCCACCTTGGCAAAGGTGTGGTACTTGCCCGGCTCGTCCGCCAGGAGATAAAAGACCCTCAGGTCTTCAATCCCGGTAAGCGTGGCCTTGGGGAATTTCTTCTTGGCCTCGGCCAGACGCTTCTGGGCCAGATCGACCATTTTATCCCGATCTCCAAAGTTCATGGCGCCGGTGGGGCAGGTCTTGACGCAGGCAGGGAGGAGCCCGTTATGGACCCTGTCCACGCACATGGTGCACTTGGACAAATATCCGGTCCCCTTCTGGGCCCGGGGGATATTGAAGGGGCACGCGTCAATGATGGTCTGCGCATCCATCTTCCTGAGCTTGTCCGTATAGAGGACTGCTCCGGTCTCCTTGTCCACGATGATGCCGCCCGGGACCTCGTCCTCCGCCGCCTCTAAGCAGGGGGGTTCCACACAGTGCCTGCACTGATCCGGGAAAAAGTACCATACGGGTTTGTTGTTGGGCCCCATGTGTTCCTCAAATCGAACAACCTTGTAGGTCTCGAAAGAGAGGTCCTTGGGGTTCTGCATGCTGCCCCAGTTATGGGTTTGGGTGGCAGGCAACTGATTCCATTGCTTGCAGGCAATCTGACAGCCTCGACATGCAGTGCACAGGGTTGTATCGATAAAAAACGCCTTTCCGCTCATCAGATCACCTCCTTTACGCCTTTCTTACATTGACCATGAAGGCCTTGGTTTCAGGGATCCGGGTGTTGGGATCGCCAGTGGACGGGGTCAGGACATTGGCAGATTCGCCGCCGTCCTTGGGATGCACCCATCCAAAGTGCCACGGGAGGCCCACCTCGTGAACCGTGACCCCCTGGATCTGGAACGGCTTGAAGCGGATGGTCACCATGGCAACGGCCTCTAACTTACCTCGGGCCGATTCCACAATCACCTTGTCGCCGTTCTTGATCCCCCGCATCTTGGCCAGTTCCTGACTCATCTCCACAAAGACCTGGGGCTGGGCCTCCAGCAGCCAGGGCTGCCACCGGGTCATGACCCCGGTCTGCCAGTGTTCGCAGACCCGGTAGGTGCTGGCCACAAATGGATATTTGGGATCGCACGATCTGTAGATGTCCTTGTCCGTGCCGTAGGTCGGCGCCACCGGATTGACCCGCTGAGCGGACATGAGGTTCTTCTCCACCGGACACTCCATGGGTTCGTAGTGCTCGGAGAAGGGACCGTCCGCCATGCCGGGACCAAAAATATGGGCATGGCCTTCGGGCTTCATGATGAAAGGATATTTGGTTGCAGGATTGGGGGTGCCGTCCGCCTTGAGCATGGGGGGCCATCCGCCGTCCGGCACATCGCCCACCCAGGCCCCCTTGCCGCCGCCGGCATTGGGATCCCAGGCAATGACCGGATGTTCTGTATCCCACGGTTTCCCGTATTTATCCACAGAGGCACGGTTGTAGATAATGCGGCGGTTGACCGGCCAGCACCAGGCCCATCCCAGGTTGAGCCCGATTCCGGACTTCTCCCGCTCGCGCCTGGCGGCCATGTTCCCCTTGTTGGTGTAGGAGTTGCAGTAGAGCCAGTTGGCGCTGCTGGTAGAGCCGTCGTCCTGCAGGAATGCAAAGCTCGGGACCAGATCGCCCTTTTTGTAAAGTTTCCCTTTGATGGTGACGTCTTTCAGGAAATAACCGTTGATCTCCTTGGCCATGGCATGGGGGTCAAACTCGCCATGCTTGGTGTAATCCCATTTGAGGTTGACAATGGGTTCGGGAAAGACCGCATCCTTGTCATTTCGGTAAAGATATTGGATCTTTTTCCCGAGCTGGATCAGGATATCTCCATCAGACCAGGCCTCGCCGGGCGGATTGGCTGCCTTGTACCGCCACTGCATCCAGCGGCCGCTGTTGGTGATGGAGCCTTCCTTCTCCACGGAGACGGCGCAGGGGAGCATGAAAACCTCTGTCTTGATCTTCTTGGGATCCATGCCCGGGCCCTTCCAGAAAGAACCGGTCTCGTTGTCAAAAATGTTGACATTCACCATCCAGTCCAGTTTGGCCATAGCGCTCCGGTTTTTGTTGGCATTGGCCCCTGAGGCCGCCGGGTTCATGCCCCAGGCAAACAGGCCCTTGAATTGCCCCTTATACATCTCGTCAAACAGGTCGAGCCATGAATAGGTCTTTCCATCATCCAGCTTGGGGAGCCAGTTGTACCCAAAATCATTTTGCTTTGTCGCCTTGTCCCCAAAGAATGACTTGAGGAGACTGACCGAATATTTTGAATAGTTGGCCCACCAGTTGGCGCTCAAGGGGTCATTGGCCTTGGGCGTGCTCTGTTCATTGTAAACGGCCAGCGTGGGCTGGGAGGCCTTTGGGGTCTTGAGATATCCTGGCCAGATATGGAAGAGGATGCAGTGGTCTGTGGAACCCTGGACATTGGATTCGCCCCTTAGGGCATTGACGCCGCCGCCTGCCACCCCCATGTTGCCTAAGAGCAACTGAATCATGGCCATGGTCCGGATGTTCTGGACCCCCACCGTATGCTGGGTCCATCCCATGGCGTACATGATGGTTCCGGCCTTCCCTTTCTCGCCCGTGGCCGAGTACATCTCGTACACGGTCTGAAGGTCTTCCTTCGGGGTCCCGGTGACGGCGGAAACCGTGTCCAGATCGTAACGGCTGTAGTGCTTTTTGAGCAACTGGAAAACGCAGCGGGGATCCTGCAGAGACCGATCCTTCTTGGGAATCCCTTTCTCATCTTTTACAAAGGCCCAGGAGCTCTTGTCGTATTTGCGCGTCTTGGAATCATAGCCTGAAAAAAGACCGTCATTGAAATCAAAGGCGTCCGATACGATAAAGCCGGCATTGGTATACTCAGCCACATATTCGGTAAAATATTTGTTGTTCTCGAGGATGTACTTGATCATCCCTCCCAAAAACGCGATGTCTGTCCCTGATCTCAACGGGGCGTAAAAATCTGCCTTGGCCGAGGTCTGGGTGAAGCGGGGATCCACGCTGATGAGCTTGGCGCCGCGCTTCATGGCCTCAGTCACCCATTTAAAGGAGATGGGATGGTTGGAGGCCGCGTTGGAACCCATGATGAGGATGCAATCGCTGTTTCTGAGATCGATCCAGTGATTGGTCATTGCGCCGCGTCCGAACGACTCTGCCAGAGCCGCAACCGTGGCGCTGTGTCAGATACG
>ENA-OSEO01005344-OSEO01005344.1-sediment-metagenome-genome-assembly--contig:-NODE-5344-length-12438-cov-4.743548_pt1 | contig 12438 bp, 10 predicted proteins | sample MGYA00237883_ERZ534232 | MGnify/ENA metagenome assembly ERZ534232
GGCTGCCGGTGCCCTACCGGCTGTGCACCTTCTCGCTGGACTTCTACCCCGGCACCGAGCTCTACGAGAAGGCCCGGCAGGAGGGCCTGGTCAAGGACGACCTGGAGCAGGTCTACCGCCACGATTACTTGAGCTGCCGGCCGACCTACCTCAACCGGCTCTTCTTCCTCCTAGACGAGTACGCGGCCCAGGGCCGGGCCATCCCGGAGCGGCGGATGGCCCTCCTGACCAGCCCGATATTGCGGAAGCTGGGGCTGAGCCGGCTCCTCTATCGGGCGGCCCGGCTGTGGATCAGCCACCGGGCGGTCCGGCTCAGGTACATGCTCCGGGAGGGGGCCCGGGATTTGCGCCGGGGAGACTGGCGCCGGATCAGGCGCTACCTGGGCCGGGGAAGGGCCTAGCTCAGGCCGTCCAGGAGAACGCCTTCTGGCCTGCGGCCTGCTGCCAGGGACGCGGCCCTGGCAGCACCTGAAATACTTTGTAGTCGTTAGTTATTAGAGAATGAGCCTCAAGGTGCCCCAAGTCTTTAGACTTGGGAAATGACGATCTCCCTGCACCCGAGTGTTCGTCTGAACCGAGGTGGCCCGGGCATCTTGCCCGTGTCACCATCCCCTGACGATAAGGGAGGAAAAGATCACGGCCAGGATGGCCGTGCCACTTCTCTCGGGGTCAGTCCTGGCCTTCGGCCTGGTGTCATGGACGCAGCCATGACACCACACTATAACCTGTTTAATGGTATGTTAAATATAATTTCATTGGCTTTGACTTTGTGAAATTTAAGGTGCCCCAAGCCTTCAGGCTTAGGCTAATACCTTCCTTGACCGCAGGCTGCTTTTTCAGACCGGCACGACCACCGGCTCGCGCAGGATGAAATCTCTGGCCTGCTTGGCCGCCTGGGCCAGGCCGGGGTGGGTCCGCTGCAGGCCGGCCAGCTGGCGCAGGTTGTCGGCCGAACGGAAGATCAGGGCGGCCAGGTCGCCCGGCTCGACGCCGAAGCCCCGGACGAGCTGATCCCAGTCCCGGCCCGAGGCCCACTGGAAGAGGGCCAGCGAGGGGGCGTAGTGCTGCTTGGGGGTTTCAAAGCCGGCCGCCTTCTGGCGGGCCAGAAGAGGGGCGATCTGTATCTCCAGGCGGCGGAAGGCCGAGCTAAGCTCGGCCGCGGGCGGCTGCTTCTCTCTGGGCCCGCTCCAGGCCCGCTCCCGCTCCAGGACAAAGACGGCCATCAGGCCGGCCAGCAGGGCCGGGCTCAGGTTTGACAGAGCCCCGCCCCGGATGGCCTCGGCAATGGCCAGGGGGTGGTCCAGCCTGAGTTGGGCCGCCCAGCGTCCCTCCTCGGTCAGGGTTCCGTTCTCCAGGGCGAAGCCCTCGGCCCTGAGGAAGTCCAGCCGGTCCAGAAAGCTCAGCCAGATGCGGCGCCTGGCCTCGGCCAACTGCTGGAGCCAGGCCTCGGCCATGTTGAGGCCCTGGGCCAGTTTTGTTCGGCCTATGTCAAAGCAATCGTCCTTCAGGGGGCAGGCCCGGCAGATCGAGGCGGCCAGGAATGCTCGCAAGTGCTCCCGCTCGGCCTGGGCCTGGTCCAGGCGATCCTGGGCCGGCCCGGACAGACCGGCCGGCCGGCCGGCCGGCTCGAACCCGTCCAGGACCAGTCGCCTCAATTCGGGCAGGAGCTGGGGGTCCGGTTTGAGCTGGACCAGGGTCGAAGTGACTTGGTCGATCCGATCCAGGCCCAGGAACTTGAGCCGCAGCCGGCCCTTGCTCAGCTTCATCTTGGGGCCGAGGCGGCTGGCCAGGACCCCGGGCCGGTCCTGGCGGCTGGCCTGGCGGCGGACCAGCCAGGGGCGGCCGCGCCGATCCAGGAAGATCCGTCCCGGCTCGAGCTGGCTCTGGAGCTCCAGCCGGGCCAGCATCTCTTCCCAGTCGTCCTCCAGGGACCGGAGCTGGGCTTCGGCCTGGGCGTGGCGGCGGCGCTGGATGATGGCCTTCTCGACCTCGCCGCAGGCGGCCGTCTTGAGGTCCTCGACCAGCCGGTCCAGGAAGCCCGGCCGCTGCTCCCGGCTCTGGCCGGCCGACTGGAAGGCGCCCAGGGACAGATCCAGGACCGGCCGGACCTCCTCGGGGGTGTGGGAGAGGAGGAGGTTGAGGACCATGGAGAAGCTGAGCTGCATCTGGCTCAGGATGGGCTCGGGCGGGGCCTCCAGGAGATCGGCCACTAGCCTTAAGTCCTGGTGGGGGCCGGGCAGGAGGACGACGAAGCCGACCTTGTCCATGCCCCGACGGCCGGCCCGGCCGGTCATCTGCTTCAGTTCGGTCGAGGTCAGCTCGACAAAGCCCCGGCCGTTGAAGCGGTCGCTCTGGGGCAGGATGACGCTGCGGGCCGGGAAGTTGACTCCCGCGGCCACGGTCGAGGTGGCGAAGATGGCCCGGAGCAGCCCGGCCTGCATCAGCCTCTCCACCAGGAGCTTGAAGTGGGGCAGGTGACCGGCGTGGTGCGAGGCCACGGCGTGGCGCCTCAGGCTGGGCAGGAACCGGTGGCCCTTGAGAAAGGGATACTCCTCCAGGTACTGGTCCACCTTCTGGTTGAGCCGGACGCGGGCCTCGGCCCAGCGGCCGGTCAGGCGCTGCCGGCCGAAGGCCAGGGCCGCGTCGCAGTCGGCCCGGGAGGTCAGGAAGAAGATGGCCGGGAGCAGGTCCAGCTCCTCCAGGGCGAGCAGGACCCTGTCCAGGCTGACGGCCTGGCTCAGGCCGGTCTTGCGCTCGAGGAGGTGGCGGATCTTGGGGGTCAGCCGGCCCCGGTAACGGAGGGGCCAGACCTCGCCGTCCGGGGCCAGGAAGAGGGCCTCCAGGGGCACGGGCCGCTCCTCGGCCCAGACCACCCGGCAGGGCTGGCGTCTGGTCTGGGCCAGCCAGGCGGCCAGCTCCTCGGCGTTGGCCAGGGTGGCCGAGAGCAGGAGCAGCTTGACCCTGGCCGGCAGGTAGATGATCACCTCCTCCCAGACCACGCCCCGGTCGGGATCGGCCAGGTAGTGGGCCTCGTCCAGGATGACCAGGTCAGCGGCCAGGCTCTCGCCCTGGGCCATGGCGTCGTAGAGCTGGTTGCGCAGGATCTCGGTGGTGCCGACGATGACGGGCGCCTCCGGGTTCTCCTTGCGGTCGCCGGTCAGGATGCCCACCTTCTCCGGGCCGAACCTGGACCCGAATTCGAGGAACTTGGCGTTGGAGAGGGCCTTGAGGGGCGAGGCGTACCAGGAGCGGCCGCCCTGGGCCAGGACCCAGTCCATGGCTTGCTCAGCGATCCAGGTCTTGCCCGCGCCGGTGGGGGCGCTGACCAGGACGTCGGCCTGCCTGATCAGCCCGATGGCCTCGGTCTGAAAGGGATCGGGCACGAACGGGGCGGCCTCGGGCAGGCCTATGTCGGCCAGGAGGGGCCGGACCAGGCGCGAGGCTCTGGGCCTGAAGGGCTTCTCCGAGGTCTTGGGGTCTCTGGCTCGACTCACCGGCATCGCCTCGCGGCCAGGGGGACGGCCCCGGGCCGAGGCTATCCTATTACCCCAGCCGCCCGGCGACTGCAACCGCCCGGGCCTGGGGGCGCTCAAGCCTAAAGGTTGACAACCTCTCGGGCTCTCCTGTAGCATTTTGACGGGTGGGTTCACAGGGAGCCCCGGCAGGGTGGTCTCGAGCGAAGCGGGTCGGTTCGCTCGAGAATAGCCCAGCCAACTCGGGCGATACCGTACCAGCGGAGAAATGTTCTCAACGGCGCTTCTTCTCTCGCCCGGCCCTGCTCTGGCTCCTGATTGGCTTTTCTAAATCATGGAAGAATTAAGGAGGGACGGGAATGAGGACTTCCAGGCTCTGGTTTGTCGTCTTGGCCGCGACCCTGGCTCTGGTCTGGACGGGCGGCGCCCTGGCCGCCGACACCATCAAGGTCGGCGTGGTCTTGCCCCTGACCGGCAAGCAGGCCAAATTTGGCGAAATCGAGAAAAACTCCTTCCTGATGGCCCTGGAAGAGATCAACGGCGCCGGCGGGGTCAACGGCAAGAAGATCGAGCTTCTCATCGAGGATGACACCTCCAAGCCCGACGTGGGCCGCTCGGCCATCGAGAAGCTGATCGCCCAGGACAAGGTCATCGTCATCGGCGGCGGTTACTCCTCTTCGGTCACCTACGCCATGTGCGCCGTGGCCCAGCAGCGCAAGGTTCCCTTCGTGGTCAACACCGGCTCGGCCGACAAGATCACCGAGCAGGGCTGGAACTACATCTTCCGGATCAACCCGCCGGTGAGCGAGTATCCCAAGGGTTTGAGCACCTTTCTGACCGAGGTGGTTAAGCCCGAAACCGTGGCCATCCTCTACGAGAACAGCCTCTTCGGCCAGTCCGGCTCCAAGCAGTTCTCGGCCCAATGTGAGGAGTTGGGCTACAAGGTCGTCCTCAAGGAGGGCTACGAGGCCGGGGCGGTCGACTTCAAGCCGCTCCTGATCAAGGTCAAGGCGGCCAAGCCGGACATGGTCTACATGATCTCCTACGTCATGGACGCCGGCCTGCTCATGCGCCAGTCCAAGGAACTGGATCTCAACCCCAAGCTCTTTGTCGGCGGCGCGGCCGGGTTCACCCTGCCCGAGTTCTTCAAGAACGCCGGCGACGCGACCCAGTACGTCTTTTCGGCCACCCTGTGGGTGCCTGAGGTGCCCTATCCCGGGGCCAAGGAATACTACGACAAATACGTCAAGAAGCATAATCAGCCCACCGAGTACCACGGCGCCGAGGCCTACGCCGACCTGTACGTCATCGCCGACGCCCTCAAGCGGGCCAAGGAGCTGACTCCCGAGGCCGTTCGGGCCGCCCTGGTCGAGACGGACATGATGACCGCTTTCGGCCCGGTCAAGTTCGTCTCCTACGGCAAGAAGACCCAGCAGAACAGCCTGCCCACCTTCCTGGTCCAGTGGCAAGACGGCAAGCTGGAGACGGTCTGGCCCAAAAACGTGGCCACTAAGTCCTTCGTTTATCCCGTGCCCGAGTGGTCTAAGCGCTAGCCAACAGCCGGGGTCCCTCTGGATTGCCAGAGGGACCCGGCTTGCTCAGGCGAGGCGGCGATGGAAGTCTTCTGGCAGACGCTGGTGGCTGGTGTGCTCAAGGGCGGGCTCTACGCCCTGATCGGCATCGGCATGACCCTGATCATGGGCGTCATGGGCATCATCAATCTGGCTCACGGCCAGTTGATGATGGTGGCCATGTATCTGACTTATGTCTGCTTCCATTATTTGGGTCTTGATCCATACCTTGTCTTGATAATCTCCATGCCCGGCCTCTTTCTGCTGGGGGTGGTCATCCAGAAGTACTTGTTGAATCCCTTGCTCAAGGTCGAATCCCTTCTGCCCGAGAATCAGGTCCTGATGACCGTGGGCATCGGTATGGTCCTGACCGAAGTGATGCGCTTCATATTCACCAGCAATTATCTCTCGGTCAAAACAGGCTATTCCGACGCCACCTTCTTCATCGGCGGCGTCTCTTTCTCGGTCGCCCTGTGCATAGCCTTCTTCTTCGCCGCTCTGCTGACCGCGGCCATGTTCTGGTTCCTGATCAAGACCGACCTGGGCCGTTCCATCCGGGCCGTGGCCCAGGACGTCGAGGCGGCCAGTCTGATGGGCGTCAACGCCGAACGGATCAGGACAATGACCCTGGGGCTCGGGGCGGCCCTGGTGGCCGCGGCCGGGACCTTGCTCCTGCCGGTCTACTATCTCTTCCCGGACATCGGCGGTCCTTTCACCCGAAAAGCCTTCGTCATTACCATCCTCGGCGGCCTGGGTTCCACCGTGGGGGCCATCTTCGGCGGCATCACCCTGGGCCTGGCCGAAGCCTTTGGGGCGACCTACATCGGCATGGACTTCGAGGACATGGTCGGCCTGGTCATCTTCATCCTGGTCCTGCTCTTCCTGCCCGGCGGGTTCAAGCGCTTGACAAAGGTCTGAGAATGATCAAGCCGCGTCTAAACCACCTGATAGTGCTCCTGCTCCTGATCCTCTTTCCCCTGGTGGTCAAGGACGCCTACTACCGACACCTCATGATTCTGGTCCTGATGTGGGTGACCATCGGCTCGGGCTGGAACATAATCGCCGGCTACACCGGCCAGGTTTCCTTCGGCGACGCCTGCTTCTTCGGAGTGGGCGCCTACACGGCCGGGCTGTTCGCCCACAAGCTGGGCCTCTCGGCCTGGTGGGGCCTGGCCCTGGGCGGCTTCACCGCCCTGGCCATCGCCTTTCCCTTCGGCTGGATCTGCTTCCGGCTGCGAGGCGCCTATTTCGCCTTGGCCACCCTGGCTCTGAATGAAGTCTTTCGCCACATGGCCACCATCTGGGAGTCCCTGACCGAGGGCATGGTCGGCATCCTCATCCTCCAGACCTTCGTCTCCAAGGTGCCCTACTACTACATCGCCCTGGCTCTGGCCGTGGCCTCTCTGCTGACCATCGAACTGGTCGTCCACTCCAGGCTGGGCTATTACTTCGTCTCCATCCGCGAGGACCAGGACGCGGCCGAGAGCATCGGCATCAACACCCATTACTACAAAATGGTCTCGCTCAGCTTCGCCGCCTTCCTGACCGGCATGGCCGGCTCGCTCTACATGAACTACATGGGCTTCATTGATCCAGAGGTGGTCTTCTCCCTGCACGACATCTCGATCATGGCCATCCTGGTCGGCATCGTCGGCGGGGTGGGGACGATCTACGGCCCGGCTGTGGGCGCCTTTGTCATGGTCGCCGTCCAGGAGGTCTTCCGGACGGCCGGCTTTGGCGCCTTGAGGGCCCTGACCAGGGCCTCTGGCTGGTCGTTCATGGAGCTGGTGACCAAGTACGTCAGCGAGTCCCACGTGTTCACCTTTGGCGTGCTCGTGGTCGTGGTCATCCTGGTCATGCCCAACGGCCTGGTCGGCGACTGGCCCAAGATAAAGCGCGCCTTCGGCCTCGGGCGCTCGAGGGGATGAAGTAGTGGCCGTTCTGGAGCTTCAATCCGTGAGCAAGAACTTCGGGGGCCTCCGGGCGGTGGATAACGTCAGCTTCGAGGTCCAGTCGGGTGAGATATTCGGCCTCATCGGGCCCAACGGTTCGGGCAAGACGACCATCTTCAACCTGATCAATCACTACTACCCGGTCTCGAGCGGGCGGATTTTCTTTGGCGGCAAAGACATCACCCGACGCAAGACCCATCAGATCTGCAGCTTGGGCATTGGCCGGACTTTCCAGGTGGTCAAGCCTCTCAAGCGGATGACCGTTCTGGACAACGTCATCGCCTCGGCCTTTCTCCGCCACCGATCCGTGTCCCTGGCCCGCGGGGCCGCCGAAGAGGTGCTGGATTTCTGCGGCCTGACTTCCTACCGGACCTACCTGGCCCGCAGCCTGCCCATCGCCTCGCGCAAGCGGCTGGAGATCGCCCGGGCCCTGGCCACCCAGCCCAAGCTCCTCCTCCTGGACGAGACCGCGGCCGGCCTGAATCCGAGCGAGCTGGACGAGGCCATCGGGCTGATCAAGCAGATCCGAGAATCTGGCATCACCGTCATCATCGTCGAGCACATCATGAAGGTCATCATGACCATCTCCGACCGCATCCACGCCATCAACCACGGCCAGACAATAGCCGAAGGTTCGCCGGGCGAGGTGGCCCGCGATAAAAAGGTCATCGAGGCCTACCTGGGCGAGGAAAGCCATGCTTGAAGTCGAGGCCATCGACGTCTTCTACGGCGATCTGCAGGTCCTCTGGGGGGTCAGCTTTGAGGTACATGAGGGCGAGACCGTTGTCCTCATCGGCGCCAACGGGGCGGGCAAGTCGACCACTCTGAAGACCATTTCGGCCCTGCTGACCCCGGCCAAGGGCCGGATTCTCCTGGAGGGCCAGCCGATTCACACCCGCAAGCCTTACGAGATCATCGAGATGGGCGTGGCCCACGTGCCCGAGGGGAGGCGGCTCTTCGGCGAGATGAGCGTGGAGGAGAACCTGATCATGGGCTCGCTGGCCCCCCAGGCCAGGAGCCGGAGACCGGAGAGTCTGGAGCGGGTCTACGAGGTCTTTCCGCGGCTCAGGGAAAGGCGCCGCCAGACCGCGGGCACCCTGTCCGGCGGCGAGCAGCAGATGGTCGCCGTGGGCCGGGGGCTGATGTCGCGGCCGAACCTGCTCATGTTCGACGAGCCGTCCCTGGGCCTGGCGCCCATCCTGGTCCAGGAGATCTTCAAGATAGTCAACAGGATAAATGAGCAAGGCGTGACCGTGCTCCTGGTCGAGCAGAACGTCCACCACACCTTGGCCATGTGCGACCGGGCCTACGTCCTGGAGAACGGCCGCATCGTCATGAGCGGCGCCGGCCAGGAGCTGATGCAGAACGACCACGTCCGGGAAGCCTATCTGGGCGTCTGAGCCCTCGCTCCGCCGCGGTTATCTCAAGCGCTCCCCTTGGCCAGGGCCTACCCCGAGCCCGGCCGGGCTTGACAGGCCGGCCGGCCGGTGGGGTATGCTGGGCTGGAGCGCAAATCGAGAGAGGAGGGCGCTGGTGCTTCTGGGGAGACATCTCTGTCTGATCGGCGGCTGGACTCGGCCCGGCCTGGGCCGGTCAGGGTAGGGCGGGACCTTGTTCGCCGATTCCGGGCCCTTTGTCCGGCGGAACGGCAAGCTCTGGTTCGTCGAACGCCTGGACGAGCACCGGGGCCACTACTTCGAGGTCGAGCGCCTGGTCCACTCGGAGCAGACCGCCTTTCAGCGGATCGACGTCATCGAGACCAGGGCCTTTGGCCGGATTCTGCTAATCGACGGCGATCCCCAGTCCACCGAGGCCGACGAGTTCATCTACCACGAAGCCCTCATCCACCCCGGCCTGATCCCCCTGGCCGGGAGGGGGAGCCTCAGCGCCCTGGTCCTGGGCGCGGGCGAATGCGCCAGCCTGAGGGAGATCCTCCGCCACCCCGAGGTGGTCAGGGTGGTCGGCGTGGAGATCGACCCGGCCATGCTGGAGGTGGCCAGACGCTACCTGCCGACCTGGCCGGCCGGGGCCCTGGAGGACGAGCGCGTCGAGGTGGTCATAGACGACGCCTCGGACTTCGTGCCTCGCTCCAGGGAGCGCTTCGACTTCATCGTCCTCGATTTGACCACGCCGCGACCGGGATCGCCATCTAAAGACCTGTTCAATGAAGTATTTATCGTAGAAATTAAGAAACTACTAAAGCCAGGTGGGGTCCTGGCCGCCCAGGCCGATTACCGGGACCTGGGCCGGACCAGGACCGCCAAGCTCCTGGCCGCCTTCGGGCGGGTCTTCGGCCAGGCGGCCAGCTACGGCGCCTACGTGCCTTCTTTCTACTGCATCTGGAACTTCGTCGTCGGCTCAGACAAGCCAGGACGGGTCCGCTGCGACTACAGCCGGGCTCGGGATTACTACCGGCGGCACCTGGCCGGGCTGCGCTACCTGAGCCCGGATCTGCTGGCCTGCCTTTTTGCCAGGCCCAAGTACTCCCTCCAGTTGGGTTGAAGGCCGATCAGCTTCCGGACGTCTCCGGCCGGACGTTAAGGGGCGGATGAAACATGCTCAGGTGGGTCGTGGGGTCGTAGTAGCGCAGCCCCTTGAGGCCCAGGGCCTCGACTCTGGCGGCCACGTCCAGCTCCAGGGGCCTGAGGGAATCCATCGAGGCCAGGACCACGCTCCAGGGCTCCTCAAAGGAAGGCACGAAGCTCCAGGCCAGGTGAATATTACCGAAGGCCTGGCCGATCCGGCCGAGCAGCTCGGCGTGGAGACGGGCCGGCCCGGGCTTGAGGGACAGGCCGCCGGTCTGGATGACAAAGACTCCGCCCGGTGCCAGGGACCGCTTGATCAGGTCGTAGAAGGCCGGCCCGAAGAGCTCGGCGGTCAGCTCGCCCCTCTGGCCCTGGCAGTCGAAGGGGTCGGTCAGGTCGGCCAAGACCAGATCCCAGCGCGCCTCGTCCCTGGTCTTCAGCCAGGCAAAGGCCTCGTGGACGTGGACCCTGACCTTGGGGTGATCCAGAGAGCCCTCGTTGATCGAGCTCAGTTCGGAGCGGGCGACCTCGATCACCCGGCCGTCCAGGTCAACCACGTCGGCCCGCTCCAGGCCGGGGTAACGCAGCAGCTCCCTGGCCGCGCAGCCGTCGCCGCCGCCCAGGACCAGGGCCCGCCTGGGGCCGCCCGAGAGGAGGGCCGCCGGGTGGACCAGCATCTCGTGATAGATGAACTCGTCGGCCGCGGCTAATTGCAGCTTTCCGTCCAGAACCAGGCAGCGGCCCCACTCGGCCGTGTCCAGGACGGCGATCTCCTGGCAGGTCCCCCGGATGACCCTGGGCGGCCCGGTGAGCTGGATCAGAGTCAGGTGGGAGGGGGAAAAGGGGCTCAGGAACCAGCCCTGGCCGGTCTCCTCCAGGATTCTGACCAGCCGCCGGCCGCTTTCGCCCCCGTCCAGAATGGCCGCGGATATCCCGGTCCGGGGGACCGTCCGGATCTCAGAAGTTGTCCGCCTCTTGGGCCGGTCCATCCGAGGCTCCTTCACCGTCCTGGCCCAGGATGCGCCGGACCCGAGGCCGGTAGCTCTCCCGGCCGCTCAGGCGGCGTCCCAGGGCCCAGGAGAAGGCCGCGGCCAGACAGGCCAGGCCCAATCCGGCCAGGACCGAACCGCTCTGACTGCTCAGGCCGATCTTGGGCCCCAGGGCCTGACCGGCCAGGACCCCGGCCAGCAGACCCAGGATCGGGACCATGTAAAGGAGAAAGGTGGCCACCAGGAAAGGCTTGGTCTCGAAGGCGATCTGGACGCGCTGCCCTGACTTGGCGCCCAGGGGGTTGTCGACCTCGACCAGCATCACCTGCCCGCCGCCCATCATCTCGCAGCAGCCCCTGGCCCGGCACTGGCCGCAGGCCTCGGTCCGGGTGGTCTTGACTTTGGCCCGGGGCCCCAGGGTGGATTCGACGACGCCGACTTCGGTGACCATGATGCTCCTCTAGTACCACGGCCCCCGCACCCCAGCAAGATTCGGGTTCAGAGCTGGTCGTCAGCCGTCTCGCAGCCCGCGGTCGTGGGCGGCCTGAAGTAGGGCAGGACAAAGTCGATCAGGGACTTGACCACGATGGCCACGGGCAGGGCGAAGAGAACCCCCAGGAAGCCCCAGGTCCGGCCGCAGACAAGCACGGCGAAAATGATCGCCGCCGGGTGGATGCGGACGACCTTGCCCATGAGCAGGTGAACCAGGATGTTGCCGTCGATGAGCTGGATGACGGCGAAGGCCCCCATGGCCCAGAAGAACTCCGGGCCCAGGCCCCACTGGAACAGGGCGACCAGGAGAATGGGCGGAATGGCCATCAGGATGCCCAGGTAGGGGATGAGGACCGAGATCCCCGAGATCAGGCCCATCAGGACACCGAAGCGCAGATCCAGGACCACGAAGGCGGCCACCGAGGCCGCGCCGATGATGACCATCTCCAGGAACTTGCCCCGGATGAAATTGCCCAGCTGGGTGTCGATGTCGGCCAGGACCTTCATGAAGAGCTGGCTCTGGGTCGGAATGAACTGGCCCAGCCAGCAGACAATGTTGGTCTTGTCCTTGAGGAAGAGCAGGATCAGCAGCGGGACCACGAAGAGGTAGATGGCCACGTCGAAGAGGCCCGAGACGAAGAGAAACGAGCGGCTGACCGCTTGGCGGCCCAGCTTTTCCAGCTCCAGGGTCAGGCGGGGGACCAGGTCATTGAGATAGGACGGGTCCAGGCGGGTGGCGTAGCGGGCCTGGAGTTCGGATATGATCTGCTGGACCTTGACGGCCATCTTGGGCAGGGCGGCGATTAGAGAGGTGACCTGATCCACCAGCAATGGGACCAGCCAGACGACCAGGCCGGCGCAGGCGGCCATGAAGAAGCAGAAGACGATCAGGACGGCCAGCCAGCGCGGCAAGCCCCGGCAGACCAACCGCCGGACCAGCCCTTCGAGGAGATAGGCCAGGACCACGGCGGTCAGAAAGGGGGACAGGGCGCCGCCGAAGAAGATGATGATCCCCAGGACGCACAGCCCCAGGACCCAGACCACCACCACCTGGGGGTTGAGCAGGCCGTCGAGGACGCGGCGGAACAGCTCTCGCTCGGCCATCAGACCGCCGCCTCCGGGCCGGCCTCGCTCCAGCGGGCCTGAATCAGGGCCGCCGCGGCCAGGGCGGCTGTCTCCGAGCGCAGAACGGCCGGGGTGAGCCCGGCCGGACGGAAGCCGGCCGCCTCGGCCGCGGCCAACTCCACCGGGCTAAAACCGCCTTCGGGGCCGACCAGCAAGAAGACCTCCTCGGGCGCGGCCGCCCGGTCTAAAAGTCCGACCAGGGGCAAGCCGGCGCGATCCAGAACCAACCTCAATTCGGCCCTCCGGGCCAGGTCCAGGGCCTGGCTCAGGTTCATGACCGGGTGGATCAAAGGACCCCTGGAACGATAGCA
>ENA-OSEO01005345-OSEO01005345.1-sediment-metagenome-genome-assembly--contig:-NODE-5345-length-12437-cov-3.357605_pt1 | contig 12437 bp, 9 predicted proteins | sample MGYA00237883_ERZ534232 | MGnify/ENA metagenome assembly ERZ534232
TCCACCGTAGGCACGGACCATTTCTTTGCAGACGAGCAGCACAATCAGCGCTGCGATTACGATCAGGTCGGCTTTTGATTGTCGCACCGTGGTCAGAATGACCACGATGCTCTCGTTGATGGCGCTGATTGTCATTTCTAGCGCTCCTGTTTTCTCAGCGGATTACCCGAGACCTTGTCCAGGGGTTTCCGCCATAACTTGGTGTGATGGGACTCAGCTGCCCACGAAGCTGGCGGTGGGTTGCTGGCCAGCACCTGCTCGACCCCGCCAGAGCTGCAGGGCAACTCCCACGAAGCTGAGCAGGACCAGGGTATATAGCCCCCATTCGGGGGACCATCTCCGCGTGTAGATCAGCACTTCAGCGACGAGCGTATTCAATACGATGCTGCCCACTACTGCCAGGGTAAGCTCGATAAGCCAGCTCCTGACCGGCAGCAGTTTAACGAATGCCATGCCGGGACAGACGAGAAGAAACCAGAATACGAGCACGGAACGAAACGGCGACTGACTGCCGGTCGTCACCATGAGACTGACCCCGACTGCGGAAACAGAGATAACTGCCGGCCACGTTAGCGAACGGTTCATTGCGGCACCCCTCTTGTTTGACTGGCAAGCACGAACACGGCGGCATCCGGATTCCTGTAGATCACCCTGAACTTGGGCGATTCGAGCAGAGCAAGCTCTATCTTCTGCAGTGAGCCTGCCGGCATGGCGCCCGTCATATCAATCGCTGCCTTCTGGCTCCGGCTGAGCACCAGGTAGGCTGTCGGATAGCTCTCCATTATTGGAGAGAGGAAATCGACCGGTGCGGCGATCAGCTCCTCTCGATCCTCAACCAACATACTGATGAGCGACAAGTAGTCGTAGTCCTCATAATTCTGGTGTTGCAGGCTGTATCCCCATGCGCCGTCGATCAGCAGAGAATGGGCGGGCGCAATGTTGTGGATAAACTCTGTCGCTGCCACCTCGTCCTGGGTGAAGTAATACTGCCGTTCCTTCCCGTAATACCCAAAGAGCAGCCCTACCAACATGACCAGGCTCAGCAAGATCGAGAGCACTGCTGTGCGTTGCCGCCGGCCCGCCTGCGGGCTGGGGTACAGTGCAGCTGCGGCGAAAAATGCCAGAAACGGTAGGGCAAACAAGTACACTCGGAATACGATTTCCCCTCCGTACGAATTTGCTGCGAGCAACGGAAATGGGGCAAGCAGCAGGAGAATCGCCGGCAGGTCCCAGCGGCCACGACGCACTCGTCTGCTGAAACCGTAGAGGGCCATGATAGCGACCAGGGCACTCAGCGTTCGATCGATCAATGCGACGAGAGCCTGCCCCGGACTGGCATCCGCCAGATTGATGAAGTTGGCGCCGAAATTTCCCAGAAACCTGCCAATGGAACGGACAATCCAGTACAGGCTGTGATTCATGAACGGTTCGGCCATGTACATGAACCAGGTTGCAGTCAAGACCAGCATCAGGATGGGCAGGCTGCGCAGAGTAATGATCTGGAAGCCCACCAGCAAGGCGAGGCTGACGATCACCAGTAGCGGAGTAAGCTGGTGGCTCGAGACGATCACGATGAAGATCAGCGTGATCATCAGAACGAGACCCACGCGCTGAGTTGGCCGCGCATCAGCCGCCAGTGTATCGTCGCCCGGTCTGGAACGGTCCATGATGTGGCTTAAAGCGGAAGCCAACCTCTTATACCTGACCCAGCGCATGATGGTTGCTTCGGAAGGGTGGGCAAAAACCCTGAACCAATTGAGCGTGATACCAACGACAACCAGGTACAGGCTGTAGGTCAAAGACTGTGGTGCAAAATAGTCCTGCCCCACCCAATTCGCCAGGAAAAAGAACCAGATGCTCAGCCAGATCAACCGCTGGTCTCGCGTGAATGTCCGGACGATCAACAATAACGCACCAATGTCCAGTAGATTGAAGAATAGCGGTGCCCATCCGGCGTAACCTATCGCGCTCTTCAACCCGGCCACTTCGGTGATCAGTGCGTTGAACGCAAAGAAACCGGGCCAGTTGTGATAGACATCCAGATATGTGGCGTATGGGTCGACGGCGCCGTTACGCTGAATGTAGTCGACGATGGCAACGTGCTTCCACGCCCAGGCGTAGCGCAACGTGCCATAAAGCAACTGCGGAGTGCCGTGGATAATCAGTATTAACGCCACGACATGCAGGACCAGGACCGGTGCGCCAGCCTCTCGGTAGTAGACGTTCAAACAGAAGCCGATAGTCAGCAGGCCCAGCGCGACGTAGGTCCACGGCGAAAGCACCGACACCAATCCCACATCGTTCATCGCGCGCACGTCGACGTTTGACAACGACAGCGTCCAGATCAAAAACGCGGTCGCTACCGGAAGCAGCATCAGCGGTCCCACCGTCCTGGTTATGGTTTTAGAGGATTCGCAAGACATTGTCGACATTTTTCGCTAACCACATCGGATGGTGGACGTAAAAAGTAGATTTGGAAAAGTTGGCTGTCACATGCCACAACCATGTCAACAACAGCACTGTCCGCATTTCGAGAGCATCCCCTGGTGCTGATAACTGGTGCGTCTCCAGCAAGGTACGTTCTTCAGAGGTCCAACTTGCTGCGGTGAGCAGCTCCTGCATGATCTCTCCCATTGCACGACAATCCGCAGGGGTGCGGATCGCCAGGAGAAACAGCATCACATCGGTTGCCGGTAAGCCGGTGGACACCGCGAGGTCCCAATCGATGATTCCGGTTACTTTGCTGCCATCGGGCGCCATCAGGATGTTTCCCGGCGCGAAGTCACCGTGCGTCCAACTAACCGCAAGCGTACGGCCCATCAATGTTGCACGCAATTCCTCAGCCAGCCGCATGAGTGCAGGGGCGTTGTCTTTGTGATGCAGGCCCGTTTCCGACATCCGGCGGAGGGTAGCGATCGGCGCATCGACCCACTGTTGCAACAGCTGCGCGTCTGCTTGAACGGAACGAGCGGTGCGCCGGTGCAGTCCCCCAATGGCTTCGACAGCGAGGTGCAGCAAGCGCGCTCTGCTTTCCGGGTCGAACAGCATTTCGCTCAGAACGACACCGGGGACGATCCGTTCCACCGTATAAGGTTGCTTTCCTGCCTGGCCCTCGGCCAGGATCAGCGGAAGCAGAGCACGCCAATCGCCGAGTCGAGAATCTGCGCGCAGCTCGGTCAGGACGCCGTTCTGGCGTCGCAGGTTCGCTGCAGCGATGGTTGTTCTGGGCATCTTCAACAAGACAACCGGCGCGTCGCGAGGTGGCCCCAAGGCGACGACAACCAAATCGGCGAATGTCCCGACTCTGTAGTGGATGTCCCAGGTTTGAATTGGAGGGAGGTCTGGCCAAATCGGAAGTGCTGTCAGAACATCCGCAGTAAGCTTGGGAGCTTTCAACACATGCAATTTGTCATCCCAGTACCACAAGGGGCGGTGGCAAAAAGACAACAGATATGTAAGGGATGGAACATGGAGCTTGCTCAGCCAGACGGTACGCAGCCGCGTGCCAGCCAACAGAATCACCGCCATAGCCGTTTGGCTGATAAGCCAGGCCATCCCGATGCCGGTGATGCCGTGCGTTCCCATCAGGAAATAACTGAGCGAGATTGTCAGGATGCTCAATGACGCCGGGACGACGACGACGGTCCGCATGCGGCGGCGAACACGAGCAGTCGTGGTATATATGGACGTGACGGCGTGGGGAAGGGCCGACAATGCCAGCAGGCGGAGCAAGGTGGCTGCATCTGAGGAGTAGCCCTTGCCGAAGAGCAACAGGATATCAGGCGCGCCTACGAGCACGACTGCGACGACAGGCACTAAGAGTGCCAGGGTCTGGACGAATACCCGGTAACTGTAGGCGTCGAGTTTCCCAGGATCCGTGGCTCCTTCGGCCAGCAGGGACTGTCCCATGCTAATACTCACCAGATACAGAGAATAGGCCATCGTCCATGCCAGGTAGTAATAGGCGTTTTCCGTGGCGCCAATCTGCTGTGTGACCATGATGGGTAAAACGGTGTATGTCGCCTGGGTCAATACCGATCCGAAGTAATCGCTCGCAACGTAGCGGGCAATGTGTGAGAGCACGATCGGTTGCGCTTTTCCTTCACTGGCTATGACGTGCCTTGGAATCAGTTTTCTGAAAAGCAACAGGTTCACAGGCACAATCGTCAGCAATAGCGGAACCGTCCAGGATGCCAGCACGCCGTAGCTGGGAATGGACTGTGCGAGGACCACAAGGAAGCCGATCTTGAGAATGGCGAAGACCGTATTTCCGACCGGTACCCAGGTGGCCTGTCTCAAGCCGGTCAGCGCGCTGTCCTGCAGCACGAAGATACACCACAGGATTGCCGAAGCGGTAAACCAAATGACAATAACCGGGCTTGAACGTAGAAAACCCAGAGAAGGGGCCCAGAGATCCAGTCCGGCGAGAAAGACCAGACTGACCACCAACGCCAGGAATGCGCTGATCGCGTATGAATAACCGATCAGACGGGGCGTATCTTTTCCGGCACTGGGGATGAAGCGGTTTAGGACACTCATCAGGTTCAGTTCTGAGAAAAACGCCAGGAAGGTCAACACGGACAACGCGGCTGAGTTCAACCCGATCACTTCCGGAGGATATGTACGGGCGGCCACTATCCAGTACAACATGCCAAGTCCGGCTGTGACGGCTGAGCTGAGCACCAGGGCATAGCCATTACGGAACAACGGAAGACGTAGGTGGCTACCGATTTGCATCAACACAGAGGACTTGGCTGCACGGGCGAAGACAGACATGTTACACCCTGCCTTCCGCCGGCGCGGTCAATCTTCGATACAGCCGGAGTATCTTTGTGGGGATCCATTCGGAGGGAGGTGTGACGCGTAGCCCTTCCCCCTTCAGCAGTTTGCCGAGGTGGTCCACCCCGATTTCGGGATAGACGACAATGCGTGACAGTGCAAAGATGTCGTCGGTGGTCGTACTCATCGCGTCCTTGACGGCGCAAGCAGAGGCGTATCCTGCATCGATGACCAATTGGCGAACCTTGGGACTGTGGTGACCGTGCGGATAGGCAAAGGTCGAGACAGCTCGCCCCAGATGTTGTTCCAGAATATCCTTGGAGCGGAAGATCTCGTCCCGTGCCTTGTTCGTCGGGATGATGTCCAACTGCGGGTGATTGACGGAATGTGCACCGCACTCAATGCCGCTTGTGCAGATTTCAGCCACCTGATTCCACGTCATCATCGGACGGTTGCCCTCGCCATCGGGAGCCAGCCAACGGCTCTCGCCACCCACGAACCCGCTGACGATATACAGCGTTGCCGGAAATCCATACGCGCGGAGAAGCGGATACGCGCCGGTGTAGAAGTCCGCAAGGCCGTCATCGAAGGTGATAACTACCGGACGTTCAGGCAGGGCACCCGCATTCCCGGACACGATCTGGACGAATTGTCCTACGGTGAGCGGCGTGTAGTTCCGGTCATGCAGATAAGCCATGTGTGTTGCGAACTGCTTCGGAGAAATCGCCCAGGGTCTGAATTTTGGGGCCACATCGTCCGCCATGCTGTGGTACAGTAGGATGGGAACAGGCGTACTCATGGGACGATCTCCTGTTTGCTTGGTACCCCTTCCACATCGGGGCGATGGGGTAGCTTCTCGACCGGCTGTCGGGCTTCCCCCCGCAGTTTCGCATGGTGCCAGTAGCTGCGCAGATACGCAATCGGCCCGTATAACATGCCTTTGCGCTCCTGAATGAGCAGCTCTTGCGGAAAGCTGGCTGACCTCTGGATGACCTTCGGTGAGCGGGCCTGTAACATGTAGTATACACCGATCGGTACTCTGACCGCAACATCGATCAAGCGCAGTGGGTTGTCCTTGATTGACTTGGCGAGAAATGCCGTCAATCCTGCGCCATAACCGTAGGCCATTTTGCGCAGTCCGGCATATTCCCGCCGGTGGAAATGCCATAGGACCGCCGAGGGTTGGTACACGAGTTGGTACCCACCGACAATCGTGCGGAAGAAGGCGTCGAGATCGTCGCCACCGAGCGCCGGGGTTCCGGTGCCCAGATCGGCCGCAAAGCCGCCCATTTCGCGCAGTGCCGAAGCCTTGAAGGCCATGCTCGCACCCGTACCAAACCAGCCAGCCGAATACGGATACAAGGCACTGGAATCGCGGTGCGCTGCCATGTCAAATAAGCGCGGAATGAAACCTTTGCTCAGCCCGACGTATTGCTCTACGAGCCACTGCGCAGGTGTCTCGATCTCGGCTGGCAAGACGATCCCTGTGACACATGCGACGTTGGGCGCTGTGTCGAAACCGCGGACCAGTTCCGCAAGCCAATGCCTGTCGACCAGCACATCATCGTCCGTGAACGCCACGATTGGGGCGTTGATTTCCTTCAGTGCACGGTTGTGGGCCACCGCCAGCCCGGGCTGATCCTCGCGCACATAACGGACTTTGCCGGAACTTGCGTATTTGTCGGCGATCAATTCGGCGGTTGCGTTCGTGCTTGGGGCGTTGTCGACGACGAGGATCTCGAAGTTGGGATATTCCAGCGCGAGCAGCGAATCAAGCGCGGGCGCAATCAGATGCGCACGATCGCGTGTGGCGACGACGATGCTCACGAAGGGCCCGTCGCGCAGTATCTTCGCGCGCCCGGCAATGCAGCGGGGTTCTTCCGTTCCGGGTATGCCCGCTGCGGTCAGACGGTTGATCTCGGAGAGGCCGTCTCCATGTAAGTGAGCGTTAATTTGTTTGCTGGCGGTTTCCCAGATCTGTGCTGCGTACTCCTGTGGCTCCAAACCCTGTTTCCCCAGACTCACTTCGATTACCGTAACGGGTTGGGTGTGCAACCGGACCAGCACCAGCCCCTTCTCGTACCGGATGCCGGTCGCATGGTCGACCGCGTCGACGCGGGGCAGTGGCTGGCTGATCTCGACCTGTAGAATTTTCAGTGGTGTGTAATCCGGAGGCATCGGTCCCGGAAACTCGTTGGTTGGTTTTTGTGTTATCATTTCGATGTCTCCTCATTGTGAGCACAGGAAGTCCCCTGAGCCGCCGATTGTTCCTCGAACCATTGCGTAGTGCTGCCCATTACGAACAGGCAGGTGCGAAAAACAACCGTACCCTCCAGTTATCCCTTCAATTTGCCGGAAGCCGTCTTGATGTCATTGAGTGTTGATGTCGCGTGGGGCGTAGACCCCTTGGTCAGCTGCCGGTGATTGCGGTAACTCTTCAGATACGCGATGGGACCATACAGCATGCCCTTGCGTTCGATTGCCAGCAATTCTTTCGGAAAGCTCGGTGACCGTTGAATGATCTTGGGACCGCGCGCTTTCAGCATATAATACACCCCGAGCGGCGTCTTCAACGCGATCTCGAAGAAGCGCACCGGTTTGTCTTTGATCGTCTTAACGAGAAAAGCGGTTAAGCCGGCCCCGTAGCCATACGCCTGCTTGCGCAGGGCCGCGTAGTCTCGCCTGTGGTAATGCCACGCGATAGAAGTGGGCTGGTACACCAGTTGGTAACCCCCTGCAATCACCCGGAAGAACCCATCGAGGTCATCACCACCGAGCGCCTGCGTGCCCGTGCCTAGATCTGGAGCGAATCCGCCCATTTCTCGCAGAACCGTGGTTCTGAAGGCCATGCTTGCGCCAGTGCCGAACCAACCCGCTGAATATGGGTATAACCTGCTTTTGTCACGGTTCTCATCCAGATCGAAGATACGTTGCGCGAAGCCTTTGCCGAAACCCACGAACTGCTCGAATAACAGCTGGGCCGGCGTTTCGACCTCCGCCGGGAGGACCAAACCGGTCACACACCCCACACGTGGCCCGGCGTCGAAAGCACGAACGAGCTCGGTCAGCCAGTGTGCGTCTACCACCACATCGTCATCGGTAAAGGCAACGATCGGCGCCGTGATTTCTTTGAGTGCGCGGTTGTGAGCCACCCCCAGTCCGGGGCGATTTTCACGTACGTACCGAATCCTGTCCGCGTGGCCATATTTCCCTGAGATCAGCTCCGCCGTCTCCGTCGTACTCGGAGCATTGTCGAGGACGAGGATCTCGAAATTGGGGTAATCCAACTCGAGCAGTGAGTCCAGGGTCGGCGCGAGCATCCGCGCCCGATTCCTTGTGGCAATGACAATGCTGACGAACGGCGCGTTTTGTAGCACTTGCTCGCGCCCGCTCACGCATGGCGGAGTGCTCTGGGTGGACAGACCGCCCGGTTCCAGCGCATTTACCTCTGGGAGGCCGTCTTGTCGCAAGTGTGCGTTGATCGCGGTGCCCAGGTGTCCCCAGATTTGAGCGGCGAACGCCTCGGGACTCACACCCTGTTCCTCGAAGCGGATCTCGATGACGCCAACCGGCCGAGAGTGCAGGCGTACCAGTGCCAGTCCGGTCCGGTACCGCCCGCCCGCCGACGCGCTGTCAGCAGTAATGGTTGGGATTGGTTGGCTGATCTCGACTTGCAGTATCTTTATCGGTGCGAAGTCAGGCAATAGGGGCTCGAGCCCATTAGCCGAAAGTTCTGGATTAGTCATGACCGTGTCTCCTTCATTTGCTTCTTTTCGCTGCTAGCCAGGCTGTACCAGGTCTGCTGCGAGACTCTGGTTGTCGCCAACTGGAAGCATCGAACTGTCCGTTGCTTCGTGATTGACCAACCAGCCAAGCACGGTGCCGACAACGTATCCGGCAGTTGTCACACCCAATCCTGTGACGATGGCAATGGCGCGCGTGAACCCTTGTGTATCTCTGCCCGTCAACGTGTCTGCAATTCCCTTCATTACACCCAGGGGCAGAGTCCGCAGCGTGTAAGTTCTTTCGGAAGAGAGGCCGTCTTTGGCCCCGGCGATGCGTGACAGAATCGCTTTGGATTGCCCTTCCGCATAACACCGCGACCAAAAATAACGCCAGTTCGCGCGGTGAGCCGGTACGCGATGATGGACCCTTGCCTGCGGTTCGTAGAGAATTACGCCGTTAGGCCAATACCGCTTGGTCCGGATACCGATCTCCGTCTCCTCGTCCCCAACTGGCCGGGTTCCCACGCGGCCAATTCCGTGGCGAAATCCTCCCATCGTTTCAAAGACGGTCCGCCGGAAAGACATATTGCAGCCTATGGGATTGCGCACGGCTGTCGTTGTTGTCGGCATTCCCTGGTAAGAACACCCGACGACCCAATTGAACTCCTGCGGGAACCACCCCGGCTGCCCGCTGAGCCACAGTGGTTCGACTGCACCACCGATGCCCAAAACATGCGTGTCCGCATAGTCGCGGCTCAAACGCTCGAGCCACTTCGGCTCTGCGATCGCATCCTCGTCCATGAAGGCGATGATGTCGCCTTTTGCCTGGGCGATTCCACTATTACGTGCACCGGAAAGACCGCGCGGCTCGCGGTTTTCGATCACGATTACACCATCGAGGACGCTTTGGGCACGTCCCAACAGCTCCGTATTGTGATCGATGACGACGATGACCTCGCGTGGTTGAAGCGTTTGCTGGTGGATTGATTTCACCGCCGCGACGAGATCGTTCCAACGGTCTGTTGTGTAAGCACAAATGACTACGGAAATATCGCGCATGTGATTCATGGTCATCATTCCCCCGCCAGAACGACATCACAGCTCAGTTCTTCGCCGCTATCTTGCCTGGGGTCGAAGTGCCCGGCTGCGTCGTCTCGCTTCCATCCTCGTCCGAAGCGTTCCTTCAATATCGTCTTGAGCACACGCCAACCATCCGGGAACGTCTTGAGCCGCCCTTCACCATGGATGCGTGGTGCCTCAAAACTCGGCACCTCTGCTATCTTCAAACCTGCACGCAACGCGCGAACATTCATCATCGTCTCGATCTCGAAACCATCGCCGTCCAGCTGCAGCGCCGGCAGAACCCTGGACCAGAACGCGTTGTACCCGTACAGCAGGTCGGAGAAGTTTCCCCCGAACAGAATGCGGACCATCGTCACGAAACCCCAGTTTCCCAATCTGCGGTGGATCGGCATATCGTCCGTACCTCCGCCTTGCAAGAACCGAGACCCTTTAGCATAGTCAGCACCGGCAAGCAACGTACCCACGTACGCCGGGATTTCCTCGGGCAGTGTGGAACCGTCAGCATCCAACATGACGATGATGTCACCAGTGGCTGCAGCGAAACCGTTACGAAGCGCAGCCCCTTTACCCTTCCCTCTCTGCTCCACGATCCGCGCGTTTGGACGCAGGTCGCAGGTGACCTTCAACGTCCCGTCGGTGGAGTGGCCGTCCACCAACAGAACCTCGTGTACCCACTCAGGGATGCGATCGAGGACCAGGCGCAGATTGTCTTCCTCGTTTAGCGCCGGAACTACGACACTCACTGTCGGGAAATAACTGGGTGCTGCGGCAGTCCTATCTACTGTTGTTTTGTTTTCTTTCTGATTTTCGTTTGGCAATGCGTTCATGACGCTCCCCATCCTTTCTGTTGTGGACGGGGGGGAGATGCAAAGACATTGTCCGTTTGGTTGCCTGAACCGCATAGAATTGCGCCAACCTAAAGGAACTCGGTCTTTGTGTGTGATGTGGGGACTCCCTGTTCGCGGGTTTGCCGCTGCAGGAAGGTGCTGTAAACAGAACCTACCAGACCTGTCTGGAAAACTCTGCGCATTGCTGGAAACGACTGGGTCGCTCCATCTCCTTGCCGTAATCTGCGAACTCCCACGATTCGCATTCTCTCCCCCGGTATTGCTGCGTTGAAGGGACAAGTCCTCTTCGCTTGCCCTTCTCTCGTCTCTGAATGATCAGATAGTACTAAGGTACTGATTCTGGTACTATGGTACCACTGCAAATTGGTAATGCGTATGATTCATGTCATATATAAATACGAGTTTCAAGTTGAGCGCCCATATACGTTTTATCATAGTGTGAGTTTGGACCGTCATGAAGCGAGGCTCTTCCCTTGTGCCCAACTCTCTGGCCCATGCGTGCGGATGGTCTGAGAGGCATCCCCAGGTCCGCTCCAAATGGACGGAGGGACTGTCGTTGGTAGACTTGTCACGGAGAGCGGGTCAATTGTCGCCCGCAACCATGAAGCTCTGTGTTACCCATGCTGCTTTGCTTCCTGTTCGCAAATGTGTTAAACTTAACGGAGCAGAAGTGTCGTTTTAGGAGTTTTACATAGTGGCAAGGGCCGTCGGTTGTGACCCGGTGGTCAGGATCTACAGCGAATCGCAGTACCGGTGATGAGCCGCGGAGTTCGGACGCTGACGCCGTCCCCAATGGACGGTGCCGTGCAGCCAGATTCAGAAAGGTCTTGTGTGAGGGGAGGGAAAATGAGGAGAAATTCGGTCTTACTGTGTGGCGTGTGCGCGCTGATGGTGGTGTTGAGTATTCCCGTCATGGCTGCATCTCCGGCGTTACCGGCCGCCGGTATGACGGAGCAGCTCATGCCCGAACCTGTACCGCAGCGCATCAGCTTTGCGCCCGGAGCGACCTCTGCTCAAGTACAGGGCACGTTGGCTGCCTCGGAAATGAAGCGCTACGTCGTCAGCGCAAGGGGTGGGCAAACTATGGTTGTCAAGGTGGCGCCGGGAACCGTGCAGAATCCCAAGGCAATCCTGATCATCTGGGGTGTGGATGGGACAGTTCTGATGTCCGATCACGTGGGGGCCACTGCATGGAGCGGGCCTCTGCCGTCGACTCAGGATTACTACATCGATGTGCGGTCCGTGGTGCAGAGCGCGGTGAAGTTTACTTTGGATGTGGAGATTCCGCCTCTGCCGGCACCCGAGGCCACGCCGGTGCCGCAACGCATCAGTTTTGCGCCTGGCGGGACTTCCACGCAGGTCGAGGGGACATTGGCTCCGGGCGAAATCGCGCAATATGTCATCAGGGCGCTGCGGGGCCAGACTCTGATCGTCAAAGTGACGCCTGGGACCGAGGACAATCCCGACGCGGTGCTGGTGATCTGGGGCGCGGATGGTACGGTACTGATATCCGATCACGCCGGCGCGACAGCATGGAGCGGGCCATTGCCATCTACTCAGGATTACTACATCGAAGTGGTTTCGGTTGTGCAAGACCCGGTGATGTTCGTACTGGATGTGACGGTTCCGCCGTTGGCGAAGTGATGCACAACATTCGTCTTGTTGCCGAAAGCGCACAGATCGACTAGAGGTTTCGTCGCTGAAATATTGTCCCTGCGCCACGCTTTGGAGGAGAATGGATGCCGATATTTGAAGCAAACAGGTTATTAGATCTAACGACACGGATTTTTGTCGCTGCGGGAGCACCGGAACCCATCGCACGTCAGGTGGCCGACTCGCTGGTGCTCAACAGCCTGATGGGCGTGGATTCGCATGGTGTCTTGCGGATTCCACAGTATCTGGAAGCAATCGAAACCGGATCGATCATTCCTGACGCTGAACCCAGGGTGGTCCGTGACCGTGGTGTTGCAGCGATTCTGGATGGACAGTGGGCTTTTGGCCA
>ENA-OSEO01005346-OSEO01005346.1-sediment-metagenome-genome-assembly--contig:-NODE-5346-length-12435-cov-11.500000_pt1 | contig 12435 bp, 15 predicted proteins | sample MGYA00237883_ERZ534232 | MGnify/ENA metagenome assembly ERZ534232
CCCTTTTAGGGAGTTGTTTAAACCATTGAGAATTATACCCTTTTTAAGAATTTGCATAATTGATGTTACACTATCTCATCACTATCTGGAAGAAATATATTCCTTAGTGCGGGAAGTCCCTTTGTTCCTATTTCCTCACTCGAAAGATGCTCAATCTTATCGTAATAAAACCATTCAAAGGCATCAGTAATAGAACTCTTTCCGCTGCCATTATCCCCATAAATAAGAATTGATTTTGAGGAATCAAATTCAATCCCAATATGCTTCCTGATTCCCCTGAATCCACTTATTTCAAAACCTTTGATTTTCACGGTCTCTTTTCTCTTATCCTGCTTAATTCATTAGATATATTTATATTCGTTAGCTTACCCTCTTGATATAACCTTAAAACAGTTTTAGCAACATCCTGATCTACACCTTCGATATCTATTATTTGAGAGAAGAATTCATCAAGAATTTCCTGTCCGCTTTTAATTTGATCGGTCATGATTCATTACCCTTTTCAAAATACTTCCAGTCTATCTCAAGGGTTACTGGAACATCATGCTTTTTAATCTCGAATCCGCTTTTGTTATTACAAATAGGATAGATACCATATTTATCCAAAAAATCAAGGATAAAATAGCTTTCTAAATCTTCTATCCTGTAACTCCATATACGCTTTAACATTTCAAAGTTAAAATATGTGAAATACAAACCTTCCGTTTTTCTATAGTTGAGTAGTCCTTCATTTCCGGATGTACCATCATAATGCCCTGAAAGCCTTTTCCCTATACTGTTAGTCTTTTTCTCGCTCATTCCTATATATATCAGTCTGGATTTTCCGAAGGGATACGGTATTTCGGTCTCCTTCAAGAAAATAAAATAAAGCCCGCATATACCAACCAGCGGCTTGATGTTTCGTAATTCAAAATTCTGATGCTTGTCAAAGTTGATTTTATATTGTGTCATTGAATATTTTCGGAATCTTATATGCCATTTTCATCTCCCTCGGGCAATCAATGTAGGATTGTTTTACAAAGGCATTAAGGCTTCCAAGTCTGAACTTCAAGAGGTTCATCGGTGCCTGAAATTCGTGTTAACGCTACGCCGGGAGCAAGCTGGGATAATCGACGCGGATTGATTTTCCCACCTATTACAGCCTCAAGCATCTTAGGCTTCTCAAGTACGCAGGAAAAGACAATCGCTAAGCCCATCTCTCGCGCGAAATTTTATCGCCCTGCATTTGCTACACACTTTTAAAACGGTGGTTTCTATGCCATTTAAAGTTTTTGGGATCAGGGCGAAATTGAAGATCAATATTCAAGCGTAAAAGCTGACCGTGATACCTTTTAAGTTGTATTCCTGCAGGAGCCTCCTCATCGAAATTCGTATGTGCAACAATTATACTCCAATCATCCTCTACACTCCAGAGTCCCTCGTCAAAAGCCCAATGGTGATTACGGCAAAGTGCAAAGCCCTTCTGAACCGAATCATCTCGGCTGTCTGCAAATTCTCGGATATGAGCAGCTTCGACAACAGTTGCGCCGTCAATAGTTATAGTCCGCAAGCCACAAAGAACACAAGTGTGTCTGTATAATGGTACGATATGGACTCTAAATCGTATATCCCTTGTACGATTCGATTGTGTTTGAGTTGTCTTAGGAAAGGCACTCAATATTTTTTTTACTGTATCACTATAAGGAAGCATAGCCAGAGAAGCAAGTTCAGTTGATTCGGATTTTGTGAAATATGGAGCAGAAATCAAAGCACTTCTTAGCAATGCGCGCGTTTCAGAGTTCACACAAAATTCAAAGAAATGTTCATCGAGTCGAGCGCATTCTACTATCGTATTGAGAGCAGATGCCGACTTTGGTTTAATCGTATGGATTACTTTGTGCATCCCAGCCCTCGGAACAAGAGTCCAAAAACCGTCAGACTTAAGATGGTAGAAAGGGAGAACAATCTTTCCAACACTCCCAACTCGCGCGTGCACAATTTCCCAATAATTTAAAAATCTAAAGGCTAAGTCAGATGTCAATTCTACAGAGGAAGTTTTAATTTGACCTTTTTCAATAAGATCCATCACTGCAAGGAGAAGAAGTGGTTTGTGTGGAGCTGGACCTCCATGAGCTCGGTCAACCCGTAAGGTTTTTAGCTTAGCTATGTAGTCTTCGAGATTATACATTATATATTACTGTCGATGTTTCTGGTTCTCTATTTCACGAGCCTGCATTGCCTGCGCTCGTGTAGTACTTTCCTCCTTACGAGATCCAAGAACGATAACGACTGCGCCAGAACGTGAAACAACACTCTTTATGAAATTGCTTATAGGTCGGATCTTAAGGCGGTCAGTACACCAGCGAAAAAGGGTTGTCGGGGAAGGATATCCACGCCCGATTAGGTTAACCCAGAATGTATCATTGAGCTTCGGATAAACGAGGTGTGTCGTGATAGGAAGGGTATCTCGCTCGGCAGCATTTGAGAGTAAGTCAAGTTCTTTACGTATGCGTTCAGAGATGAAAGGACTTTCGACCCGCGTTTCAGAGGCTAAAACATAAACATGTTTACAACGATCAGAACCTTGCATATTTGCAAGCATATAGTATATGAGTTGAACCAACATGGTGGAATCTTTTCCACCGCTAAAGCCGATAATCCACGGTCGGTTGTCGCATAAGTAAGCCTCTCGCAAATCAGCGGTTATCTCATCCACAGAAAACCTAGAATTCTTCATACTGTTTCTATTCATTTTTTAAATGGCCGTATTGTTTAAAAATTTTCATTTCCGGTTTGATTATATCATTAAATTTTTAATTGCTGAATAAAAATTACCATAGCTTTATAAACAGGGTTGTATCGTTTCCTATTTTACCGAACAGATGATAGCTTCTGGAGCTATTCTTTCATGGATATGGAGTGATACCGTGGGAACTTCAAAAGACGTATTTTCTTTTTTCCCAGCCCAAATGAATTGAGGGTCAAGATGGGGATCATATTCATACTTCTTAGGTTTTGAGGTTAAGGTATCATAAGAGGCAAGTCCTGCCGGAACAACATTCTTACGGGTTTCTTTTTCATGTCTGTATGTTTCTACATCTTCTTCCTTTTTCTTCGCCCTCCTCGCCAAATTAACCTCCTTCTTACTCATAAAAATATTAATACCATTCTTAATAAATTGCAATCGTTTCTGATGCTTACTAATTTTTTACACGATCGGGAAAGGATTCAAGATAGTTTTGTGGGGCAATATAGGATGTTTGAGTGTAGATTAGGGGACGTTCTTTACTAATTGAACTTATTGTTTTGTCTTTTAAGCATGTTATATATTGCTGACGTTGTTACCCCTAAATTCCGGGCAGCCTCTGCAAGTGTTATTCCAAAATTATCAATAAGGATATGGGCTGCCTGCTCACGAGCCAAAAAAATATTTCGCCTTCTCTCTCCGGAACGCAACTCCTCAATATGTATATCGTTCTTCCTGCACGTCTCCTTAACTACCTCCCTTATTTTTGCTCTCTTCTCATCAGCAGTGTAATAATTCCTAACCCTTTCTTCAGCTTCTTCCAGTATTTTTTGTACAAACTCACCACTGCCGAGTATCCGCTCATCAGAAAGTTGCCGTTCCCCCCTCCTTCTCCTGCGTTTCTCTATGCCCCTTATGATTACGTGATGCAATGTTCCCGGTGCATCCAGACGTGCCTGACGCGGCATCCCCTTTTTTACCCCTTCTTTGTTTTTAAAGAGTATACTCGTATTAGTTCAATTAGTAAAGAACGTCCCCTATAATCCCTTAAAGACCGGCATTTGGTTCTTTCGGGAATAAATGGAAGAAGTGCAAATCTATGAATAGCATTTGTTTTAAATCGTACTACGCTGGCCTTTCACTTGAATCAGAAAAACGCGAATGCTGATGCCACCTACAAATACAGAATTTCAAGAGACATTAACTTATGAAGACTTATAGAAGAATAAAACATAATAATTGAAATGAAATAGCTGTGCGGCGCGACGTAAGGAGCGTCCGAACGAGTGCCTTATAAGTGTTGGCCTTAGCCCATTTTTTGCTTTTTCTTTTTTATCGGTTTTCCCTTCTCGACCATAATCTCTCTTATAGGCCTGCACCTTTCCTTTTTTCTTCACGGAGAGAAGAAACAAAATATTTTAAAAATCAACAATGATAAGAAGTCAGATTATTCTCCCGTCTGCCATTCTCAGGACCCTGTGGCATCGGTCTGAAAGGGACTCATTATGTGTAACAATCACGAAGGTAATACCTTTTTCTCTGTTCAGATTCATAAAAATATTAAACAGTTCCTCGCCTGTTAATGCATCGAGATTGCCTGTCGGTTCATCGGCAAGCACCACCTTCGGCTCAAGCATCAATGCCCTGGCAACGGCCACACGTTGCTGTTCTCCTCCGGAAAGCTCCCCCGGCCTGTGTCCTTTTCTTTTTGACAGACCCATCTCATTTAAAAGCATTCCTGCTTTTTTAGTTATTTCTCCGTAGTCTCTTATGCCTTCTGAATTCTGACTTCTGTTTATCAGTCCGGGCATTGCTACATTTTCGAGCGCTGTGAATTCAGGAAGAAGGTGGTGAAACTGAAAGACAAAACCTACCGTCCTGTTTCTGAATGAAGCAAGTGCGTTTCCATCGAGTGAGAAGATATCGCTATCCTGATAAAAGACTTTGCCGGAGGTTGGTTTGTCCAGTGCTCCGAGGATATGCAGGAGCGTGCTCTTTCCTGCTCCTGAAGCACCAATGATTCCGACCATCTCTCCTTCACTGATAGAAATAGTAATACCCTTTAAAACCTGGATTTCTCCTGCCTCGGTTGTAAAAGTCTTCTTAACGTCGCGTGCTTCAATAAGATTTTTCATCGTTTCAATGAACCTCCCCACAGCAGAGACAGCAGGGTATAATAAAATTTAATCAATTCTTATGGTGTTTACTCATATCGCAATGGTTCAACAGGGTCGAGATTAGCAGCCTGCCATGCCGGGTATATAGTTGCAAGAAAACTGATAATTATTGCAGAGAGAGAAACAACGACAAAGTCAAAGAGTTTCATTTTAACAGGCAGATGGCTCAGATAATAAACGTCAGCAGGAAGCTTGATAATCTCGTATGTGTTTATGATATAACTCAGGAGGTAACCCCCGGTAACCCCGATCACCGTGCCGACAACACCGATGAGCAAGCCCTGCATCATGAAAATTGCCATAATACCATTGCTCTTTGCACCCATTGCCTTCAGGATTGCTATCTCCCTTTTCTTTTCTATCACGTTCATGATCAGGTTACTGACAATATTAAACGATGCCACCAGGATGATCAGGACCAGGGCTACGAACATGGCGAACTTCTCTAACTTTAATGCGGAGAAAAGATTCCTGTTCATCTGCATCCAGTCTTTCACCAGGAAGGGAAATCCTAATTTTTTCTGTATTCTCTCCCGTACAATCTCTGCCTTGTAAATATCATCCAGTTTCAACTCAATCCCCGTTATGTCCCCGTTCATCCCGAAGAATTCCTGGGCAGGTTTTATATCTGTGAGAACAAGGTTCAGATCGAATTCAAACATTCCTACCTCGAAAACCCCTGCTATCCTGAACTTTTTTACTTTCGGAAGCATTCCAAGAGGTCCTATCTCACCAAGAGGAGATATGACATGAATAATATCTCCCGTATAAGCGCCAATGCTTCGTGAAAGTTCTTTTCCGATAAGAATACCGGGCAACCCGTCCCGATCTTCGAGGTCTGCTATGTTCCCTTCTTTGATATAATGCAATATCTCTGTTGTTTCAAGCTCTTTTTGAGGGACGATGCCTCTCAGAAAAACTCCGTGCGCCCTCTTTTCAAACGATACCATTGTCTGGCCAAATACAAACGGTGCAGAGGAAACAACATGCTCCTCGCCTTTTATTTTTTCAAGCACTTTCTCATACTGCGGCATCGCGCCACTGAAATCAGAGATAACAATATGGGCCCTGACCCCGAGTATCTTCTTCTGAAGGTCTTCATGAAATCCGCTCATGACCGAGAGGACAACAAGAAGCGCCATAACACCAACAGCAACACCACCGATCGATATGAGGGTATTAACCGAGATTCCCTTGTGCTTTTTCTTGCTCTTGAGGTATCTGAGCGCTATGAAGATCTGGTAAGGAAGATTCATTGGATAAACTTGTTTAAAAGAAAATCCCCACTACCCCCTTTTAGTAAAGGGGGGCAAGAGCGGATCAGATGTATTGCCAATCCAGTTACGTTATTATATCTTAATTTATTCATTGTTCCGGTTTTAACTGCGGGAAGAGGATGACGTCCCTTATAGACTGTGAGTTTGTCAGCAACATGACCAGTCTATCGATACCAATCCCTTCACCTGCTGCGGGTGGCATGCCATATTCAAGTGCTTTAACAAAATCTTCATCCATCCAGTGTGCCTCTTCATCCCCCTTGTCCTTCGCTTCTCCTTGTATGATAAATCTCTGTTTTTGTTCTATCGGGTCAGTAAGTTCCGAGAATGCGTTCGCAATTTCACGTGACGTAATAAACAGTTCAAACCTCTCAACGAGTGCAGGGTTTTCAGGCTTTTTCTTGGCAAGCGGGGAGAGTTCAACGGGATGGTCAATGATAAATGTAGGCTGTATCAGTTCAGGCTCAACCTTTTCTTTGAATATCTCGTCAAGAATTTTACCGGGTGCTGTACCTTTTGCAATTTCTATATTATTCGCCTTTGCCCATTCCAGTGCCTTTTCGCTGTCATGAAAAATCTCCCGTGGCACACCTTTCTGTTTCAATGCGTCGAGCATTGGTATTCTCGGCCAGGGAGGGGTCAGATTTATCAATTCTTCACCATATGGTATCTCTAATGTGCCGGCAGTCTTAAGTGCTATATGGGTAATCAATTCCTCTGTTAAAGTCATGAGAAAGTTGTAATCCCTGTATGCGATATAGAATTCAAGCATCGAGAATTCAGGATTGTGTTTCGTCGATATGCCTTCATTCCTGAAATTCCTGTTCAGCTCATATACACGTTCATACCCGCCAACAAGAAGCCGTTTCAAATACAGTTCCGGCGCAATACGCAGAAACAGGTCTGTTCCAAGGGCATGATGATGCGTTTTAAAAGGTCGTGCTGTTGCGCCCCCCGGGATCTGGTGCATCATTGGAGTCTCAACCTCAATGAAACCCTTTGATTCCAGGAAATCCCGGATAGCTTTTATCATGATACTCTTTTTAACGAATGTTTCCCTCACCTGGGGATTGACGATCAAATCCACGTATCGCTGACGGTATCTTGTCTCGATATCCTTCAATCCATGCCACTTTTCAGGTAAGGGCCGCAGGGATTTCGTGAGAAGAACAAAATCATCAACCTCCACGGTAAGTTCATGTGTTTTCGTTCTGAAAAGCCTGCCTTTTAATCCAATAATATCCCCTATATCAACCTTTTTCAGGAGGAAAAAGTTTTCTCCAAGTATGTTCTTACGAAAGTAAACCTGAATCTTGCCCGTGGCATCCTGAATATGTGCAAACGCAGCCTTGCCGAAATCTCTCATTGCAACAATCCTTCCGGCAAGGGAACAGGAAACAGGGTCTGTTTCCAGGGTCTCTCTTTCTACTGAAGCATATGTATCATGGAGTTCTGAAGCATGGTTTTCAGCATAAAACGAGCCACCGAATGGTTCGATACCTGACTGCCGCAACTCCTCAAGTTTTCTCATCCGCTGTTCTATGAGTTCATTAATCTCTTCCATTGTCACCCTTTGCTAATCTAGTGTCCTGAGTCATAAATGCCTTGCATTAGTTCTCTCTAGTGTCATTCCCCGACTTGATCGGGGAATCCAGTTGTTTCAAAGGCTTCTGGATTGTCCGGTCCCTCCAAAAGGACGGCGGGCAGGCAAGCCGGACAATGACAAACAATTTTTGACTCAGGACACTAAGAATTATAAAGTCTCATTTCCGGTTAAGTCAACGAAAGGCTTTCCATATAAGATAAAAATGCACCCTGGAGGTTACGGCTTTACAGCTCTATAATCTCAGCTTCCATCTTCTCCAGATCTGCAAGGGCTACCGTTGATTTCCCGTAGAGCCAGGTGCCAACTTCTCCGGGGTTGACGATCAACGTTTTTTTAACCTTCCTGATATCAGGCTTATGGGTGTGACCGTAAATGACCAGGTCAAAATGCCCGCTATCTGCAAGTGCGTCTACAATATGATGTTCGTGCATCACTATGATCTTTCTTTTGTGGAGCAAAAATATGTATGGCTGGTTATGGATATTACCGTCTGACCTCTCTAACAGGAGGATCTTATCTCCGTCATTGTTGCCGAACACCCCTGTATACGGACATTTTAATTCGTAGAAAAGCTTTAATGTAAAAGGCGATGTGTAATCACCTGCATGTATGACATGCTGGACATTTCTGTTATTGAATTGCTCAATAGCCTTTCTCGTAGGAACCAGGTTGTCATGTGTATCCGACATAATCCCGATAAGCATCTTATCTTTCTTTCTCCTTTCCCGATCTGACCTCCATTGATAACAGATAAACCATATCATTGAAGATTCCCTGCGGCAAGATCAAGGGTATGCTGTACATTTATTCTATTCCTTTCAGGATACCCTCTATTCCAAGACGTATCATCATGATTGCTATGGAAGCAAGAAGGAGGGCCATGACTTTCGAAAGCCCTGTGACCCCACCCCGGCCGATTGTCCTGATAATACGATCAGCATTAACCAATGAAATCCAGACGATGAAAAGATTAAGCATGAGTGCAATGAGCGTTGGGATAATACCATAATGGTCCACGAGTACAAGAATGGTGGTAAGTACCGCCGGTCCTGCGATGAGCGGCACACCTATGGGAACCACTCCCATTTTCATGATCGGCTTTCTTCGCTCCTCGCCTCTCTGCAAAAGGTCAAGGACTGCAAACACGAGGAGTACAAGACCGCCTGCTATTTTAAAATCGTGCCCCGTGATCCCCAGTATCCTGAAAATCGCCTCTCCAAGTGCCAGGAATATAATACTCACAACAATAGCTGTGATTACGGAATCTCTCACAACCGCCTGTCGTTTCTGTTTTGCCATATCCTTCGTCATCGATATAAAAATGGGAATAAGCATAAACACGTCTATCGCCACAAAGAGCGGTATGAATGTGTTTGGCAGAACTCTCAGAATATCTTCCATAGCGAAATATTGAATAGGGCTGCCATTATAGTCCGGACCTTACCCTTCTCTGCCCCGGAGTGCCTTCAGGCTCTTGAGTTCCTTCTCAATGGGCCATTCGGTCAGGGCAAACCAGACGAAGACAATCACGTTAACAAGAGGAATAAACACGAGGATAATCTGTATCCCGGAATACCCGGCTTTTCTGAATATCAATACCAAGAGAATCGTCCAAAAGATAAACCCCAACAAAGCAAAAAATTCCATACTACCCCCCCCTTAATCTCTATACTTTTCTACCTTAATTTTCTTAATACCGGTGATCCAGGAGAGGAATATGCTCACGATGCTTACGATAAGAGATCCCCAGAATGCCGACCAGAATCCATCTATATGCAAACCGAGGTTGAACGGGCCTGAGAGCGCTGCTGTAACAATCAACATTAAAGCATTAACGACGAGGGTGAAGAGACCGAGAGTAAGTACGATCAAAGGTAATGTAAAGAGCATCATAAAAGGTTTCAGGAGTGCATTGATAATTCCGAAAATCATGCCGATAATGATCATCTTCCACCACTCACCCGTAAACGTTATCCCGTCGATGATTTTAATTGCAGCGGCAATCGAGAGGGCATTGATCATAACCCTGAGAATCAAATACGCCATGCTTCTATATTAGCAGAAATAAGGAATTTCTCAATTAAATCCCTCCAAAAAATCCCAAATGTACAGCATCCGGACAGGTATTCATAAAACAATCATTGGGATAAAATTCGCTATAAATACGGAAATATATTAAAGATAAAATAGGGACACATCCCATATTTTTATTATAGATTGGACTCACTGAAATACTGCCTTCTCACAGAACTGCACATTTTTCTAGTGACAGATAATCATGCGAGTTTCTTCTGTAAATCATTACATAGGATATCTTTGTTCCTCCCAGCATGACTTGTATAGATAAAGCACGTCTCGAGTCCCTAGAATTTAACTGAATATGCTCTTCAATTTATGATTTTCCATAGGTGACCTATTCTTTGAAACTCAATTTGACACTTTAAGATGCCTTATATAAAATCTATCACAGGGAATCACATGGGAGACAATTTTGAAAAGATTAAATCAAATCTTCTAAGAACCGATTGTGTTCTTTTTTTAGGATCTGGAGCAACAGCAACATCCAAACTTAAAAATGGCAATTTATGTCCTACAGGTAATAAACTTGCGGAGATTGTATACAAACACTTTTTCCCAAAAGAAGCATACAGCAACGAATCATTACAAGTAATCTGTAGCATTATAGATTCTACTTTAGGGTCGAATATTCTTCATGAATTTTTTTATGATTTTTTCAAAGAGATTATTCCATCCAAAGGGTTGCACCATATTGCAAAAATACGTTGGCATAATATTTATACGACCAACATCGACCTTGCCCTAGAAACCGCATATTCTATTGAGCAGGATAAAGCACAATTTTTAATTCCTGTTGTTGGACCTATGGACAAGGGTAGCAGAGATCTAAAAACTGAGGTTGCATATAACAAACTTCATGGCTGCATCTCTCGTAAAGATGTTCCTCTCGTTTTTTCTTTAGAGCAATACAGTTCTAGCAGAGAAGAACATATGAAATTATTTGCAAAACTCTCAGTTGATATGGTCGATAAACCAATAATTTTTATTGGTTACAGCATGCAAGATTCTGATTTTCAATCTGTTTGGGATTCAATAAAGAAATATTGTAGCACAACTACCCTTACGGATAGATATTTTTATATTTCACCAAAGATTAAGGATCCATTCTCGAAGTATTTACTTGCAAATAACATAATTCCCTGCGAAATTAGCATAGATGATTTTGGAGAATGGCTAGTAGCAACTACAAAGGGTCAAAGACTTTCACTCACTGAATTCCATACTAAAAACAGAACACCCATTGAAATATTTAATAAGGTAGCTCTACCGCCAGAAATTACTTATGAAATATCAAAGAACTATTATTTCCCAAAGTATGAAATAAGCAAACCACTTCCTTTAACAAAATCATTTTTTATAGGTACAGAGCCTGATTGGAATGACATTAAATATGAATTAGATGCTCCGAGAGATATATTACCCCCCATTCTTCTGGATTTTGATGAGTGGTATAACAATCCTACTTTAAGCATTTGGGTCATTACAGGACGAGCTGGAGATGGAAAATCTACCTTACTGAAAAGGCTTTCACTTGAAATAGCTAACCGTGTTGGAGATTTGGCATTATTTGCAAAAACTAAAGCTGACTTAAATCCCTCAATTTTAACGACATTTCAAAAAGAAACGGAGAAACCTCTAATTATTTTTATTGATAATATAGCGGACAGATTTCAATTTGTTTCATATTTTTATAAATATTTAAAAATTGCTAAGGCAAAAATACTAATATTAGGAGCAGGAAGAACATCTGACTGGCAACTGGCTTGTGATAATATATCAATTTTTTCACGAGCAAGAGAATATCCTATAGGAAAACTAACAGATAATGAAATAGAAGCAATTCTTGATAAACTTAATAAGTTTGATTCTTTGGGAGAATTAATAAGCTATGATAATAATAAAAGAAAAGAATATTTTTCAGGATTCGCAGAAAGAGAACTATTAGTAGCACTCAGAGAAGCGACTACTGGTGGGAAAAATTTTGATGAAATCATAGTAAACGAATATTCATCAATTAAACCACCAGTCGCTGTAGATGCATATAAGACTATATGTTTTATTAATCAATTTAGATATGGACTCCCTCGGGATCTGTTGATAAGGATACTTGAAATAACATATGATCAGTTACCAGATATTTTTAAATACACAGAAGGAATAATTTATGAAAATGAAACTCCTGGCAACGTTGACTACCTGTTAACCGCACGTCACTCCGTTATTGCATCCATTATATCGAAAAATATATATAGAACAGATACTGCAAAACTTGAAATTCTTAAAACTATAGTAAATAAAGCAATTCCATCAAGCCATTTGGAAAGTTCATTAGTTAAGAAATTATATCAATACGTTACTATAAATTCACTATTCGAATCTTATGAAACTGGACGCAACTGTTATGAAGAATTATCTGAAATATTGCCTCTCAATCCATATTTAAAACAACACGAAGCACTGTATCATTCATTAAAAGGCAATTTTGAAGGGGCAAGAGATAGTGTAACATCAATTATGCAAATTCTTAAAAAGGGTATAATTCTCAATGGTTTAAACAACTCCCTAAAAGGG
>ENA-OSEO01005347-OSEO01005347.1-sediment-metagenome-genome-assembly--contig:-NODE-5347-length-12435-cov-3.337757_pt1 | contig 12435 bp, 8 predicted proteins | sample MGYA00237883_ERZ534232 | MGnify/ENA metagenome assembly ERZ534232
GTTGCTCTTCTCTCAACAGTCAATATCTTCCAGTACTCCTTTACTCCTGAAAGAGTTGATGAAACTGAAGCAATATTGAACTCTTTTTTTCCAAGGTTTTTAAGAGTTAAATCCACAAAATCATCCCTCTCTCCCGGACTACTTGTTTCCACTAATAATTCTTTTGGTAATAGCAGAATCTTTTCCCTTAAGTATCCGCCTTCTATAGAATCCCTGAATCTCCATACTGAACCCCAATAGATACTCATCAAGGATATTCTTCGTTTTTCCGAATCCTCAATTACCATTGCTCTGGTTACCTTAAATCCTTCAGGCAAAACAGTATTAAGGCGTTCTAAGAAATTATCCTCTGTTAAGTAGTTATATAGATAAACCGCTGAAATCTCCTCCTGGGATTCCAAGCCAAGGGATAAAGGGGAAGCGAATTCCAGTTTTGGTTTAGGATTAAAACCCTCGCTATATTTGGTGTAAAAGCCTGCCCTTAATAAGCTCATCTCGAAAAGTGTCATAACCGAAATATGGGAAACAAAAACTGCCTTGCCTGTTTTTTTATAGGAAAAGAGAATTCTCTTTTCCTCCTGTTTATTAACTATATAAGTTTTTAATTCTTTTACCTTATCTTCAGTGTTTCTAGATACTGTTTCTTCTGCTTTAACAATTTCCTCTTTGCCACAGCCTCCACAGTTGTGAGTACAGTTTTCCAAACATTGAGTAGTTAGAAGGTTCTCTTTTGCCCGTTCCCATTCCTTCCATAAATATTTGGGAGAAGCTGAAAGCTCTATCCCGGTCCATGGAAGAATCTCGTTCTGCTCTTTTTCTCGGCAGGTTTCCTCCTCCACTTGCCAGGGTGCCTCCTTAATAGCCTCTTCCCAAGCCTTATAATTAATCTTTTCATCCCAGGCATCTAGCTTAGCTCCCCGAGCGTAAGCACTAAGGATAATATCCCCTACCCTTTTATCCCCCCGGGAAATCATTCCTTCTAGAAAAGAGGTATAGGCATTATGATAACCAATTTTAAAATTCTTTCTTGGAAGGCTTTTGATTAATTTATCTATACCTGCCTTAGATTCCAACGGGGTAAGCATTCTTGCCCATTGAAAAGGAGTATGTGGTTTTGGAATAAAAGTTCCAAGATTAGCATTTATTTTTAATCCTGTAGATTGCTGGATTTCCAATAATAGATCTATTATCCCCTGTATTTCCTCCTCTTGCTTATTGATCCCAAGAGGAAGTCCCTGCATAAAATAAAACTTCACATTCCTCCAACCTTTTCCCTTTGCCTCTCGTAGTATTTCAATTATTTTATCCGTGGAGGCTATTTTATTTACAACCCTTTGCCAATCCAATTGTGCAGTCTCCACAGCAAAGGTAAGACTTCCCTTTCGTACCACAGATAGCTTTTCCAATAAGTCCAAGGTAAAGGAATCAATTTTTAGGGATGGTAAGGATATGCTGATACCTAATTCTTTATATAAATCATTAACCTTTATTGCTAATGCCTCTATTAAGGAATAATCCCCAGATGAGAGTGAGGTTAATGAGATTTCTCTATATCCTGCTTTAAAAACAAGAGCCTCCACCATCTTCATCAGGTAGTCTACAGACCTTTCTCTATAAGGCCTGTAGAAATAACTGGCATGGCAGAATCTGCAGCCATTAGGACAACCCCTCATTATTTCTATAACCCCATGATTCTGTACAGGAGGGATACTGGGTATAGGAAAAAAGTAATCTTCCATTTCTGAGAAAGAAAAATTACTCCAAAGGCTTCTCTTTGTTTTTTCGGTCTTCCCTTGGTACCAGAAGGAGGGATGTTTTAAAAAGGGTTCAAAAAAGGCCGCCCTGGCTCCACCTCTTTTTTTTATCTCGGCACACATGGAAATAATACTCTCAATCTCTTCTTCTGCCTCTCCCAGAAACACAAAATCGAGAAATGCACCAAAGGGTTCAGGATTTGTAACGGCCGGGCCACCAGCTACAACCAAAGGGTATCTCCCGCTTCTGCTCATGTTTAAGAGTGGGATCTCCCCTCGTTCCAGAACAGTAAGTATATTTGTGGCAGATAATTCATAACCAACTGAAATTAAAAGCAGATCCAACTCACTTAAAGGAGTACCAGACTCAAGTGTATATAGGGGTATCTCTTTCTCTTTTAGAAGTGCTTCAAAATCTAAATCCGGCGTAAATACCCTTTCACAGCTTACATTGAAAAGTCTGTTCAATCGGTTATATAATAGTTTTATTGCCAAATTGGACATACCGATCTCATAAAGATCGGGAAAACATAAACCAACCCTGAGAATATCCGGTCCGGTTTTTATCTTAATTCCGTATTCTCCACCTACATAATGGCCTGGATTCTTTATTGATAGAAGATCCCTTTTCAAATCTATTTCCGGTTTTATAATCATTAGAAATTAAACCTTTCCTTGTAAATATTTAATAGCAGACCAATACCTATAACGGCTGTCCATAGAGCAGATCCGCCATAGGACACAAAATAGAGAGGTATCCCTGTAATAGGTAGAAGACCCATTACCATACCTATGTTAACTGTAAAATGAAAGAAATATACTGTTAAAATACCTGCGCCTAAATAAAGAGCAAAGAGGTTTTTAGTTGATTTTATAATCTTTAATCCTCGAAAAATCATTATTGCATAGAGAAGAAATACCGCCACTCCTCCAAGAAAACCCCACTCCTCCGAGAGAATAGAAAAAATAAAATCGGTACTCTGTTGAGGCAGATATCTGTAATGACTTTGCGTTCCCTGAAGAAAGCCCTTGCCGCCAAACCCCCCGGAGCCTATAGCCGTAAGGGATTGCATTATATGCCAACCAGCTCCTCTTGGATCTATTGTGGGATCCATAAAAATTATCAATCGTTTTATCTGATAATCTTTTAAAAAGGATCTTACACCAAAAGAAGCTAGAAATGAAACAAATAGTGTACTGGAATAATAGATAATCCAGTAAAAATAACGTCTCTTTAAAGATATCAATCCAAAAAGAGAGATTAATGCAATAATGGTAAGGGCAATAAGTATAAAAAAAACAGTATTTCGATCTGTTAAAATGTTTATTATTGGAAAATCCTTTTCAAGGATATATTTTTGCCAAGCTGGTAAAATTGATAGTACAGAAGTACCTAAACCAACCAAGACTAGAAACAAAAGATACCGCTTCTTTACTCCCGCTGTATAGGCAACAAATATAAAAACCGGTAGCAGAACCATAGCTGTTCCGAGATCAGGCTGCAGAAGTATTAAAAAACAGGGCAAAAGAATTATTCCAAGAGAGATAAGAAATGCCTTAAAGGTTCTTATCTCTTCCAGGTTGTTCTGATAATACTTTGCAAGCAAAATTATTGCAGCGATTTTCATAAATTCTGAGGGTTGTATTCCTAATCCAATATCCAGAAAACCTAGCCAGGATTTTGCACCATTTACTGTTTTTCCAAAAAGTAGAGTAACACCCAGCAATAGAATAAAAGTTCCATAGATATATCCAGCCCAGTTCTCCAGAAAAGAAAGATTTATATATAATATGACTGTTAGAATTATTATTCCCGTTATTGCCCAAAGGAGTTGTTTCAGGTATTCCCGGTTAACGAGAATTCCTGTTGAAGATACTCCGCTGGAATAGATGAATATAATACCTAAAGTGATTAATACAAGAGCAGTGAGGAGGATTAAAATATCTATTTTAAATAAATTTCTTTCTCTCATTCCATCCTTCCCGTAGGTTTCGCCATATACCACCACTTTAAAGCATCTATTGATTCCTCATAATTCTGATCAGCAAAGATCCCTTGCAGTATGATATTCGCCGCCTTTGGAGCCCACCATTCCCACTCATTCGCAGCTTCTACCATGGTGACCACTACAACTTGATCCTCCGGTGGAGCATCGTAAGGAGCATAAGCAACAAACCAGGAATGCCAACGGTCTTCTAAACCTACTTCGCCTGTCCCAGTCTTCCCTGCTGCCTGGGTTGCTTTGGTAGTAATAACCACCTGAGCAGTACCCTCTGTTATAACTCCCCGCATATACTCTTTTAATACATTCAAGGTTTCTGATCTAATTATTGTTTTATGTAGAACTTCCGGTTCTCTTCTTTCCTTTATCTCACCTGTAATAGGATCTCTTATCTCTTTAAGTAGGAAGGGTCTGTAGATTGTTCCATTATTCAGAATTAATGCCACTGCATTGGCTAATTGAAGAGGAGTTGTTTCAATAAATCCCTGTCCAATAGACATATTAAGGGTATCACCTCCAACCCAACGTGAATTAAAGGTCTGCTCTTTCCACAAGGGTGTTGGTAAAAGCCCACGGCTTTCTCCAGGAAGATCTACTCCTGTTAATTCACCCAATCCAAATCTCCTGCAGAAATCTATAATTTTTTCTACTCCCATCTTTCTTCCAACAGTCCAGAAATAAACATCACAAGACTGTGCTAATCCGCCGGCTAGATCCAAGGGTCCATGACCTGTTTTTTTGTGACAATTAAAAACCCTATCTCCAACCTGTATCTTACCTTCACAAACAATTTTCTGATCCGGTGGCACAACCTCCTCTTCCAGAATTGCAGCAGTCATGATTATTTTAAATGTAGAGGCAGGTGCGTAGGAGGATCTGACAGCTCTGTTAAGAAAGGGAGCTCTTGGATCAAGGGACAGCCTTCTGATCTCTTCTTCCTCACGACTGGTATAAAATACATTGGGATTATAATAAGGATAGGAGACCATAGCCAGAATCTCTCCCGTAGCAGGTTTTAGAACCACCACAGATCCAATCCTGTTCCCAAGTGCTTTTTCACAAAGTTTCTGTATATTCCTATCCAAGGTTAATACAAGATTGTCACCGTTCAAAGGTGGAATGGTTTGTTCCCCACTTTCATCTATATTTCTTCCCCTTACATCTACTACCCTGTATCTTCTGCCGCTTTCCCCTCTCAGATACTTGTCGTATTGTTTTTCTATTCCACTTTTTCCTAACACAGCATTAAAACTGTAACCTTCGTTATAAAGTATTTGTAGCTCTTCTATGGTTATATTCCCGACATATCCCAAGATATGAGATATAGAACCGGTCTCTAGATAATGTCTTGTAGGTTTATTATGCCAGGTAATTCCAGGGAACTCCTCAATTCTCTCTGCTATGTGAGTTACCACTTCATAGGATACCCCACTTTTAATCTCTATAGGTTGATACATATAGACATAGTTTTGCGGTAAACGATTATAGATAGATGTCTCGTCCGTTTGAAGGATTTCTGCAATTTTGGAGATGATCTCTGGTATTTTTTCCCTTTCAATCTCCGCAGGAATGATATCTACCGCAAAGGAGGGTATGTTTAAAACTAGAGGAACATCATAATTACGATCATAGATCTCCCCCCTCTGGGCAGGGATAGGCATAACTCGGCTTGCCACTTGTCGTGCCTTTGTTTTATATTCATAGCCTAAAATAATTTGAAGATTAAATAGATAGAGAAGATAAATAGCAAAAACTAATCCAGAAAGCAGACCAATGATATTGAGACGTCTTTTAGAATCAGTAAAAATATTATTAGACACTCCCGCCATTAGAGTATTTCCCTACCCTTTCTATTTATCAGACCTGTCAATTTCATTAAAAAGAATATAACAGGGGAAAGCAGGGCATTAATTCCCAATTCAAGTAATATTGTTCTTAGAGCAATTGTCTTGCTAATTAAAGGTAAAAAAATAACTCCTAGAATAAATATCAATATATACTTAAAGATTGTAGCTAAGATTGAAAAAACTATCTGAAGTAGGATTGAATCAATAAAGATTTTCCCCTTTGTTAATCCAAACAGGTTCCCTACTAAGGTCTTTATAAGGGAATGAAAACCCAAGGGGGAAAGGCTGATTATGTCTTCAAAAAGACCTGTTATAAAACCAGAGGTTTGAGCCTTGAAGGAGCCGCTACTTTGTGAACAGCTTATCAATACTAAAAGAGCTATATCCGGAGTAATGCCGAAAAATATACCTTTCAATACGGCAGATTGAAGAAAAACGAACAATATCATTATTGAAGTCTGAATAAGCATAACAAGAATCATTTACTTTCTCCTCCTGTGTCCAGAAGGAAAACATACTCCAGTCTAGAAAAATCAATAATCGGTTCAATTTCTATTTCCAGGGAAGTTTCCCATTCCCTTGCACCTATGGCCTTTACTCTGCCAATGGTAATACCCTTGGGATAAAGAGACATTAACCCGGAGGTTACCACAAAATCTCCATATTTAGTCTCTTCCCTGGATCTTTTGTGAACATGCTGCATGTATAAAAGTCCCGTAATCTCCCCTCCCCCATTTACAAGACCTTCGTACCTAGAGGATTGAAGTCGGGCAGATACAAAACACCGAGGATCATATAAAGGCAGCAACAAAGCTGTATTAAGGCTAACCTCAACAACCTTTCCTACTAAACCCTGTAATCCATTTTGAAAGGCGACCACTGGCATATCCTTTCTAATCCCGTGTTTAGACCCTTTGTTAATGATTATTGTGTTGAAATAATTATTGGGATCCCTACCAATTACTTCGGCTGCAATATGTTTTATACCTAAGGTATCTGAAAAACCTAGCTGTTCTTTTAAACGAAGGTTCTCCTGCAATAAATCGACTTTATCCTGTTCAAGGTTTTTATATTCTTCAAGCCTTATTTTAAGTTCTTCATATTCCTCCTTAAGCCTTTTTAATTCTCCCAGAGAGTTAAAGCTTCTTTGAAAGAAATCGGATATTCCAGCAATTGTATGCTGCATAGGAGATACAATAATTAAACCTATCTCCTTAGGCTTAATGGAAATAGAGTTGTTAGTTATAAGCAATGCTATAAGAGAAAAGAGTATATATACAACCAAACTGAGAATAGTTTTTTGGTTCTTAAGATATTTTAGGAACCTCATACTTGTTACAACTAAGAATTAATATTGTTGTAGATGGTTTTACTGCTCGAAACTTCCTTGGTATGCTCAAAATACATTCCCGCTCCATTGGCAACACAATTCATTGGGTTTTCTGCAAGAATAACAGGGACGCCAGTTTCCTTGGATATTAATTTAGGGAGTCCTTTTAGTAAGGATCCTCCTCCAGTCATTACAATACCTCTTTCCACAATATCAGCAGCCAATTCCGGTGGGGTCTGGCCTAAGGTTCTTTTAATCTCCTCTACTATTGAGTTTATTGGTTCCTGTAATGCTTCTCTTACTTCCACGGAATCTATTTCTAACCTTCTCGGAAGTCCAGTTATTGCATCTGTACCCTTTATCTCCATCTTCTCTATCTTTTTGTCCGGACAGGCATTTCCTATAGAGATCTTAAGATTCTCTGCTGTTTGTTCTCCTATTATAAGATTATGAACATTCCGGACATGTTTGATTATAGCTTCGTCAAATTCATCTCCGCCTAACCTAATGGCTTTTGTTACCACCATTCCACCCAAGGAAATAACAGAAATCTCAGTTGTACCACCGCCTATATCACAAACCATATGACCTGCAGGCTCGAAAATAGGGATATTTGCTCCAATAGCAGCAGCCAAGGATTCTTCTATAACTTTTACTTCCCTGGCTCCTGCCTTATAGGCACTCTCCTCCACGGCTCTTCTTTCTACTTCCGTAATACAGGTAGGAACACCAATTACCATTCTTGGCTTTACAAGCCATTTCTTTGGTACAGCTTTTGATATAAAATATCTAATCATCTTTTCTGTAGTTTCAAGATCAGCAATAACTCCGTCTCGTAAAGGCCGTATGGCAATTATATCTCCAGGGGTTTTCCATAACATCTTTTTTGCCTCTGTTCCCACAGCAACAACTTTTTTTGTTCCTCTTTCTACAGCCACAACGGAGGGTTCGCAAATTACAATGCCTTTTCCCCGAATATAGATCAAGGTATTGCATGTACCCAAATCAATGCCAATATCAAGAGAAAATGCATTAAACATCTTTTTCAAGCCCATAATTGTCTCCCCATAAAATCCTTAATAAAGTTTTAACCGTGCGCCATAATGATATGGATCGATTTCTAAAGCCTTCCTCCAAGAGAATCTAGCCCTTGTTCTGTCCTGAAGAGTTTCATAGATTTCCCCAAGGAAATAGTAGGCATCGGCGGATTTTGGATTTATTTCCAAAACCTTTTTATATTGTTCCTCTGCTTTTATATGCTTATTTGTCTCCTGGTATATTTTCCCTAGCAACATCCGGCTCTTCTGCTCAAGGATAATATCCTTTGTACTATTTAAAGTCCAGATTAGATACTCCTCCGATTTTTCTAAATCATTGATCTTATAGTAGGTTTGTCCCAAAACCAAATATAAAGTATCGGAAGGATTCCGTTCCGCTGCCAAAAGAAAGGCTTCTATCCCCTTTTGATATTCCTCTAGGTTAAGATAAGCCAGACCAAGATATTCATAGGAATCTTCTGCAATGTATCCGGACTTTATAGATTTTTCCATATATTCAATTGATAGATCTGTATAGTATTTTCCTTTATGGAAATAGGCTTTTCCTAAAATATACTTAATACTGCCGGGGATCTGTTCTTTTCCCAGCATATCTGCCTTTCTTAAATAGATTATCGCTTTATCCAGCATGGGTATTTTTTCTTCTAAGGTGAACTGTGCGACACCTTTATAAAAATAGGAAAAACCTAGAAAGGAAAGGGCTTGATAATCAAGCGGTTTTTTCTTTAGAGCCTCCTCACAAAGGTTAATTATTTCATCGTAGCGTTTCTTTTCCCAGAGTACTAATAGAGATTCAGGATCCTCTTCTTTAGGCAAAAAGGTAATATTTTTATTCCCTTTAAAAATAAAAACTATACAAAGAATTGAAATAATAAGGATACTTAATATAGAAATAATCAGTATTCTTAATCTTTTTAACTTCTTTTTTTTATTAAAAGAATAACGGGTATCCGGTAGAATCATAACCTTTACCTAAAAAGTATTTGGGAAAAAAAGAAACAGGCTTATAAGCCGGGTTCTGTCTAGAATAACCATCTATCTAGGTATAAGGTTACCCTTATACTCCAGCAGTCTACCCACAGGGATTTGGACGAACAGCCCCCCTGTTGCTTGACTTTGCTCCTGATGTGGTTTGCCCTGCATCACCCTTTGCAGGGAGATCGGTGGGCTCTTACCCCACCATTTCACCCTTACCGTATACGGCGGTATATTTTCTGTGGCACTGTCAGTCATGCATTACTGCATGCCCGGGGGTTACCCGGCATCATGTTCTATGGAGCCCGGACTTTCCTCTGTTACCTAGTAACAGCGGTTATTAAGCCTGTTAATTATTCCTCTTCATCTATATCATCTTCACTAAAAAAATCAAGATCCGCAAGACTCCCAACTTCCTCCTCTCCAAAAGCGAAAACACTCTCCTCATCCTCACTATAGAACAGGATACGACTGCAATAAGGACAAAAAAGGATCTCTTCTCCAGAGCGTATCTCATTTTCAAATTGGGCAGGCAGGATCATATGACAGCCGGAACACACCGACCTTCTTACCGGAACGATCCCCAAACCGGATTTACTCCGTATTATTCTTTCAAATTTGAACAGTATATCTTCATCAAGATCGGGAATTATCTCCTTTTCTTCCTTTGTTAATTGATTTAAGTAAGCTTCCTTTTCTGCTTTTTCGGATTTAATCTTCTCCTCTTCCTGTAAAAGCTCCTCCTCCTGCTGAACAATAAGGGCTTTGTCCCTTTCTAGGGTGGATTCCAGCTCTTCATAATCCTTTTCTGTCCGGATTATCTCTTTCCGCAGGTTTTGTTCCTTCTCTGTGGCATCCTTAATCTCTTTATCCAAGGCTTCGTATTCTCTTTGGGTTTTTATCTGATCCATCTGCTTCTCGTAGGCTTCTCTTTTTGTTTCAGCCTCTATTAACTTACCCCTTAGTTTTGTAATACGATCCTTCAGTTCCTCGAGAGAATGGTTTTTTTCGTTAAAAAGTTTCTTCAATCTATTTAAAAGTTCTGTTTTTGTTGTTAAAACCCTTGGAATTTCCAAGATCTCCTTTTCAATATCAAATTTCTTTGAAAGGATATCCTGCAAGCTTCTTAATTTGTCATAAACACCATGTATCATGCTCTGTCCCCTTAATGATCTATATAATCTTTCAGTCTTCTGCTTCTTTTAGGATGCCTTAGCCTTCTTAAAGCTTTGGCCTCTATCTGTCTAATTCTTTCTCTTGTAACATTAAAATAAAGACCAACCTCCTCCAGGGTTAAGGAATAGCCATCCTCCAAACCAAAACGCATTTTTAATACTTCCTGCTCTCGGGGTGGTAAGGTACACAAAACGTCCTGAAGCTGTTCTTGCAATAATTTAAAAGCTGTCTGACTTGCCGGATTTTCAATATCCTTATCCTCAATAAAATCCCCTAGAAGGGAATCCTCCTCCTCCCCTATAGGGGTTTCAAGAGATATAGGCTCTCTGGCGACATTCTTTACAGATTTTACCCTTAATACAGTCCAGCCTAGCTTCTCTCCTATTTCTTCATCTGTAGGTTCTCTACCAAGAACCTGCATCAACTGCCTGGATTCCCTTACGACCTTATTTATCTGCTCAATCATATGTACAGGCACACGAATTGTTCTGGCTTGATCGGAAATTGAGCGTGTGATTGCTTGCCTTATCCACCAGGTTGCATAGGTTGAAAATTTATACCCCTTGCGGTACTCAAATTTCTCCACCGCCTTGATAAGACCAATGTTTCCTTCCTGAACTAGATCGAAGAAATGCAACCCTCGGTTGGTATATTTTTTTGCAATGGATACTACAAGCCTAAGGTTTGCTTGAATCAGTTTATCCTTTGCATTTTTCATCATCAGCCGGCCGCGGGTTATCTCCTCCGCTTGTTTCAGAATTTCTTCGATACTATTTTCAAATTCAATCTCCAAATTTTTTAATTTCTTATCTGTTACCTGTATCTGTCGTATCTTCTCCTTAATAGCATCTGCAGAAAGGTTTAATTCCTCTTCTATTCTTTTTCTCTGCTCCAATACGGCAAGCCCACGGCCCATGATTCTTAATTCTTTTGAACTATTGACCTTTAGTCTTTTCTCAATTCTTTTTTGTTCATGAAGATATTTTTTTATCTTTTTTTCCGCAGTAAGAAACTTTTCGGAGTAGCTTAATATCTCATCCTGATGAATATCGACTTTCTGAATATCAGTCATTATCCTTTCTCTTTGGTTTACTAAGGAAGAATCCTGGAAAATATCTCCTCCTGTGGAAAGGATCTTTCTTTTTTGTTCAAAGTATTGTTTAAAATCTGGTATAAGTTCTCTTAGAGATTCCCTATAAAAGGCGTTCAAACGTCTCCTTTCTGCTAAAAGTTCAGAAATCTCCTTTTTTGTAAGATCCATTTCCCTGGGATCCAGCTTTGAAAAGGTTTTCTGGATAAGGGAAAACATTTCTGGAAGGATCATACCAGCATTTTTTATAACATTCCTTATTATCCGCTCCCCTTCCTCCATAGATTTGGATAACTCAACCTCTTGTTCTGCGGTTAGTAGATTTTCTTTTCCTATCTCTCTTAAATAAAGTCTTATGGGATCGTCAATGGCGGATTCTTTTTCGGAGTATACCATTTTTTTAATAGGGACCTTTTTTTCCGGTTCCTCTAAAGGTATCTCCTCCTCTTCTAGATTGATATTGTTTGCCTCTAGTATAGCTATTACATCTTCAATTTTGTCGGAATTTACTATTGAATCAGGTAAAAAATCATTTACTTCATCGTAACTGATGCTTTTCTTTACCTTTGCATACTCCAACAATTTGATAATAGAGGGGTCATTCTGTAAGTCTAACATTAATTCTTAAACCTCAAATTAGTTAGCTCTTTATCAAGGTATATTTTCTCTTCTAAGAGTTCCCGAAGATATTCTCTTCTGGAATTGTCATTTTCATATTTTCTCAATAACCGTTCTACCTCTTTTCTCTTTCTTTCCAAACTATTTTGTTTAATCTGCAATATAGAGTCATTTATCAGTTTTTCCTGATTAACATTAAATTCACCTGATGTAATTTTCTCCGTTATCTGTTCTTTCAATTTTAGATCTTCAATTCTAAATAGTAGGGCATTAGTATCATTATTATCTTTTCTGAATAATTCTTCAAGGGCTATGTAAATCTCTTTTGCCTGCGGGTCTTCAAAATCTTCATATTTTACCATAGATCTTACGATTCTAAATTTTTCCATGTTGGAAGCAACAGCGAACATTAAATATAATTCTGGAGAAATATCTTGTTTTATTTTCTCAATTTGATAAATATTGTCTTTTATATTATCCTTATTGTGTTTTTTCTCTCTGGAATATTCTTCAAGAACTGTAGAGTACTCTATATCCAAAAGCTCGGATAATTCTTTAAAGTAGGCTTCTCTAGTTACAGCAGA
>ENA-OSEO01005348-OSEO01005348.1-sediment-metagenome-genome-assembly--contig:-NODE-5348-length-12434-cov-4.297160_pt1 | contig 12434 bp, 9 predicted proteins | sample MGYA00237883_ERZ534232 | MGnify/ENA metagenome assembly ERZ534232
GTGTCGATGATGAACGTAGTGACATCGAAGAAGGTGATCGATTCGAAGGCCACGCCGTCGTTGGTGCCGGAGATGCGATTCTTGCCCGCTTCGGGGCTGTCGATGGTGACTACGTTCACGCTGCCGGAGGCCGCGAACGTGTATGAGGCGAACCCACTGACGACGACAGGCTCAAGGCCCGTGAACTCAATAGAAGTGGGGCCGGCCTGAATGGTGCCGTCGCCGAAGACCTGACCGGGCACGTAAGTCCCGTTTGTTCCGCCATTTAGGACGAGCGTATCGTATCCGCCCGCGCCGCCGCGAAATGTGACCGGCAGCGGCACGTCGCCATGGGTGAGGTCCACGACGAGAGTGTCGTCCGTGTCGTCCGATCCTTGGAGGATCAGACCACTGATGCCCATTTGCACCAGCCAATCGGGCCGGAAGGCCCAGATATCGATGATGCCGGAGCCCGCTATCGTCAGAACGCCATCTTCCGTGAGGTCGAGGACGATCCCGTCGGCGCTCTCCACCAGCGAGAGAGCCTCCGCCGGAGGGGCATTCGCAACGTGGAGTGTATCCACAAGTTCCTCGGTGGAGGAGCTCAGGTTCGATGCGTCATATCCATCCGGCATCTGCAACGGGCAGGCGCCGTCAATGTCGAATTCACTGGTGTTCTCGGTGTTGCACGCAACGCTGTAATCTGTCGTGACAACCGAGCCACCCTGCCCCGAAGAGTCCTCGCCGAAACCCTCGACCGGACCCGCCTGGCTGTCGTCTCCGGATGCACCCGCAGCCAACGTCTCATCCGATGGGATCGTGGAACCGACCGGCGACGGATCCAGAGTATCGCCTTGAGAATCATCCGGACTGGGGGATGAAAGCAACGGTTGAAGACGATCGAGGTCGATGTCGATGACGGAACCAGACGAACCGGAATCGACTTCAATGACAGGTGTGGGATTGACGTCATGCAAGAGTGGCGAGGCGTCCTCGTTTCCGAGCGCGGCGGACAGCAGGAGCCGCGGTTCGAGAGACTCCACGACAGAGCTTGTCTGCGGAGCGCTCGTCCCTGTGGAGGACTGTTCGCCCCCCAGCCATCTTGCCAACCGCCTCAAAGGCACATCCCCTCCTCACACCACATGACCCATGCGCGGGGACTCTCCTACACCGATTGTGGCCAAACCAGCAATCTCACCCAATCGGTATCACGCCAAACCACTGTTGCAGGGAATCACGGCGATGCGAAACCGATGACTTGGCCTCACAAACGAGGCGAGGAACACGCTCGTGAACTCGATCTCCTGCCTGTGCGGATAGACACGCTCCAACCGCTACTCTTATCCATTCTACTCAAATCACCCAAATTGTCAAGGGTGATCTCCGAGAAATGTGACGCTTGTGGAGGAGATCTGAACGGCCCTCTTCCGCGGCGATACAGCGATCCGCCAGAGGCTTGGGTGACGGAATGACCTATAACATCGTGCGGATTGTCCCACTGGCAGTTCTCAGCTCGTCGACGGCCGCCCGCGCGTGGGCCAGCTCGGTCCGGACCTGAGCCTCAGGACCGAGGATCTTGGGGACGACTCTCTTCCCTCCCCACGGCGTAATCCCGAGAGGTATGGAAAGTGCGTTGGCCCTTGCGGCAGGAGGTCTCGACCCGGACGTTGGCACTGCCTTCCTGCACTGCCAGGATCTGGACCGTGAGCCGGGCGCCGGGACTGCTGAATTGGCCTGTGTCCAGTTCGAACACGTGGCCGACGACGAGGTCATGGTCTCCCGAGAGCCTCTGGCGCGCCCAGGCCAGACCGCTGGCGTTCAGATTCCGTTCGACCGCGCGCAGATAGGCGGAGTCCGCGTGAAAGAGCATGACGTTGGACCCGCCCGCCAGCACGAACATGACGGTCCCGACCAGGGCCAACGCGGTGATCACGAACGCCAGGACAAAACCTTCCTGCCTCTTCATCGCATCGTACTCCTTTCTGCCGAGCTGCCCAGGAAGAACACATGCGAACCGGGCAGCTTGTGAAGAACGATCCCGGCCACCCGCTGTCGAATGTGCGAGCGGATCTCCACACCGACCGTCTCGCCGCCCTGCGTCCAGGGCCGCCACTCGATCACGGCGTCCCGCGCCTGCCAAATCCGTTCGGCGGATTCCTCTTGCCCCGGCGCGGATGCCCCCTGCCCGCCCAGCAGCATTCGCACCGTGCGGCCGCTCTCGAACCGGTAGAGCACGACTCCCTCCGGCCGCCGGATCAGCAGCGTCGTCTCATTCGCCTCCGTGCCTTCGATCCGCGGCGGCAATGCGACTGCCTCGCTCACGTCGCGACGAAGCTGTTCCAGCAGGTTGAGCACTGTCGTGTTCTGCTGCACGAGCCGGTTCGCCTGCGGGATGTCCCGCAGAAACGTCGCGAACAACCCGCTGACCGCCACCAGCACGACCGGCGTGATGACCGCGAGCATCAGCACCTCGAGGAGCGTGAAGCCGGATCTCATCGATGATCGATGATTGACAATTGACGATTGCTCGTGCACCGGATTGCCCTTCTCAATAGTCCTTCGTCCATAATCCATCAGCGATGGCGCGCCGGGATGTACCGCTCCAGGCGGACGGCCACCTCGCGGGCGCCGGTCCGGCCGGTCGCGGTGATGCGGACCAGCTCCAGCCCGTCCCAGGAGCCGGCGCCCGCCTCCCGGTCCGTGACAACGCTCACCTCCGGCCAGAGCCGTTTGAGCTGGGCGTCGTCGATCGGTCGGCCGGTCGTGGTCAGACTGTCGAGCTGCGCCTCCGCGGCAGCTACGCACCGCTGGCGCGTCCATTGATAGTGATTGAGCTTGGCGAATCCCTGCATCGACACCGCCAGCCCGGCCAGGATCAGGCCCAGCAGCGAGATGCTCACCGCCAACTCGGCCAGCACAAAACCCTTTTGTCCGATCCTCTCGGAGACCATGAACAAACCCTTCACTACGGGTAGACCTGTGACGCGATCTCACTGATGACCGCTACGACCGGCGAAAAGAAGGCGAAGGCAACGAATCCGACCATCACGCCCAGCAGCAACATACCCGCCGGCCACAGGATGTACCGCGTCAGGTTCAGACGATACAGATAGCTGGTGCGATGGTGTGATTCGAGCATCTCCAGGATGGCCGGCGTGTTGCTTGCGTTGACCCCGGCATCGAACGCCCAGGCTACCGCGGCACCGATCCCACACCGCCGGGCCGACTCGGCGATGTCCTGCCCTTCTTCGACGTGCGCCAGCCAGCACTGGAGCCGTCCGCGAAAGGAGGCGTTGACATCCAGCTCCAGCGCCCCGCGGATCGCCTCGTTCACCGGCCGGCCGGCGTTCAGCGAGATCCGCAACAGCTCCAATGCCTGCACGAGAGAACGATCCCTCTCGAAGCGATGCACCACGGGCAACTGCCATTTGAGGGCATCCCAGAGACGCACGAGGACGTAGAACCGATCCGTGCGACGGATGCGGATCGTGCGGATGATGGAGTACGCAACCACCGCCAGAAGGATCAATCCAAGCAGCCAGATGAGCCCTTGCCCGCCGATCAATGGCTCTGCGATATGACCCAGGATTCGCGTCGCGCGCGGCAGCGGCCCGCCGACCATCTCTTGCAGCACGGCCTGGAACTGGGGCACGACAAAGGTCAGCAGGCCCGTCGCCAGGAGAAGAACGATGCCCACAACAACCACCGGGTAGAACGGGTGAACCGGGCGCAGTCGCCGCGGCTCGACCGCGCGGGAGCGCAGGTCGGTCTCGATGGCCGCCAGGACCGCGGGCAGTTGTCCCACTGCTTCGCCCGCGGAGAGCATCGCCAGCACGGTCGACGGGCACTGGGGATATCCCCGTCGGACCGCCTCGGTCAGCGAGCAGCCCTTCACGAGCCACGTCTTGATGCCGCGGAGGATCAAGGCCGGAACGTCGTCGAAGCTCGGTGCCGCGCACTCCAACGCCATCGCCAGAGGCAGATTCTGCCGGATGCTCGCGCCAATGGTCGAGAAGACGTTAATCGCGGTCGTCCAGCGCGACACGACCCCGTAACTGATGAGCGACGCGAAGATGACGACGCAGCCCAGAATGAAGATGACGGGCAGGACGTAGCCCGCGCCGGCCATGCTGAAGCCGGTTAAGATGGCCCCCAGAAGCAGCATCGCCCCGATGGCGATCAACAGCCACCAGGCGGCCCAGTGGAACCACTGGCGAGACTGGGGGTCCCGGCCCGAGGCGACTACCGCGATCAGCGTGCCGATGAAGAGGACCGGCAACGCGAGCAGGACCTCCGACGCGCCCGTCGCCACGGCGATGTAGCCCAGCAGAAACAGCGCCGCCGGGACCGTCGTGAACGCCAGCGCCGGCTTCTTGTAGCCCAGCACAAGGTACACGGCCACGATCAAACTGCCCAGCACAGAGATTTCCGTCATACCCACTCCCGTCAACCAGTGCCCGACAGACTCGTAATCACTTGGATCATCGGCAGGAACATCCCGAGAATCGCGATGGCGATCATCCCCCCGATGGCGACAATCATCGTTGGCAGTAGAACCGTGTGCAGGCGGGACTGGCCCACCCGCGCCTGGTCCGCGTACATCTCGCCCAAGCTGAACAGGTTCTCCTGCAGCTCGTTCCGCTGGGCGCCGAGTTGGATCGAGTAGAGGAACAATCGGGGCAACACGGCGGCCGCGTGGCCCGCCTCCAGGAGATTGGTCCCGCGCTCGAGCTGCTGCGACACTACCTCGCTATCCAGCACGAGCTTGTCGCTGCCGGAACTGACGGCGCCGAGGCGCAGGGCCTCCGGGATGTCGCACCCGGCTTCGACCAGCACCGCCATGGCCTCCGCCATCCGGCTCAGGATCGTTGCTTGGTAGAGCCTCCCCATGACCGGCAACCGCAGGAAGAACGCCTCCTTCGCGCGCCGGCCCGCCGGGGAAGTGGAGAGACTCACGAACAGAGCCGCCGCCGCGCCGAGCAGGAGGCCGACACCGATCCAGAAGGGAACGATGTTCCGCGACAACGCGAAGACCGCCATCGTCACCGGATTGAGCCGGCCGCCCACCATTTCCTGAACAACGCCTTGGAATTGCGGGATCACGAAAAGGAAAACGCCCGTGATGACGAGAGCCCCCAGCACCAGGATCACCAGCGGATAGCTGGCGGCCTCGAGGACGATCCGGCGCGTGTGGCCGGACAGTTCGAGATGGCGGTTCAGGCTCGTGAGCATCTCGCTGAGCCGGCCGGTCTCGACGCCGGCCTTGAGGATGCGCCCGTAGAGCGGCGGGAAGTGCTTCTCCCGCTTGCGGAAAGCCTCCTCGATGGGCACGCCGGCTTCCAGGTCGGTGGCGAGATCCTCGATGAGCTGCCGCATGGACTTGGACGTCATGTCCCGCGCCAATTCGCGGAGTCCCCGTTCCAGCGGAAGGCCTGCGCGAGTGATCGAGGCCAACTGCTGATTGAACAGCAGGAACTCGTTCCGTCCCACCGTCGTCCGCGGCTGCTCGACCTTGGCCTTCTCCAACGAGCTGACGCTGAGACTCATCTGCTCGAGGGCCTGGGTCGCCTCCTCGGGCGAGCCGGCCTCGAGAGTCCCTTTCATCAGCCGCCCGGCCGGGGTCAACGCATCGTACTTAAACACCGCCATCTGTCGTTCCTTTGCTTTGCAGATTCAGTTCATAGCGCAGGATATGCTTCGGGGCCACGCCTTCCGGCAGCGGCCCTTCCAGGATAGCCTGGGTCTTTGTGACGCGCCGATAGTCGAACGGTCTGCCGGTCACAGGATCCTCCGGCAGGCTCGTCTTGAGTGCGTCCAGAGTCTCGGGCCACTCCCCGTCCTTCGCCGTCCAAGATCGAAGGCTTTCCACAGTCTGGAGGACGGCAATATGTCGGTTCGCCCGTTTCAGGATCAGGCGAATGCGCGCCTGCGAGTTGGGATCCGCGCCGTAGATCTCCGAATGCGCCTCATCGAACAGCGGTGTAGGAATCCTCCGAAGGGCGGTCTCCAGGCTCGGCGCCCCGGGCTGTTGCACATAGAACTCCAGCTCGCCACACGCGAGCGCCGTGACGGCCGAACCGTACAGAAGGTGCAGGATATTCGGGCCCGTGCTCAGATGCTTAGCCAACGCAAGATTTGCCCCGATGGCCCTCGCGCAGGAGTCGCAACCACCGCGGGCCAGCTCGTAGTGGGCTCTCAAGCCCAGTACCAGAGCGAAGCTGCGGCAGGCTTGCAGATGGGCGGGGATCTTATCTTCAATAATGAGCGGCCAGTCGCATCGCTTGCAGCGCCCCGCCTGCTCTACCAGATGCAGACTCGTCTCGAACGGCTGAAGGACCGACGCGACCTCCTCCAGCGGCAATTCCTTCGGAGGGACTCGCCTCCAGCCCATGATCCGCTCCCAATCGATCTCCTTCGGCAAGGCGTCTCTGGCCTTCTCGTACAACACGAAGGCGTCGCCGTCGGTGGTCTCCTGGTCCGTGGGCAGGAGCGGCAGTTTTCCTTCCGGCGCGACGTGTCCGGGTGGGTAGAGAGTCAATCGCTCTGTCCCATCTGCGCCCAACCGGGCTGTCGCTCCATGACAGAGCAGCGCGAGCAATAGCAGCGACGCTCCGAAGCCCGATGCTATTCGTCTGTCGTTCATGTCATTTCTCCCCGCCGGTCATGTGCACGATCCGTCGTTCGAATTCCGCCAGTTGAGAACCTTCCGCGGTAACGATGTGGGTATGGTCGGTGAGGATCAGCCACGGCAGCGACCGGACACCCCATGTCCGGCGCATCTGCTGTTCGTCTGCCTGGGCCATGCGGACAGGCAAGGCGATGTGATTGTCCGCGACCCATCGGTCAAGCTCCGCTCGGTTCATCCTCGATGCCTGGACACCGAGAACGACGACGCCCCGGCCATTGAGTCGTTCGGCCCGTTTGGCCAATTCGAGGATCATGTTGCGGGACGGACGCTGCTGCATGTCGAAGAAACACAGAAGTACCATCTTGCCTTCAACATCCGCCCGCGACAGGCTCGGATCGAGGCCCTCACTGTTCGGTAGTGGCTTGCCGACAAGCGAAGCGTATCTCAGATGGACTCCATCCTGTCCAAGAACCACTTTCACATCCCGGTCGCCGCCTTCGGCCCGCAGAACCCCGGTCTCCGCACGGACACTCGAGAAGCCCGCCTGGATTCGCAGCGGCCCCTTGCAGACCCGCCCAATGGTGAACCGCCCGTCACTGTCTGTCGTCGCGTATCTCGTTGGCTGGTTGTCGCCACGCGCGACAACCGGCACGGCGGCCATCGGACCGCCGTCAGCGTCCACGACGGCGCCCGTCACGGACTGGTCCGCCGACAGGAGCACAATGGGATCGAGTTCCACACGAGCCCCGGGTTCCCCGTCGATCGCTATCCGCCGGTATTGCCTGGCCCCGTACCCGGATGCGTTCACCGAGATCCGGTACTCGAATTCCGCCCGGCCGGGAACAACGGCCGCCATCTCGTAGCGTCCTTGAGAATCGGTCAAGACCTCTGTCCCATAGGGTGTCATTCCGTCGGCGGTTCTCAGGTGCAGGGCAACTCTCGCCGCAGGAATCCCGATGCCGTTCGGATCGTTGATGCGCCCCGAGACCGCGAGTGCAGATCGGAGCGTGATCCGAACGGGCTTGTCATCGCGCTCGATGTTGGCGATTGTCGCGAGGTTGCCCTGCTCGTGACGAACAATCCATCTTCTGAAGGGGCTCTCGTCAGACGGGAACGGCACTTCGAACCGGCCGGCCTCGTCGGTCACCCCGTGGTTCACCGCCGCACCGGCGACGGGTCGTCCGTTTCCGTCGACCACGAAACCCGAGACCTTCGGATATCGCCTCAGGATGACTGTCGATTGGGCGGTTCGACCCGCCGCGACAAAGACCTGATCCTCATACGACCAAGGAGAGTAACCCTCAAGTCTTGTACTGAACTTGCACAATCCGGCGGGCGCGCGAATCTGCAATGAACCATCGGCGCCGGTATGTGCATGCTTGTAGAAGTCTGACTGCTCGTTCTGCACGGCCTCCCGGAGGTACACGAGGAGATTGGGTATCGGCGCGTCCGTCTGTTCCTCGCGTGCCTCGATCTCGATTGCGCCGCCTCCGCTCAAACTGGCGACGACCTCCCCTGCATCCACGCCGGCTCGGGCCTCAAATCGCACCCTCCGGTCCACGAGTCCCGTATCATATGGAGCCGAGATGTCGATGTAGTGCCACCCCAACGGCACCCCTTTGAACAGGAACCGCCCCTCCTCGCCGGAGACTGTCGCATCGGGGAGATATGGATTCGCGGGGTCGTGGCGAATCGCATCTGGACAGATGACAACGTGGGCATTCTTGACCGGGTCGGCGGTCTCGACATCGATCACACGCCCGCGAACAATCACTTCTTGTGGTAAAACCAGTCGGACATCCGTCCGGCCAGCCTCGAATCCGCATACGGTCACCCTGTGGGGCGTGTATGTATAGACCAGAGCCCAGCCCGGAGCCTCCGCCCAGAAATCCGCACTCACATCCGCGGCGAACGCTTCGAAACAGAATCTGCCATGATTGTCCGTCCTGGCGGTAAGCCACGGCTCCGGCGCCAGGATGGGATTCTGCTCGAGTCGTATCAGATAGCTGCTCTTGGGAACGGCACGTACCTTCACTCCACCGACGGGACGACCGGCCGCATCGACGACAATGCCGCCCAGAACGCAGGGCTTCTCCAATACGATCACATTGTCGGCGGGCTGCATCAAAACGTCCCAGCCAAGGGCTAAGCCTTCCTTGCGCGCGACGATGAAGACACGATATGATGGGGCAATGTCAGCCCTGAAGACGAACCGGCCGCTTGCGTCCGTCCCGGTGATCTCATCGCGAAGCCGGGCGATATCTCTGTCGGTCGAGAAATCGTGAGTCTCCTCATAGAGTACGACCTGGGCCCCCTCGACGGGTCGGGCCAAGTAGTCCACGATCCGCCCGGAGACGGCCGCCTGCCCGCAGGCCAAGGCAAACCCGCAGAACGGAACTGCCGCCAGCGCCAGTCTGTACATGGGAATCTGCATCGTTTCACTCCCGGCCGCCCGACGATTCCCCGGGTGCGGCCACGCCGCAGACCTTATTCAACTCGCCTTCGGTGGTCAGACCTATCTCGACCAGGCGCCGGCCGTCGGCGAGGATGGTCGTGTGCCCCTTCGCCTTGAGCAAGGTCTCCAGCTCTTCCAGATCGGCCTTGCCGAGGATGGCTCTGCGCAACTCGTTGTCCAATTGGACCATCTCGGCGATCAGTGTCCGGCCGCGGAAGCCCGTGTCCAGACAAGCCGGACAGCCAACCGCTTCGAAGCGCCCGTCCGCCGCCTTGCGGCACTGGTCGCACAGCCGGCGGACCAATCGCTGGGTCACGATGGCCGAGATGCTGGACGTGACCTGGTAGGGCTCGATACCCATCTCCAGCAGTCGCAGCAAGGCGCCGGCGGGCGTGCCGCTGTGCATCGTGCTCATCAGGAGGTGCCCGGTCAGACCCGCCTCGATGGCGATCTTGGCGGTCTCGGCGTCGCGAATCTCGCCGATCATCAGGACCTGCGGGTCCTGGCGGAGCAGCGACCGCAGGGCCGTCGGAAACGTCATCTGCCCGTGCGGCGTGATCGGCACCTGCGTCACCCCTTCGACCCGGATCTCGACCGGGTCCTCCAGCGTGACGATGCTCTTGCCCGGCAACGTCCTGGCTATGTATCGGAGCATCGCGGCTAACGTGGTGCTCTTGCCACTGCCGGCAGGTCCGGTCACCAGCAGCACGCCCTGACACTGGCCCGCGATGGCCTTCAGACGCGACTCGATCCCCGGCGCGAAGCCGAGTTGGTCCAGGTCCATCAGTTCCTCGTGCTGGTAGAACAGCCGCACGACCGCCCGCTGGCCGTAGATCGTGGGAAACACCGCCAGACGAACGTCGGTTACCCGGTCCGCGGGCGTGCCGGTCAGCTCCAGTCGGCCCTCCTGCGGGATATCGTTGCGGTAGGTCAGCAGACCGCCGAGCACCTTGAGCCGGGCCACGATATTATCGGATACCGCCGCCGGCAGGCGCTCGACCGGACTGAGCACGCCGTCCAGGCGGTACTTCACCGTCAGATCAGCGCCGGTGGGCTCGAAATGGATATCGCTGGCCCCCGCTGCGACGGCCTTGGCGAGCAGCTCATCGACAATCGCCACCACATCCTGTGGGGTGGGCTTGGTCTGATGATCGTTGGAATCCTTTGCATTCATGCTCGGCCACCTGAGAGAATACATGGTTTCTCATACACCCTCTAAGACGTGCCGGGAGTAATCGTGTTAATCACTCGGTGCGTTTTTCCGCCGGACGCACGCAGGCTTCGCATGTCTACAGCCGAAGACTGCCCCGCACCTGCATTTCTTCGTGTCGCGGGCATGCCACCCTCGACACAGATTACGCCTCACGGCGTTACCGCAAACCGCATGGTTTCCTCGCCGGGCCCGCTTTTTTTCTTGTCGGCGCCGCCCGGATGTGGTTACATGGTGACCTTGATGACCGTAGGGGAAGGACAATTGGCGTACTGATTTTGAGGTGAGTTGCAATGGCAGACCTGAAGGCATTGGCTGATGCGGTAATCCGGGGAGACCAGACGACGGCGGTGAACGTCACGAAGGCGGCCCTGCAGGAGAAGATGGCTCCCAAGCAGATCCTCGACCAGGGCCTGATCGCCGGTATGGACGTGGTGGGCGCCCGCTTCAAGAACAACGAGATCTACATCCCGGAGGTCCTGATCGCCGCCCGGGCGATGAAGATGGCGATGGAACTGCTCGAGCCCGAGCTGGCCAAGGCCGGCGTCCAGCCCATCGGCAAGCTGCTGATCGGCACCGTCCAGGGCGACCTGCACGACATTGGCAAGAACCTCGTCGCCATGATGCTCAAGGGCGCCGGGTTCGAGGTCATCGATTTGGGCGTGGACGTCTCGCCCGACAAGTTCGCCGCCGAGGCCAAGGCCAAGAAGGTCAATCTCATCGGCATGAGCGCGCTGTTGACCACCACCATGCCCGGTATGGAAAAGACGATCAAGGCCCTCCAGCAGGCGGGCATCCAGGCCAAGATCATGGTGGGCGGCGCCCCGGTGACCAAGAGCTTCGCCGACCGGATCGGTGCCCACGGCTACGCGCCCGACGCCGCCTCCGCGGTCGATACCGCCAAGAGCCTCGTCGCCTGACACGCGAACCGGCTCGCGAGGCGCACCCTGAGATCCGGGTCTTGCGAACCCGACTTGTGCCTCGACCTTCTGAGTTGTCGCAAGGACAGCGCCTACCGCGCTGTCCTTTTCTATTTCCACCTTGAAGGACCGGCGGTTTCCAGGATAGGCACTGCTCCGTCGCCACCGGGAGAAAGAACTTGAAAGCATCCGGCGGGAAAGGGACAATGCACCCACGCCGGCGGGCAACCGCACCCCGGCGGTCGATGGATGATACGCACGGGCTCATGGACATCGAAGGGAAAGGGAAACCGGATGATGAGGAAGACGATCCCAATCGTAATCGTGGCGCTGCTCGCTCAGACGCTTTGGGCCAGGGAGTATCACGTCTCGGTAAAAGGGAGCGACACCGCGGACGGTTCCGCGTCGAGCCCATTGAAGACCATCTCCACCGCGGCGCAGCTCGCACAACCCGGCGATGTGATCCTGGTCCATGAAGGCACCTATCGCGAACGCATCAATCCACCGCGCGGGGGACAGTCCGAGCAGAAGCGGATCGTGTACCAGGCCGCCCCTGGTGAGAAGGTCGTCCTCAAAGGGTCCGAAGTCGTCAGGGGCTGGCAGAAGGTGCAAAACGATACCTGGAAGGTCGTCATTCCCAATCGCTTCTTCGGCGATTTCAATCCATACCGTGACCTGATCCGCGGCGACTGGTTCAATCCCAAGGGGCGCGAGCACCACACCGGCGCCGTCTATCTGAACGGCCACTGGCTCACCGAGGCTGCCAGGCTGGACGACGTGCTCAAACCGGTCGGGGACACGCCGCTGTCACAGGTTCAGGGAGGGGACTATCTGCTGAACGTGGCCTGGCTGCGCCCCGCTGGCGTGCAGAACGCCCCGCGAACTCCCGCCGCCGGCTTCGCGGCCCAACAGGGTGTGCAGAAAGCCGCCTGCGAGGAAGGCGGCGAGTGCATCGGCTGGATCGAGCATGGCGACTGGGCTCGCTATGAAGGCGTCAACTTCGGCCCAAGCACCGAACGCGTGGAGATTCGCGCCGCCTCGGAAACGACCGGCGGCATCATCGAGATTCGCCTGAACGCTCCCGACGGGGAGTTTCTGGGCAGCGTTTCCGTCCCGAACACCGGCGGCTGGCAGTCCTGGTCCTCCTTCCAAGCCAGGATCAAGCCCACCAGCGGCGTCAAGACGATCTGCCTGGTGTTCCGCAGGGCGCAGGCGGGCCCCTCCGGCGCGCAGTTGTGGTTC
>ENA-OSEO01005349-OSEO01005349.1-sediment-metagenome-genome-assembly--contig:-NODE-5349-length-12433-cov-31.548074_pt1 | contig 12433 bp, 11 predicted proteins | sample MGYA00237883_ERZ534232 | MGnify/ENA metagenome assembly ERZ534232
ACTCTTAAAATCATCAATATCAATCATTATGAGCGAAAGCGGATAATCATACCTGTCAGCCCGGTTTATCTCTTCATTAAGTCTATCAATGAAAAAACTGTAGTTATAGATTTTCGTTAGCTTATCATAGACTGAAAATTGCTCTAGCTGCTCTTCCTTGCCCCTCAATTTTTGAAAAAGCAGCCCAAGAATTATACTAATGAAAAAGAAAACAAGAATTCCAATGATTACCTCGGTAAGAACATTCACACTATCTACTGGCGAGGAAAAAATCTTTAAATACCATAACCATAATCCAAGTGTTGCAAAACTTAGCAACCCCATGACAATACTGCCTAAGACACCATAATAATAGGCAGCTACAAAAACAGGAATAACATAGAAAAACCAAAACAAATTAGTTTGTTTTGTGAAATCAGAAAGCAGGATTGCTCCAGCGTATGTTATCAGCACAAATAGAATACTCTTTAGGTCAAACTGACTTTTCATGGCCCCCACCTTCGCATTATAAAGCTAACACTAGCAAAGCCGCACTTCAATCTTTAACCCCAAAAAAACCCTAAAAATTCCTTACATCGTGATAATTCTCACATGATTCTTACAAAATAGATACTTCGTGATAATTCTCACAAATCCTTTTTTTACTCATTACTTTTTTCACAAAATTTTTTCACTGCAATAAATCATTTCTATTGCATATTCCCGCCGAGAAGTGACAGACCAAATATGCCACCATAAAATGCACATATACAGAGGCACATTACAACGATTGAAACTACTGCCAGAATTATGCACATTTTTCCGAATTTCTTCTCTTCTTGTGTATCCTTAGTGAAAAATATGATACCGATTATAATACCTGCCAAAGGAACAAAGAAAGAAACAAAATATAAAAGGATCTTCATTCCACCTTCCGGTGCACTGCTCCCTCCTGACGGAGGTGACGGAGGAGGACTTGCCGGAGGCGGCGGAGGTGGTGCCTGAGGTGGTACTGTTGGTTCTTCAGCCATATTATTTGCCTCCCTTCGTATCAATTATTAAAAAACCTTCTATTACTTCTAATGCAGCAAATAAAATCCTTCTTTTTACTCTTCTTATTATCCTTTTTTCGCGATAAAAGAAAAAATGTAAATCTTTATGCAACAAATGAAATCAAATAGTTATGCGCCAATAAAGACAAGTATAATTCAATAGCAGTAAGACCCAGGGCAATTAAGCTTGGGGTAACTAACTGCTTGAAATTATCAGCCTTCTGGTACCAAAAAGGGAGTAAAGTAATAAGAATTAAATTAATGATACCAAAAGTAAAAAGAATACTTACGACCACAAGCGTAGAAGCAATCTCATTTGCCATGGTAAACCTTAATCCTTGCGCCAGCTGGATGATAGAAAATGTAAAAATCATTGCAACAACCATTACTAACTGCTGCCAGGTTTCCCGAATGATCGGCCTATATGAAGATTTTCTCCATAGCTGATAGTTGAATATGGGAAAGAGAAGAAGAGGAAGAGAAAAACCTGTGGCCATCCCGGTAAGTAACCTTATGGTGTTGTTTGTTTCCCTTAAACCAAGGTAAGAAGAAATGCCATCTATTATTAAAACAACGATGGCAGCAAAAGCTACTATTAGGACTCCCCTTGAGGGTAATTCATTCTCTCTCTCACCTTTATCAAAAATCCAGAGTAGAATAAATGAAATAAGAAAGCCGCTATAGATACCCATATCTCTGGCACATATCGGAAGGTAGTCATCACCAATAAATAGCACTCTGGATGGTATTTGATGACATACAGCAAATCCTATCCTTCTGAGAATATAGCTGTAAATATTAGTCCTCCTTCGGCTGCATCTGCTTGCCTGCAAAACTACAAATACTATTGTAACTAATTCTTCTAATTACAGCCCGTTATACTTTCCTTCCAATTTTTACACTTTTCTGGTCGGGGCGAGAGGATTTGAACTGTCCTCCCTCGCTACCGCTCTTCCTATGGGGCAAGCCCCCTAGGACGCTGTGCTGCCCAAGGGCAGCTTCGCTGTCACCCCCAAACCTCAGGGGAAACCTTTTCCCCCGAACCCCCTTGTCGAAGGTTCAAATGCTGTACTCCTAAGAACAAGCGACACCCCTGAAATAGAACTTTCTGGTCGGGGCGAGAGGATTTGAACCTCCGACCTCCGCCTCCCGAAGACGGCGCGCTAACCAAACTGCGCTACGCCCCGCTACTAAAGATCAACTGACTTCTGAAGTATAACCATATAATAATATCCAAGTATTTCAGTAACTTAAAGCTATTCCATTTACTTAAAAAGAACTTAAATAAGGCCCAATTGCTTTATTCGTATTCTAAAATCTTCACTATTGGCAGCCGTTGCCAATGCGTCATCAAGCGTGATCTTTTCATTCTGATATAGACCTAGAAGTGATTGTTCAAAGCTCTGCATTCCATAATAATTGCCCTGCTCAATAGCATCCTTGATTTTAAAGGTTTCCTTCTCATTAAGAATATATTCCTTAATAGTATTTGTTGCCAACATTATTTCCACAGCAGGAATTAAACCGCCGCCAACTTGAGGTAGTAGCCTCTGCGAGATTATGCCTTTGAGTGTTGCCGCAAGCATTATTCTTATTTGCTGCTGCTGATATGGCGGAAAGAAATCAATAATACGATTAATTGTCTCGGTTGCATCAATAGTATGCAAGGTACTCAAAACTAAGTTTCCGATCTCCGCGGCTGATAGAGCTGCTCTGACAGTATCCAAATCCCTCATCTCGCCAATTAAAATAACATCAGGATCCTGGCGTACAACATTAGTAAGAGCATCGTAATATGAACTGGTATCCAGACCGATTTCACGTTGACTTATAATGCTTTGCTTATCTTTATGCTCAAACTCTATGGGATCCTCGATGGTAATAATGTGAACATTTCTGGCATTGTTGATATGGTCAATGATTGCTGCTAATGTCGTGCTCTTACCACTTCCCGCTGTTCCGGTTACCAGAACAAGTCCTCTTGGCTCATCTGCAAGCTTAAGTATAGTATCCGGCAAATTCAAAGTTGCTATATCTAACTCATTCGACTTTATATATCTAAATGAAAAAGAAATGTTTCCCCGTTCTTGAAAAGCATTGACTCTAAAGCGCCCGATTTCCGGAAGAGTATATGCAAAGTCAACTACCTTGTTTTTTTCAAACTTCTGTTTTTGACTGGCACTTAGGAGATTATCAGCAGCTTTTCGTAAATCACTAGGTGAGAGATGGTTCTCACCACAGTGTACTAGTTCGCCATTGATTCTTAAATAAGGTGAGTTGTCGATCTTAAGATGTAGATCAGACGCACCTTTTTCTACTGCAATCCTGAGCAGCTCATTGATTTCCATCTCTTCCCCTCCTGCGTTTTCTTCTTAAACAGAGAAAAACAAATCACTTGGAATCTCTTATGGTTAGGACAAACATTTGCCCTTCCTACCCCTAATAATCAATACTACTTTTTATAAAGCCGACGTATCATTATACTACAACTAATCCATCCTCTAAAGCTCCCAAAAATTACCTATCTGATGAATTGCCGCAGCAATTGTCTTTTTCTTTTCCTCAAAAGAAACTCCGCTTTTAGGGTAACCAAAAGGATCAGATATTTCCTCAGTATCACCCGCTAGCGTATTAATTGTCATTAAAACCGAATATGATAATGCTTCCAGATTATATCCCCCTTCCAGGGAAAAGATAATTTTTCTATTCGAAGTATCCATTAAGGAGAAGATTTCCTCGGTCATTCGAACATAACCTGAGGTCGATAGATTTAGCATAGTCAGAGGGTCGGCAAAATGACTGTCATACCCTGCCGCGACCAATATGAGTTCAGGATTAAATCCCTTAGCCACAGGAACAACTATCTTTTTAAAAGCTTCTAAAAAAATAGCATTTCCTGATCCGGGAGGAAGAGGAATGTTTACATTATATCCTTCACCCCCGGCTCGCCCAATTTCTGTTAAAGCACCGGTTCCCGGATAAAGAGGATGTTGATGAAGAGAAATATAGAGAACTTGTGGGCTATCATAAAAGATATCCTGAATACCATTCCCGTGATGAGCATCCCAATCAATTATAAGTATTCTGGAAATTCCATATTTATCCAGAGCATATTGCGCACCAACAGCTAGATTATTAAAAACACAGAAACCCATTCCAACCTTTGCCTCGGCATGATGCCCGGGAGGACGAACCAAACAAAAGATACTTTTTGTCTCTTCGCTCGTGATGCTATCTATTGCTGCAGTAACAGCCCCGGCGGCAAATCTCGCTGCCCGATAGGAATCCGGGGAGATATAAGTATCACCGTCAATATATCCTCCTCCAGAGTCCGCAACTTCTTGAACATAATCAATATATTGATCATCATGAACAGCAGAAATAAGATTCACTGGAGCTTTATAGGGAGAAATTAATTTAAGTCTGGAAAAAACGGAACTTGACTGCAGTAATTTATGAGTAACAGTAAGTCTGTCCGAGCACTCCGGATGGCCCAGCGGATTTTTGTGTTCCAGAAAAACAGGATCATAAATCAGCCCTACCGGACTATTGGATACTTCACCTTTATTCGCCAATTATTTTCACCCTTACCTGCCGAGTCCGGGGTCCATCAAGCTCAACAAAAAAAATACTCTGCCATGTACCAAGTGAAATATCACCGTCATCAATTGGAACAGCTGCACTCGCACCGAGAAAAGACCCAATAATGTGCGAAGGAGCATTATTATCAATTTGATTATGTTTATAGGATTTATTCCAGGGGATTAATTCACGAACAGCCTGCTCAAGATCTTCAATCAAACGGTCCTCATATTCATTAATAACAATCGCAGTTGTTGTATGGGGTGAAAAGACAATTGCAATTCCATCTTTTATAGGACTTTCGGTAATTGTTTCTTTTAAAAGAGGGGTAACATCGATAATCTGAATTCTGGAGCCTGTTTGAACTTGAAAACTTCTCTTGCAGACCGCCATAACTCACCTTTAAATGATAAGTGAAGTAAATTACATGAAAAAAGAAGGTATATTTTTACCGATTACAGTAAGGACTACTTGCATCTATCCCGGGAATTACGGTCTTACGCCACCGACATACCCCGAACCTCTCGCACTTAAACTACTAATTTTAACCACATCTCCGGTATGCGGAGCATGAATATAGCTATCCCCGCCTACATACATACCCACATGGGAAATTCCATTCCCTCTAGTAAAGAAAACCAGATCTCCCGGCTGTAGCTGATCTCTACTTACACGGGCTCCGCAGCTATACTGCGCTGCTGCCGAATGAGGAAGCGATACACCTACCCGAGCATAACAATACATAACCAATCCGGAACAATCAAATGCATCCGGACCGGCCGCACCCCACCTATAAGGCTTCCCAAGCTGTTGCATGGCAATCCCAACTACTCCGCTCTTGGGAGCCGGGAGATGCCCGCCACCCCTTGATACCTGAGGACTCTTGGCTCGATCAGCTTCCGCACGAGCTCTTAGTTTCTCCGATTCCGCTTGCTCTTCTCTGGTAATAGCGGCTATCTCAGCCTCTACTCCTGATAAAGCACCTTCTCTTTCGCTAAGCTTTCTATTTATTTCCGATTTCTTTGTAGCCAGCTGCCCACAAACTGCTTTCTGACTTTTTTCCTGCTCAGCTAATACTTGCTTTTTGGTTTCAACTTCCTTTTTCAAATTTTCAATATCTTTAACAATTCGAGCATCCTCACAGGCAATATCCTGTAAATGACTGAGTGTGCACAGAAACTCTTCGAAGCTCTTAGTGGATAGGATTGTTTCTACAAAGGGCACATCACCGTGTTTATAAATATTTCGGATGCGTTTGCCTAGAACACTTTTCTGATTTCCAAGGTCTTGTTCAGCTTTTGCTATCTTTTGGGCTGTCGTTTGTAGTTCCGACCTTATCTCCCCAAGTTCACAATTAGCCTGGTTGTACTGTTCAACTGCCTCGTCAAGTTCTTGATCAATTTGTTCAATTTGATTCTTTATCTTTTTTGCCTCATTGGTCTTCTGGGTTTTGGTATTTGGCTCTCCCAGAGCAAAAGAAGGTAGGTTAAGCAATAATAGGATAGCAATTATGCTAATCGCGACTTTGTTCTTAATCAATCTTGTTATATGTAAAATAACTATCGCCTCACTTAGTAATTTAATTAATACTCTAACTTTACTATTCTCTCAGAATTCTCCTAAAATTTCAAAAAAGTATAGCAAAAAGGGAACCAAAAGTAAATTTAGCATCATGAACTGTGGAGAAAGTTATTTACCCCATCAAAAAATGCAGCAGCGATTTTCTGAAGGGAATCTTCATCTCCCAGCAATTCCTCTTCTTTAGGATTAGTTATGAACAAAGGCTCTAATAGAACTGCGGTCATCCGCGTTTCCCGTAAAATACCAAAATTGCGTCCGTGAACTCTGACATCCTTATGGCGCAGCACATGAACTACTTCTTTATGTATAGATTCAGCTAACATTTTCCCTTTAGGAGAAAAGTAGTCAGACGTAGCAAAATAGTAAGTACTTGTTCCTTCCGCCTTTGCATTCGGCGAACTGTTAAGATGGATACTTATAAAAAGATCCGCGTCAATCTGATTGGCAAAGCTAATTCGATCCCGTAATTCGGTAAACACACCCTTTTTACGTGTATAAAATACACCTGTTCCAACTAGTTCAAGTAAATTTCCAAAGCGGAATCCCAGCTCTTCACAGACTTCACTTTCCCTCAATCCGGTCGGTCCCAATGCCCCATGATCAGGTGGATACCCATGACCGATGTCTATTACTACTTTGCGATTTTGAAAAACCGAGATAAGCGAGTTATCTTCCTCTTTTACACGAACAGGAAAATTTATATAAGTGTTGGTCTCTAAAACCTTCCGAAGATTCTTAAAAGCCTGCAGTGTAGTGAAACCGACAATCCCATCAACCGGAAGACCCGTGCTTAACTGAAACTCTTCAACGGCTCTTTTTGTCTGAGGTCCGAAAATACCGTCAATAGGACCCACGGTAATACCTAATGTATTCAACCACCTCTGCAGCTGTCTAACATCATCACCGCGAAAAAACGGCTCTCTTAAATAAAGATCTCTGTCACCTATACAATAAGTCGCAAGCACAAGTTCTTGCCAAGTATCTTCACCTACAATTCCATCTACCAGAAGACCACGGTCTTGTTGAAACATCTTTACAGCTTTTTCCGTTAAATCCTCAAAAAGCCCGTCGGGACCGGGTAGACCGAGGTTATATCCAAGCATGGAAAGCCGTCTTTGGATATCTAAAACATCATTTCCCCGGTTGCCTTTTTTAATCAAACGCATCGCATAATCTCCCATTTCATTTCAACTAGTATAGCATAGTTCATCGGGTTTCTGATATATAAGAAAACCCTTATTGAAGTGCATTTATTAAAGAATCCGGGGGTGGTATTTCACAGTGAAATATAGAAAGATTAAAGAAGAAAATATAATTTTAGATTTCCTGGATTTTTACTCACAGAGGATACGGTAAACTTATTTGGCCCGGCTTGGGATACAATAAAGACCTTTGCCATTTTTATCTAAGAAGCATGCTTTATTTCTTCCGGCTTCCTTTGCCAGATAAAGAACTTCATCAACTTTATCAATAAGCTTACCCGCAGTTCTAGCATCATCCGGAAATGATGCAACACCTAGACTGATTGTCAGTTTTTTATTGATAAACTCTTCACCTTTGGCTAAATCGCTTCCTTCTATTCTTGCTCTGATTCGCTCCGCCAAATCCAAGGCTCTTTTTTTCGATGTTTCAGGGAAAATTATCACAAATTCGTCTCCCCCATAACGGGCAACTAGATCTGACTTTCTTGTATATTGATTCAATAACTTTGCTATGATTCTTAGTATCTTATCACCCTTTTTATGGCCATACTGATCGTTATAATCTTTAAAATAGTCGATATCCATCATAATGACTGACAGTCGGTGTCCGTACCTTTCAGCTCTTTTTACTTCTTTGCTTAACTGCTCCTGGAAAAAGCGATGATTGTAAACTTGAGTTAGACCATCAGTGATTGCAAGCCATTTTGCCTCTTCATGCATCTGCGCATTATTTATGGCAATCGCAGCTTGAGTTGCCAGAATGGATACCAATCTAACTTCGCTTTCACTAAATGTACGTGGCTCAAAATCATCAACATATAAAATCCCAATAGTCTTTTCTCCAAAAAAGAGCGGAACAGCGATCAGTGATTTTATTCCCTCTTTTATGGCTATTGGGTTGTTAAAAGAGGGGTCTTTTGCAGCATTATTTAGTATAAATGGATCTGTTCTGCTTAGTATTTTTGCAGTCATACCATCAGGTCTTACTTTCCAACGATGTGTATGAACAAAATCTTTACTAAATCCTTTTGCCGCCTTAATTACCAGTTCATCAGAATTTTCCTCTAATAATGCGATGCTGCCTGCATCAGTGCCCGTAACTTTAATCGCGTTATCAAGTACCATTTGCAGGGTGTCATCCAGATCGAGGCTCGAGCTTATGGTCTTTCCAATCTCAAACAGATTTGTCAATTCACCAAAAGCCTGCTGTTCTTGCAGTGACATCTTAAAAAAGTGATTTACCAAATAGGTTGCAAGAAAAAGCATGATGCCCAATGTTGCCATGACAACTACCGTAAAAAGAGGGTAGTGTGACAGATCAACACCGATAAAGGGAGCAATTCCGAAAGCCGGTACAAGATGCAGGTACTGCAGAATACCTATTATACTCACAAGCAATACCCCAAGACCTGAATAAAGATACCCCTTTCGTGGTGAAAGAAGAATACATGAAACCAATGTATCAAACATAAAGAAAAAGATAACCGGACTAAAGAGACCACCCGAGTAAAAAACTACCGCGGAAATAAAAAGGAAGTCAACGATAATTTGGAGATTGAGAAACAGAACAACCTCCAGGCTATCTATTATAACACCGTGCCTTTGATTAAGATTACGAGTGTAGATCCAAGAGAGAAAATTATACAAGACCAGTGCCGCCGCCAATATGACAAAAGGAGCCATCTCAAAGGTAACACTTTTAAATAAATTAAGTACTGGCGGAATTATTAGCAGCAATACAACAAAACCCCATCGTACATCGATGAGCCACTGGAGTCGTTTTATTGTCCTCTTATGTCTATCTCTTACCAATTAGACTCCCCTTTCCTTGACTTCTAATAAGTTATCGACAAGTATGAACATAGCTTTAGCAATAATCTCAATATTTTTCTGCTTAATCCTATAGTAAATTAAACGCGAATATTGAAATTTAGATTATTGGCTTTTTAGCTGGTCATTTGATGGCAAAAACAGATAAGCAGTTAAAAAAGAAATGGAGAAAAAGATAAGAAGGATAAGAACCGCATAGGCTTTCATTGCTAAAGAATTTGATTTTCCTATAGGATTTGAGGGATGAAAAACGCGCTGTACCGTACTGGTTAAGTAAAAAATAGCTAGAAAGAGTCCTGAATTCAGAGCGGCAATAAGCTTCGGTTTATTTATCCACATAGATAACAGGAACACAACTGATACCATCACAAGTATACGGATGGCCAATTGAAATCGCGGCTCCATCCAGCCAACACCACCCCAGGCCAAATAGGTCAAAACAATGCTGGATACAAAATAAGTAGCCCAGAAGAGAAAAGCGGTCTTTTGAAATGCACAAATCCAAAGATATATTTTTTGTTTTGAAGTAATTAAATATACCAGACCCAAAACTCCGGCTATCAGAAAGGTAAACAAGGCTGCGTAAACAACAGCTGCATGAAAATAGACCAGTTTTACCAGGTTCCCAAGTGTCTCTTCGGATGGGGATAGCCATATCAATAAGCAGCCGAATACAAAAAGAAAAAAAATAAGTAATAAGGATATTGAATTTTTGGATAGCTTTTTCATAGTATATATTCCAATATCTTAGGATAAAATAAGTAGTAAATATCTCCAAAACGAATAACAACCTCAAGTATTAAGAACGTCTTTTACCTTATGTTTATCAATTATATAGTGCCTTGACTCATCTAAGTCCACTATTTTTTCCTGGCGTAGCTTTTTTAATACCCTGGTGACTGTTTCTCTAGTAACACCGGTCATTTCTGCTAGTTCTTCATGGGTAAACTTCGTATTCAAGACTATTTTATCATCTACTTCTTTGCCGATTCGACGACCAAAGCGCATTAGTTCACCGATCAACCTGGTAGTTGCATTTGAAAGAGCAAGGTCCCTTATACGATTGTCGGCTTCATTTAATCTGGTACTTATTTCCCCAATTAAACCCATTGCAACCTGAGGCATCGTATTGAGAACATTCATAAAATCTGATTTTCGAAATACGCATATGATAACTCTGGAACGGGCCATAGCAAAATCATTTGTCTCAACATAAGGATCGGAGGAAAAAGAAGAGTTACCAAAAAGGTTGCCTGGAATCAGTATGTCAATAATCACCTTTTTTCCTTCAAGGGAAAGTTGATATATTTCAACTTCTCCTTCCCTGATTACAAATATTCTTTCCTCAGTATCATAAGGCCCAAAAATTAGCTCCCCTTTGGAAACCTCTTTTTCCATAGTAATTTCTGCAAGGCGGGCAATTAAGGCACGCGGTAGTTCTCTAAAAATATTTACTTTACTGAGACACCAGATCGCTTCGGTTTTTTTATCCATGTCTCCCACTCTGAAAAGAACTGACTATATTATAGCAAAAGAAGAAGTGCTAAATAATTAAGATAGAAGCCAAAGTCGCTGAATCTAGTGCTTATTAAATGTAGTATTCATAAATAAGAATAGTAAGAGCAACAAGCTGCTATTTCATATATTATTACCATAGAAGCATGGCCATTTTACTCTGAAGACCATTTCTCAGCATTAATTTTTATTCTAGGTTAATTGAGATTAGAAAATGAAATGCAAAGGTATTTTTTAAGGAGCCGTTTTCTCGGAACCGTTAGAGTAATCGGGAACCGAAGATCCTAAACCGGAATTTTGCTGTATATCCATTTGGGCATCCTGCAAGACAGTTTCAAAAGTATCTCTCAGCTCATACTCCAGGAATGGCAACTCACTACTTGCCCGAGCAAAAGCTCTACTACTATATTGGAAGGTTTTAAAAGCCTCTGAGTTTGTTTTACTGTCCTTTTCGTCTTCTTCCTGATTAATGGTTTTAAGTGTCGCTTCTCTTGAATCAATAAGTAAATCCAGGAATTCTATAAGATCAGAGTGACCGGCGTAGATATCGTCCGGGACTTTAACTTTTTGAATTTTGTCTCTTGTGCTTTCCAATATCTCAATTTGCTTTTCGACAAGAGATTTCTTCCTCTGTGATTTTCTCTTCGAGCTCTTTTCCATTTCAATTTTGGCCAGCTCCTTGTGATTACTATCCATGTCACCTCTTGCTTCGTCCAATATTGATATCATTCTTTCTTCATAGTCCTTTTTGGTAGCACTGCACCCCGTTACCAAAACAAATGAAGCCATAACCACGGAAATAATAAGTAGAACAAAGCCTTTTTTTAAGATCACTTTCATCATTTCTCCTCAGATATTTAGAATTCTTTTGGAAAGAAATAGTCCTTTCACGATATTATCAAAAAAGAAACCTTTATTAAACAAATACTTTTAACAGCATCAAATTGATACAATTGCACGAGAGGTCACCCTAGCAACAAACTAATCTCATCAAGATTCTAATAACCTGGTTTGCCTTAAGATATATAATATGCTATAAAAAACGCACTTTAGGTATGTAAACCTTATTTTTCCATTGTCTATTCCATCATTTTGTGGATTTAATAATCATTGCCAATATTTGGAGAAGGTATGAAAACAACCATTGTTATTCCCTCCTACTGGGGAAGAAGCTGGAAAGAACCAATAAATCCCGCCGATGAAATATATGATCACCCCACACCTATTGACGAAGAAGGAACACTAAAGCGGGCTCTTGATAGCTTTCAAGAGTTGCAGAACAAGGATTTTCGTATTGTCATTATCGGTGCCGCCACTAATTCTCAATTCCAAGTAGCCTGTCAAACAAAAATAGAGAAAATTATAGAGAATACTCAACTTGAAGTGCCCATTAATCTTTTCTCATATAAAGAAAAGGAAATAATAATAAAGAAACTCAGTGGAAAAGGCTATGGTGAACTGGCTCATCTTATTTCTTTAAAAGGTTACTCCAATATCAGAAACGCCTGTATTATTGCAGCCATCTTAACCGGCACAGATATTGCTGTCTTTTTTGATGATGACGAGATCATCGCCGATCCTAAATTCATCGATAAGGCACAGGATTATATGGGGCAGAAAATCAATGGAAAGAAAGTCACAGGTAAAGCCGGATATTACATCAGACCGGAATCGGATACTTATAAAATACCG
>ENA-OSEO01005350-OSEO01005350.1-sediment-metagenome-genome-assembly--contig:-NODE-5350-length-12431-cov-4.005100_pt1 | contig 12431 bp, 9 predicted proteins | sample MGYA00237883_ERZ534232 | MGnify/ENA metagenome assembly ERZ534232
GGGCGGCCGTGGAGGCGGGCAAGGCCATCGAGGTAATCGCCAACGAGACCCGGCCCTATCTCCAGGGCGCCCGCCTGACCGCCTGGGAGCTGGACCAGGACAACATTCCGGTCAAGATCATCACCGACAACACGGCCGGGACCCTCATGGCCCGGGGCGCCGTCGACGCCGTGGTCGTGGGCGCCGACAGAATCGCCATCAACGGCGACGTGGCCAACAAGGTCGGGACCTACTCGCTCAGCGTCCTGGCCAAGACCCACCGGATCCCCTTCTACGTGGCCGCGCCGGTCTCGACCATCGACCCTGACTGCCCCAGCGGGGCTCGAATCCCCATCGAGCGCCGGCCCTCCTCAGAGGTGACCAGGCTGGCCGGCCGGCTGATCGCTCCGGCCGGGATCGAGGCCATCTACGAGGCCTTTGACGTCACCCCGGCCAGGAACATCCGGGCCATTTTCACCGAACGGGGAGCCGTGGCCCCGCCGGGCAAGACGGGCTTGAAGAGGCTGCTGGCTCAAACCCCTTGACAGCCCTGGCTCCTTGGTCTTAGGTTCTCTAATTACACACGATTAGCTTCGTGTCGTCAGTCTTGGGCCGCTGCCTGCTGGCTCGAGGGGAGGTTTACATGAATATCGATCTTTCTGGCTGTTGGGTGCCCGTGATCACGCCGTTCAACCGTGACCTGTCCATTGACGAGAAGGGTCTGCGCGAGCTAGTGGACTACTTCATCGCCAAGGGCGTTGACGGCCTGGTCCCCTCGGGCACGACCGGCGAGTCTCCGACCCTCGATCACAGCGAGCACGGCCGAGTTATCGAGATCACCGTGGATCAGGCGGCCGGCCGAGTTCCGGTCATGGCCGGCACCGGCTCCAACTCCACGGCCGAGGCCATCTCCATGACCAGGCACGCCCGGGAGGTCGGGGCCGCCGCCACCCTCCAGGTGACGCCCTACTACAACAAGCCCACCCAGCCGGGTCTGATCCTCCACTTCACCAGCGTCGCCCAGGCCGTCGAGCTGCCGGTGATCATCTACAACATCCCGGGGCGGACCTCTCGCAACGTCGAGCCCGAAACCCTGCTCAAGCTGGGGCGGGAGGTGGACAACATCGTCGGGGTCAAGGACGCCGCGGCCGACATGAACCAGAGCATGCGACTACTGGAGATCACCCGGACCTGGGACAAGAAGTTCTACCACCTCACCGGCGAGGACGCCTTGACCTTTCCCAACCTGGCCCTGGGCGGCCATGGGGCCATTTCGGCCGTGGCCAACGTCATCCCCGAGGAGATGACCAGCCTCTGCCGCCTGGCCGCGGCCGGCAAGTGGGACGAGGCCCGGGATCTCCACTACAAGGTCCTGGACCTGATCCGGGTTCTGTTCATCGAAACCAACCCGGCCCCGGTCAAGGAGGCCATGGCCCTGATGGGCCTGCCCGCCGGACCGCTCCGGCCGCCCCTCTGCCCGCTCACCCCGGCCAGCCGCAAGCGCCTCGAGGAAGCCCTCAAGGCCTTGGGCAAGCTTTAGGAGAATACAGGAGCCCGAGATGGACATACCGACCACTAAAGTGCAAGAACACCTCAGACGCTTCAAGCCGGCCGACGAGTCCAAGCTGGGCTTCGGCCATTACTTCTCCAACCACATGTTCCTCCTGGACTACAAGGAGGGCTCGGGCTGGCACAACCCCAGGATCGTCCCCTACGGCCCCCTTGGCTTGGAGCCGGCCGCGGTGGTGCTCCATTACGCCCAGGAGGTCTTCGAGGGGCTCAAGGCCTACCGCTGGTCCGGCGGCCGGATAGCCCTGTTCCGGGCCAGGGACAACCTCAGGCGTATGACCGCCTCCTGCGCCCGGGTCTGCATCCCGCCCTATCCCGAGGACCTGGTCCACGAGGGCATGAAGAAACTGATCGCGCTGGACCGGGACTGGGTCCCCTCCAGCCCGGCGACACTCTACATCCGGCCGACCATCATCGCCACCGAGAGCTTCGTCGGGGTCAGGCCCTCCAGCGAGTACCTGCTCTTTATCATCACCGGGCCGGTGGGGGCCTACTATCCCGAGGGCTTCGCCCCGGTCAAGATCCTGGTCGAGGACAAGTACGTCCGGGCCGCACCCGGCGGCCTGGGCGAGTGCAAGACCGCGGCCAACTACGCGGCCAGCCTCAAGGCCCAGGTTGAGGCCCAGGCCAAGGGCTACACCCAGGTCCTCTGGCTGGACGCGCTGGAGAGGAAGTACGTCGAGGAAGTGGGCACCATGAACATCATGTTCAAGCTCAAGGACGAACTGGTCGCCCCACCCCTGGCCGGGACCATCCTGCCGGGCATCACCCGGGACTCGGCCCTCAGACTGGCCCGGGACATGGGCCTCAAGGCCAGCGAGCGGCCCATCTCCATTGACGAGATCGTGGCCAAGATCAAATCCAAGGACCTGGTGGAGGTCTTCGGCACGGGCACGGCCGCGGTCATCTCGCCGGTGGCCAGCATCAACTACCAGGGCCAGGAGTTCAAGATCGGCGACGGCCAGGCCGGGCCCCTGGCCCAGGAGCTCTTCCAGAAGCTGACCGGCATCCAGTTCGGCCAGGAGAAGGACCCCTACGGCTGGTGCGAGGTGATCGTCTAGCCGGCCCCAGGAATAAGAGGCGGACAAGAGGCCCCGGGAGCGGAAGCTCCCGGGGCCTCTTCTTTCTGTCCCAACCGTCTTTCTTTTTTGTGCTGCCAGGGCTGCGTCCCTGGCAGCGGGCCGCAGGCCAAGAACAGCCCCTGGTTTGATCTCCCGGCAGCAGCCCCAAGCCTATGAGTGTTTAAAAAAGAGGAGAGCTCTGACAGTGGCCTTGCGATTGTCAGATCAGCCGCCACTCCCATGTCGGTGCGACCACAAACCGGCAATTCCCTCGCTGCGCGGCGGCGCCAGGGACGCAGCCCTGGCACCACGGGAAAATGCTGGATCTATGGCGATCTCAGTTTTAAGAAAATCAAGGTGGGATCAAGACACATGGGCGGGATGCCCGAGCCGCCTCTAGATTTCCCTTCGGGACCAAGAGAGCCGAGTCTTTCCCTGAGTCTAAAGACCTGGAGCATCCTTACACCCTTGATTTCACAGGCCCAGGGGAACGGGGATTATCTTTTAACTGACCATTATACGGTATGTTACGTGGTGTCGGGGCCGCGTCCCCGACACCAGGCCGAAGGCCAAGGCGGTCCAAAGTGAGGCGGCCCGGCCATCCTGGCCGTGATTATTGGTCCCCTAAGCTCTGGAGAAATGGAAACACGATCAGGATGCCCGGGCCGCCTCATCGGCCGCCGGCCAGGCCAGCGGACCCCGATCTTCTCTTGGACCTGGGAGGAGAAGGCCTCGATGAGGAAGACCCCGCCCAGGATGGGGAAGAGGAGCTCCTGCTTGAGCAGGACCGAGAGCAGGGTAATGGTTCCGCCGATCCTTAAGGAGCCGGTGTCGCCCATGGAGATAAACTTAAGGGCTGAGCCTGTCCCGAACAACCGCGCCTGGCTCAGCGACCGGCTGGGCGATTCAGGGTGGGAGATGGCGGAAAGGCAGGGTCTGAAAAGAAATCCGGGTCCTGGGTTCTGGAGTTTAAAATATCTTGACGGGCTCGCCGGGACGGATCAGCCGCCTCCCCTGATCGGTCTCGAACCCGGACCTGTCATTATCCATCAAGGCGGTAGAGTTCCCTGGCCGTACCGGAGAGAATCCAGCCGGCGATTTCCATGGCCCGGTCCTGATCGATTAGCCCATTCGAAACGAACTCGCCGAGCAAGTCAGCCAACCCCTTCCTGCCGGTCCTGGCCCCGAGCCAGCAGCTTTCCGGTACGACGAAGCCGTCCGAGCCGTACATGGCCTTGTTGAAGGGGCACATCTCGAACACGCTCCTCAGCGCGCCGGCGAAGCCGCTGGGGATGAAGAGGTTTATCTCCGACAGATCCAGAAAAACGTGGGAATAGATGTTGGCCAGGTATCCGGCCTCGAAGCTGTAGGGATACCCACCGTGGAGGAGGACCAGCCTGGAGTCCCGGAAACTGGGATCGTCCAGAAAACCTTTCATCAGGGCTGGATTGGCCAGGGACAGGTCGATGGTGGAGGAGCCAAAACCAGTGTGAATCTGCATCGGCAGGGCCAGTTCGATCGATTTCTCGACCGCCTTCAGAAAGAAATAGTCCCTGATCTCCTTCTCGCCGGCCGCCCCCTTGACCAGGCTGGCCCGGTTGACCTTCTGGATCTTGAGGCCTGTGCGATAGCCGATGACGCTTTTGAGGGCCACCAGGTTGGGCCAGGTTAAGGCCTCCTCCAGGGCCCGGAAGAACCGCTCCTCGGCCTCGGGGAAAGAGACGCCCTCCTGGCACAATCGATCCACTTCGGTTTCAATCCGGTAGGCGTACCGGACCGGGATCGGAACCAGTTCTTCAAAGGAGGGGCGGTCGACCGCGGCCGGTTTGTAGCCCACATCCACTACGAGGGACTCGATCAGGGCCTCTTCAAGAAGATCGGTCACATACTGCCGATAATCAGCCTTGATTCGCCTTTCCCTCTCGGCCAGAACCTCCTCTTCCGAGCCCCGGACGCCGAGGAAGGATTTTAACTGACCGATCATCGCTCCGTAGGCCAGGGTGTTCCTGATATCCTTCTCGGCGACTGGGTTCAGCGAAGGGGTCAACATCCTGAAAAGATCGAGAGGCGCGTCCTTGACTGCGAAAAAATGACAGTGGCCGTCAATTACGGGGATTCCTGAGAGATCCATGGCCGACCCCCTCCTCGGGGCGGAACCTGGCTTGGGCTGGTTTGGGTCCGGCAAGACCGGGACGACTTCCGGCCGTCCCGGTCTTGCCGGAAACGCCGAATCCTACTTCTTGAGCCAGACCTTGGCGCAGGGCGCGGCGGGCACCAGGTAGTTGTACCACCAGCCTTCGACGTTGCTCTTCATTACGGGCAGGCTGGCCTGGGAAAAGAGGTAGCCGCAGGCCGCGTCCTGGGCGATGATGCGCTGACACTCGCCGAACCACTTGGCCTTCTCGGCCTCGTTGGGCGCCTTGAGAGCTTTGGCAAAGGCCTCCCGGAACCTCTCCGAGTCGTACTGGAAATAATAGTTGGGGTTGGCAAAGGCGCTGATGTCATAGGCTTCGGTGTGGCCGATTATGGTCAGCTGGTACTCCTTGTTCTTGTAAATCCTCTGGAGCCACTGGCCCCACTCGATGTTTTCCAGCTTGAGCCTGATGCCCACCTTGCCGAAGAGATCGGCGATGACCTGGCCGCAACGGACCGTGTAGGGGTATCTGGGCACGACCTTGAGGACGGCGTCAAAGCCGTTGGGGAAGCCGGCTTCGGCCAGGAGCTTTTTGGCCTTCTCTGGGTCATAGGGGTAGGTGCCGGTCAGGTCGACGTAGTAGGGCGTGGCCGGTGGCCAAAAGGAGCCGATGGGCGTCCCGAAACCGGACATGGCCAGGTCGATGATCATCTGCCGGTCAATGGCGTGGGCCACGGCCTGGCGGACCTTGAGGTTGTCAAAGGGTTTGGCCTTGTTGTTGGTGGCCAGGATGACCTCGGTGTTGGTGGTGCCGTTGTGAACCTTGAAGCGCTTGTCTTCGACCAGTTGGCGGGCCGACTGGGCGTCGGCGACCTGGAGCACGACGTCGATGTCCCCGGCCTTGAGGGCGGCCACCTGGGCGCTGGCGTCGGGGATGAAGCGGAAGGTGACTTGGTCCAGGTAGGGCAGTTCAGCGTTCCAGTAGTCCTTGAACCGCTCCATCTCGATCCGGTCGCCCTTGACCCACTTGACGAACCTGAAGGGTCCGGTGCCGATGGGGTGGGCCTTGACTTCTTGGTAAGCCTTCATGGGCAGCATCGAGGCGTCGCCCTCGGCCATGTGGGGAATGAACAGGGCGTCGGGCTCCTTGAGGGTGACCTTGAGGGTGCGCTCATCCAAGGCCTCGGTGGTCTCAATGCCGCGGAAGTAAGTGGGGTTGGAGTTGGTCGTCTTCTCGGCCCTGGCCCGATCCAGGTTCCATTTGGCCACCTCGGCGTTGAAGGGCTCGCCGTTGTGGTACTTGACGCCTTTCTGCAGGTGGAACAGATAGACTTTGCCGTCGGGGCTGATTTCCCAGCTTTCAGCCAGACAGGGGCCGTACTTGCCCTCGCCGTCAACGCCCACCAGGGTTTCGATGATGTTGCTCCAGACCACCCGGTCAATGGCCGCGGCCACGTTGATGGTCGGATCCAAGCCCGGCGGTTCTGCGTTCTGGCAGACGATCAGGCTTCCGCCCCTGACGGGCGTCTCGGCCAGGGCGGGCGAGGAAGCGAAGAAGAGACCCAAAGCCAGGACGAGCCAGATTACCCTTTTCATGATTCCTCCAGGTATTGGTTAAAAGCATAAGACTTACCGGCTGTTGCTGATAAGAGGCCCATTCTGAGACCTGTGGATTGATCCAGGGGAAGACCACCCGGCCACGTTTGCCCCGGTTTATATTCGAGTCGATTTCGAGATAGCCAATAAGCCAAGAAATCACGACAGGGATAACTGTAATTTCACTGAGAGCCGGGGGTCAAGATAATTATCGGATTTGTTTCATTGGCGGGTGTGGGCCGGGAGGACGGGCCAGGGTCTTCGGCTTCATCCACTGTCCTTTCAGGCGGACCAGGGCCCAGCAGGCTCAGCCATAAGCTCCCTACCTGATCTTGAGCGTGGCCAGGGCCACCAGGGCCAGGATCCCGGCGATGATCCACATCCTGATGACCACCTTGGTCTCGGCCAGGCCCCGGTACTGGAGGTCGTGGTGGATGGGGGCCCGGTAGAACAGCCGCCGGCCCAGCCAGCGGACCCCGATCTTCTCCTGGACCTGGGAGGAGAAGGCCTCGATGAGAAAGACCCCGCCCAGGATGGGGAAGAGGAGCTCCTGCTTGAGCAGGACCGAGAGCACGGCTATGGTTCCGCCGATGCCTAGGGAGCCGGTGTCGCCCATGAAGATCTGGGCCGGGTAGGCGTTGTACCAGAGAAAGCCTAGCCCGGCCCCGACAAAGGCCGAGGCGAAGATGGTTATCTCGCCCGCGCCGGGAAGGTAGGGGTACTGCAGGTAGCCGGCCTGGATCTTGTTGCCCATGACGTAGGCGAAGAAACCCAGGACCGCGACCACGAAGTTGGCCGGCATGATGGCCAGGCCGTCCAGGCCGTCGGTGATGTTGACCGAGTTGCAGACGAAGAGGACGAAGAGGACGATGAAGATGAAGTAGAGCCAGGCGCCCAGGTCGGCCAGGGGCTTCTTGTAGAAGGGGACGTAGAGCCGCGAGGTCAGCTCGGCCGGCAGAGGCGAGGCGGAGGACAGGAAGAGCCAGCCGAAGATCAGGGCGAAGAGGGCCTGGAGCAGGAACTTGGCCCCCTCGCTGAGGCCCTTGTCGCCGGAGCGGCGGCGGATCTTGGCCCGGTCGTCCAGGAAGCCGATCAGGCCGAACCAGAGCATGGCCGCCAGGGGCAGGACCAGGTAGGCCGAGTTGAGGCGGCCCCAGAGCAGGACCGAGAAGAGGACCGCGCCCAGGACCAGGGCCCCGCCCATGGTCGGCGTGCCCCGCTTGTCTCCGGCCGAGCCCAGGCCGGTCTCCCGGACCAGGTCGACGACGTGGCGGCGGTGGAGGTAGTTGAGAAATGGTCTGGCCGCGGCGAACATGAAGAACAGGGCGGTCAGGGCGGCCAGAATGGAGCGGAAGGAGAGGTAGGTGGCCAGGCGCAGGAAGGACAGCTCGGGCAAGGCCTGGCGAAGCCAGTCGCTCAAGTGGAAAATCATGCCTTCCCCCGGCGGAGGCCCTGGACCAGGTCCTGGTAGGCCGCCTTGATGGCGAAATGGGGGGCGAAATCCGTGGCCGTGGTCACGAAGCCGGCCACCTCGTCCAGGAGCAGGGCCGGCTCCCGGACCAGGCCCCTCTCGGAGAGCCGCTTGAGGGCCAGCAGGGCGGCCTCGCGGACCTGCCAGAAGCGGTGGAGGCGCAGGCCGAGGAGGGCCTGGACCGCCGAATCGTCCCTCCCCACCCGGCCCAAGGCCAGGGCCGCCTCCCGAGCCACCTCGAAGTTCTTGTCCTCGAGCCCGGCCACCAGGAGGCGCTGGAACTCCTCCGGCCGGGCCAGCCGGTCGGCGAAGTGGGCCGCGGCCCGGGCGGCGTGGCTGCGGACCTCATAGTAGGGGTCTTCCAGGGCCTGGACCAGGGCCGCCTCCAGCTCCGGGGTCAGCCGGTCGATGAGCATCAGGCTGGTCAGGCAGTTGCGCCGGATGAAGCCGACCTGCTCGAAGTCCCCGCCCAGGAGTTTGGCCAGCCCGGTGACCGGCTGGCGCTCGGTCAGGAGGAGGATGAGGGGCTCGATCTTGGTCTGGTCCCTGAGGAGCCCGGCCAGCTTGACGCCGACGTTGCGCGACTGCCAGGCCGGCCGGAGCAGGAGCAGGGCCGAGCGGTGGCGGAAGTAGTCCAGTTCCTCGGGGTCCGGGATCAGGCCGGCCGGGTCGAAGCCCTTGGGGTCGCCGTTGCGGGCCCGGTTGAGCATGGCCAGGAGGCCCTCGTGGGTCGGGGGCGGCGGCAGGACCCGGACCGGCTGGGCTTGGCTGGCTTGGGTCTCGGGGTTGAGGATCAGCTCGGCGATGCGGCCGGCCGCGTCCGAGGCCATGAAGCCGCGGCAGTTCCGGGACAGGCTGGCCAGCCGTTCCGGATCGGCCAGGAGCTCCAGGATCCGGCCGGCCAGGTCGCGGCCGTCCAGGCCCTCGATGAGCCGGCCGTCCCGGATCAGGAGGTCCTCGTGGAGGACCTCGGCCCCGCCCCGCAGGGACAGGGCTCGGGCGTTCTGGACCTGGTGGTCGCCGGGCAGGTTGGGCTTGGGGATGAGCAGGGCCGGCTTGCCCAGGGCGGAGAGTTCGTGGATCGCCCCGGCCCCGGCCCGGCAGATGACCAGGTCGGCCGCCGAGTAGGCCGCGGCCATGTCGTGGATGTAGACCTCGGGCCGGTAGAGCCGGCCGAACCGCTCCGGCCAGTCCGGGCCGTAGAGCCGGCCCAGAAGCTCCTGGGTCTCGGGCCAGGGCTGGAACTCGGCCGAGCCCAGGCCGGCGGCGTGGAGGATGAAGGGGGGCCGCTCGGCCCGCTCCAGCCAGCCCAGGGCCTCGACCACGGCCCGGTTGATCGATCTGGCCCCCTGGGAGCCGCCGAAGACCAGGACGACCCTGGTCTCCCGGTCGAGTTCCAGGCCGAGGCGCTCCAGGGCGGTCCGGCGGTCCAGGGCGGCCAGGACGCTGCGGACCGGATAGCCGACCACGCTGACCCGGCTCCGGTCCAGGCCGGTCTGGCTGGCCGGGAAGGTCAGGAAGAGGTGATCGGCCCGGCCGGCCATGAGCCGGTTGAACTTGCCCAGTACGGCGTTGGCCTCGTGGATGATGATCTTGGCCCTGGAGAGCCCCAGGCGCTTCAGCAGAGCCAGGGACAGGACGGCCGGGGCCGCGGCGAAGCCGCCGGTGGCCAACAGAAAATCAGGCTTGAACCGCCACAGGGCGGCGGCTGCCTTGAGCATGCCCAGGCCGAGCATGACCACGAAGCGGGCGAAGGCCAGGGGGCGCCGGGGGGAACTGTAGGGCGCGGCCGAGACGAAGTCGATGGGCAGGCCGGCCTTGGGGACGATGACCTCCTCGGCCCGGCCCCTGACGCCCAGGTAGAGCATCTGGGTCCGCCCCAGCCTGGCCTCCAGGGCCTGGCCCATGGCCAGGGCCGGGTTGACGTGCCCCGAGGTGCCGCCGCCGGTGAGGATCAGGCGGGCGGCCGGCGGTTCGGGTGTGGCTGGCTGACGGGTCATGGGCAAGGATTCCCTATGTACGAGGCCACATTGTAGGGAGTTCTGTCAGCCACCGCAAGGGCCAAGGGCTTGACAGCCGGCCGGACGGGGATGATATTCTGGTCCAAGCACAAGGCTTTGGGGGGCTGATTGATGAAGAGGGTGGTAGTCTGTCCCTACTGCCGGCGCACCTCGCCCGAACCGGACCACCTCGGCCTGACCCACTCCTGCCCCTGCGGGGCCGCCTTCTCGGTCGTTCCGGGCGACGAGGTGGCCCAGGGCGTCTTCCGCCTGGTCAGCGGCCTCCTTCACGAGACCAAGAGCTCCATGGCCGAGGTCCTGGAGTGCTGCCAGGTGACCGTCTACGAGCACGAGCTGAGGCGGCCGGCCGCCTCCGGCAGCCTGGGCGAGTTCGTCAGCCAGGTCAACTTCCGCTCCCAGTCCCGCCCGACCTTCAACCTCATCTGGGTGGCCCGCCACGACTCCTCCGGCGGGGTCAGCTCCTTTGGCCCGAACCAAAGTTAACCAGGCCCGCCAGAGTCTCGCCCGGATGCTGGAGTACATGCTCCTCCGGCGGCCGGACGAGTTCGGGCTGGCGCCCTGGGGCGAGTGGTACCGGCTCAAGGACGTTCTCAAGGTCCTGGCCGAGGAGGGCCAGCCGGCCCGGGAGAAGCACATCCGGGAGCTGAACCATCTGGCCGTGTCCGAGGGGCGCGAGCCGGCCTTCATCCTTGAGGACGGCCTGATCAGGTCCAGCCAGGGCCAGCCGCCCCAGCCCCTGGCCCTGGAGGAGCCGCCGGTCCTGCTCTTTGGTTTCTGCCGCCGCCGGGCCCACGCCTTTGTTCTGGCCAACGGCCTGCGGCCAGGACAGGGCGAGCGGGTCGTCCTGGCCGAGAGCCAGGACCAGGCCCTGGCCTGGGGTCGCCGGCTGGACCCGGAGCCGGTCCCGATCACGGTCGAGGCCCTCAGGGCCAGCCAGGAGGGCGTCAGTTTCGAGCGCCTCGGGGAAACGGTCTACCTGGCCCCGGAGCTGCCCCCCCACCTGCTCAGGCTGCCGCCCCTGCCCCAGGAAAAGCCCCGGGAGCACAAGCCCGAGCCAGCCAAGGCCGCTCCGAGCCAGCCCTTCATGCCGGCTGAGGACGACCTGCCCGGCAGCTTCCGGCTCCGCCTGGAGCCGGAGGACCAGACCGGGGCGGGGCGGGGACCCAGGAAGAAGTCCTGGCAGAAGGAGCGGCGCCGGCAGAGGCGCCGCAAGATGGACGGGTTTTGAGCCAGCTGGCCCTGGGCCTGGCCCTGGACCTGATTCTGGGCGACCCGGCCGGCTGGCCCCATCCGGTCAGGTGGATCGGCCGGGTCGTGGAGCGGGGCTTCGGCCTGATCCGCCGGCGGGCCCTCGGCCCGGCCGGGGAACGCTGGGCCGGCCTGGCCCTCAGCCTGGCCGTGGTCCTGGGCGCCCTAATCGCGTCCTGGCTCCTGCTCTTCCTGCTTGAGGCCGCCTGGCCGCCCCTGGCTTGGCTGGCCGGCGGGCTGCTGGCCTACACCTGCCTGGCCCTCCGGGACCTGATCGGCCACGTCCGGCCGGTCCTGGCCGCCCTGAGGGCCGGCGACCTCGAGGCGGCTCGCCGCTGCCTGAGCCTTGTGGTCGGCCGGGAGACGGCCGAACTGGATCAGACCGGGGTCAGCCGGGCCGCCCTGGAGACCCTGGCCGAAAGCCTTTGCGACGGGGTCGTGGCCCCGCTCTTCTACCTGGTCCTGGGCGGGCCGGCCCTGGGCCTGGCCTACAAGGCGGTCAACACCCTGGACTCCATGCTGGGCTACCGCCACGAGCCCTTCGAACACGTCGGCTACTGGCCGGCCAGGCTGGACGACGCAGTCAACTGGCTGCCGGCCCGGCTGAGCTTCCTCCTGGTCGTGGCCGGGGCGGCCCTCTGTGGCCGGGGGCCTGGACGGGCCTGGCGGACTGGCCTGGCCGAGCACGGCCGCTCCTTAAGCCCCAACGCCGGCTGGACCGAGGCCGCCCTGGCCGGGGCCCTGGACGTGTCCCTCGCGGGACCGGCCGTCTACGCCGGCCAGCGGGTGGACAAGCCCTATTTCAACGAGGGAGGGCGGCCGCCCGGCCCGGCTGAGCTCAAGGCCGGCCTGGGCCTCATCTGGGCGGCCGGGCTCACGGCCTACGGCCTGGGCGCGCTCTGGAGCCTGAGGGGGTTGGTCGGCTGAAGCGGGGGCTGGGCGGCGGTCTAACTAGTCCCGGAGTGAGTGAAGACGCCGTCCCAGTCCGCCGGGGGCGGCGAGGCGATCAGGCCGGCGCAGCGTTCCAGGCACCGGGCGTAGAGGAGCCGCTCGGGGAATTGGGCGGCCAGGCTGGTGAACACCTCCCGGGCGGCGGCGAAGTCCCTGGCCCGGTACGACTCCAGGGCCGCCCGGTAGCGGTCCAGTTCCTCCCTGCGCCCGGCCGCCGCCTCGAGCTCCAGGGCGGTGAAGATGGCCGCGGCCCAGCTCTTGCCCCTGACTCTGACCCGGTCCACCTCCAGGCAGCAAACGTCCTCGGCGCAGGATTGGACAACGGTTTCACTGCAAAGGAGGTCCAGGCCGTAGAACTTGGTCAGGCTCTCCAGCCGGGAGGCCAGGTTGACCGTGTCGCC
>ENA-OSEO01005352-OSEO01005352.1-sediment-metagenome-genome-assembly--contig:-NODE-5352-length-12423-cov-4.161429_pt1 | contig 12423 bp, 16 predicted proteins | sample MGYA00237883_ERZ534232 | MGnify/ENA metagenome assembly ERZ534232
GCGCGGTGATGTGTATCCGGCCATTGCTGAGCTCCTTTACCGGGTGGTTGGCGCCCCGGTGGCCGAACTTCAGCTTGAAAGTCTTAGCGCCGAAGGCTCTGGCGATAAGCTGGTTACCCAGGCATATGCCCATGACGGGCTTTTTGCCGACAAGCTGTTTCACCGTGTTCACGGCATAGTCAAGCAGCTCCGGGTCGCCCGGGCCGGGCGAAAGCAGTATCCCGTCTGGTTTTAGTCCCAGTATATCGTCTGCCGGGGTATTGCAGGGCACGGCAGTCACCATGCAGCCCTTGCGGCGCAATATGCGCAGTATATTGAACTTCAGACCGCAGTCCAGCGCAACTACGTTAAACTCCGATTTAATATCTGCCTCCGGTTCCCATTCATACGGGGCGTGGGTAGTCACCTGACTCACGAAGTCAATGGTGTCATACCTGGGTGATTGCCTTAATTTTTCCAGAGCCTGCTCCGGGTTATCCTCAGAGGTGATAATGCCCATCATGACGCCCGCCGAGCGGAGCTTGCGGGTGATGGCGCGGGTGTCCACGCCGTAAAGGCCGGGGATGCCGCTGGCAGCCAGGTAGCCGTGGAGGGTCTGGTGGTTGAGGTAGTGGCTAGGCAGCTCGCAAGCCTCGCGCACGACGAAGCCCCTCACCTGGATGCGGCTGGACTCGATGTCCTCGCCGTTGGTGCCGTAGTTGCCGATGAGCGGGAAGGTGGGCACGACGATCTGCCCGGCGTAGGACGGGTCGGTGAGCATCTCCTGGTAGCCGGCCATGCTGGTGTTGAAGACCGCCTCGCCGAAGGCGTCGGTCTCGGCCCCGAAGGCGAAGCCTTCGTAGATCGAGCCGTCCGCCAGGGCCAGTATCGCTGGTTTGGTCATTTTATTACCCTATCCCCTTTATCCCCTTCCCCTCGAGGGGAAGGGGAGGATTTTTTTTTCAGGGGGCTTCGCCCCCCGATACCCCTATCTTTACCGAATCGTTCAGATAGACCCGCCGTCCCTCGCAGAATGTCGCCATGACCTGGCCGTGGAGCGTTTGCCCGGCCAGCGGGGTGTTCTTGCCTTGGGAGCCGAACCGGCTCGGGTCCACCGTCCAGGCCCGGTGCAGGTCGAAGATGGTGATGTCGGCCGGGCCGCCCTGGTCGTCAATGGTCTGGCGGAGCGACACAATGCGGGTCAGGAAGTCGGGGTTCATTTAAGCTCTCTCAGCCCAGGGGTTGACGGCCGTCCCCAAGGGGCTTTCCCGGAAGGAATCTCATGCCGAGGCCTCGAGCCGGCGGTAGAGCCGGGCCACCTGGGCCTCGGTCTCGGCCAGGCCGCCCCGGTTGTCGACCACGAAGTCGGCCCTGGCCCGCTTGGCCTCGATGTCCATCTGGGCGGCCAAAGCCTGCTCGGCCGCGGCCCTGTCGCCGCCGTCCCGGGCCATGACCCGGTCGAGCTGGGTCTGGCGGTCGACGTAGACGACGATGACCTTGTCGTAATGTCCCTCGGCCTCGATCTCATAGAGCAGGGGCAGATCCACGACCACCACCGCCCGGGGATCGGCCCGGCCGGCCTCCTGGATCAGCCGCTCCTCCTCGGCCAGGACCGAGGGGTGGATGATCGCCTCCAGATCTGCCCTGGCCTCGGGGTCGGCGAAGATGACCCGGCGCATGGCCGCTCGGTCCAGCTCGCCGGCCGCGGTGAGCACCCCGGGACCGAAGCGCTCCACGACCCGCTTCAGGCCGTCCGAGCCCGGGGCCACGGCCCGGCGGGCCAGCTCGTCGCCGTCGATGAGGACCGCGCCCAGCCGCTTGAGCATCCGGGCCACGGTGGACTTGCCGGTGGCGATGGAGCCGGTCAGGCCGACCAGAATCACGGGGCCTCCCTGAGAGCGGTCAGCAGAGAGGCCATATCTTCGGCCAAGGGGGCCTCAAAGGTCAAGTCCCGCCCGCTCAAGGGGTGCTCGAAGCCCAGCCGCCAGGCGTGGAGCATCTGCCGCCCCACCCGGCCGGCCAGGGGCCTGACCGCCTGGGCCAGGCTCTTCTCGCCGGCCCGGGAGCCGTAGACCTTGTCCCCCAGGATGGGCCGGCCCAGGTGGGCGGCCTGGACCCTGATCTGGTGGGTCCGGCCGGTCAGGAGGTCCACCTCGACCAGGCTGAGCGGCCCCCTCAGCTCCTCCCTGAGCCGGAAGACGCTCCTGGCCTCCCGGCCGCCGCGCTCCAGGGGCACCACGGCCATCTTGTGCCGCTTGTTGGGGTGACGGCCGACGGGCGCCTCGACAAGGCGCTCCTCAAAGCCTAACCGGCCGACCAGCAGGCCGAGATAGGTCTTCCTGACCCGGCGGTCCCTGAAGGCCAGGCTGAGGCCCTGGTGGCTCCGGTCGTCCTTGGCCACGACCATCAGGCCTGAGGTCTCCTTGTCCAGGCGGTGGACCAGACCCGGCCGCTCCACTCCGCCCACGCCCTTCAGGTCGGGCAGGTGGTGGAGGAGGCCCTGGACCAGGGTCCCCGAAGTGTGGCCGGGCGCCGGATGGACCACCAGGCCGGGCGGCTTGTTGACCACGATGAGGGCCTCGTCCTCGTAGAGGACGTCCAGCTGGAGAGGCTCGGGCTGGAGGTTGGCCGGCCGGGGCGGCGGCAGGAAGACCTCGATCTCCTGGCCGGCCCTGAGCCTGAGCCCGGCCTTGGCCGGCCGGCCTCCGACCAGGATGAAGCCCTCGGCGATCAGTTTCTGGATCCGGGAGCGGCTCAGCTCGGGCAGGCGGCCGCTGACGAACAGATCCAGCCTCCCCCCGGTCTCCTCGGCGATCAGGCGGCGGCTGGTCATCCGGCCCGGGCCTGGGGAGGCCCGGAGCGGGAGACGGAAGCCAGTTCGGTGAAGATCATCCGGCCAGCCGTGGTCTGAAGGGTGCTGACGGCCTCGACCTCGACCTCCTGGCCGATGTGGCGCCGGCCGTTCTCGATGACGACCATGGTCCCGTCCTCGAGATAGCCGACCCCCTGGCCCGGCGACTTGCCCTCCTTGACCACCTGGAGGCTGAAGACCTCGCCCGGCAGAATCACCGGTTTGACCGCCTGGGCCAAAAGATTGACGTTGAGGACCTTGACGCCCTGGAGGCTGGCCACCTGGTTGAGGTTGAAATCCACGGTCACAATGGCCGCCCCCCGCTGGCGGGCCAGGGAGACGAGAAGCTGGTCAACCTGGCCCAGGCCGTCGTCGTCGGTGATGACCAGGCGGGCCTGGGGCAGGGACTTGAGCCGGTTCAGGATCTCCAGACCGCGCCGGCCCCGCTGCCTCTTGATGGCGTCTGCCGAATCGGCCACGGCCTGAAGCTCGGCCAGGACGAAGCGGGGGACCAGGAGTCGGCCGTCGGCGAAGCCGGTCTCGACAACGTCGGCGATGCGGCCGTCAATGAGGGCCGAGGTGTCCAGGAGCTTGTCGCCGACTCCCTTGTCCCGGGCGGCCTCGGAGTGGCCCAGCCAGCCCCGGCCGCCGGGCCGGAACTCCCCCACCTTGCCCGAACCCAGGGTCACGCCCATGTAGCCGAACATGCAGGCGGTGATGACGTAGACCGAGACGGCCAGGGGCACCGAGTCCAGGAAGCGGCCCAGGGGATAGGAGATGAGGAAGGCCATGGCCAGGCCGAGGACCATCCCGATGGTGCCGCCCATGATCTGCTTGAGGGAGAACTTCTTGAGGACCGTCTCGATGAGCAGGACAAAGAGGGCCAGGCCGAAGCCGCCGACCAGGCCCACGGCTGGCGGCTGAATCAGCTCGAGCTGGTGGTTGAGGACGTAGCCGGCCACGGTGCAGACCACGATCAGCACCGCCCGGGACAGCAGCTGGGCCATTACTCCCCAGCCCCCTCGCTAGCCGAAGATCCCCTCGATCTGCTCGGCCACGACCCTCTCTTCGGCCTTCTGGGCCACGGAGAGCTCCTTGATCAGCAGGGAGCTGGCCACGTCGAGGACCTTGCGCTCGCCAAAGGACAGCTCCCGGTCGCCCTTGATGAGGGTCAGCTCGCGAAAGACCTCGGCCACCTCGTAGACCGACCCGGTCTTGATCTTATCCATGTAGCCTCGGTAGCGGCGATTCCAGGTCTGAGAGACCGCCGGGGTGGCCTTGTCTTCCAGAATGGCCAGGATCGAGTTGACCTCCTCGGGGCCGATGATCGACCTGAGACCGATGTTGTCGGCGTTTCTGGTCGGAATGAGGATCGTCAGATTGTTCTCCAGGATGCGCATGACGTAGCAGTCTTCGCAGGTCCCGCCCAGGCTCTTGGATTCGACCGCTTCGATCAAACCCACGCCGTGGGCCGGATAGACCGCCAAGTCGCCGGCTCTGAAAGTCTGCACTTACCCCTCCTTGCCCTGATTGAACAAATGAAGTATACACAATTACGAACAAACGGTCAAGATTCCGTACCGCCCCTCCCCAGAAGCCTGAGCTGAAAACACGAGCCAATCCAGTTACTTGACCCTAATTTCCCCGGCGGGCCCGGCCGATCCGGCCCGGCCGGCCGCCCTTGGCCGGTGGCACGGCTCGTGCAATAATAGAACCCGAGCACAACCCCTGGTCCAGGCGGCCGCGCGGCGGCCGCCTGGACCGCAGACAAGGGAGGACTTCCATGTTCCGGCGCGGCAGCCTGGCTGCTCTGATCCTGGCCCTGGGTCTCCTGGCCGGCTCGGCCTGGGCGACCATTAACACCACCCGGGCCGATCTCATCGGCACCTGGACCGAGTTCCGCCTCACAGGTCCCGGCCCCCGCTTCTTCAGGTTCAACGGCGAGGGCACCGGCATCTACCAGAACGAGAACATAACCTGGACCTACGCCAACCCGAGGATCAACGTCTTCAATCCCGGGCGCAATCGCAGCACCGTGTTCACCATCTGGAGCGAGTCCCACGCCCGGATGGTCATCTCCTACCCCGACGGCTCCCTGACCGCCTACAAGATCCTCAAGCTGGACACCTCCGGCGACACCCGGGCCAACTTCTCGGCCGAGGACCTGGTCGACAGCTGGGAGTACACCAACTCCAGCGGCACCAGAATCCAGTACACCTTCTACACCGGCGGCTACGGCCTGGAGAGATCCGGCACCACCAGCACCGACAGCGGGCGGACATTCATCTGGAGCTACAACAACCCCCGTCTCATCCTGACCGGCAGCAACATCCAGCTGGCCGGGCCCCACGGCCTGGAGCCGGCCACCCTGGGCTCGCGCTACTACTACACCGTCATCCTCTTCGCCGACGGCTACCTGACCCTGATCAAGGACGGAGGCACTCTCCTGATCCTCAAGCAGAAGTAGTCCTCTCCAGCCGGCCGGCCTCGGGGGCCCACAGGGCCGGTCTGGCCCCGGCCCGCTTGATCTCCCTGAAGCTCAGATCGGCCTGGATCGCGGCCAGGACGGCTTCGGGCCGGGTGACGACGCTCCCGGCCAGGACGTCCAGGCCCAGATCGAAGAGCCGGGCCGCCCAGGGCGTGGAGGGGCCGATCAGGACCTTGACCGCCTGGGGCGCGGCATCGAGGAAGTAGGCCAGGGAGCGGGTCAGAAGAGTGGTCGCGGTCAGGCCGGCCACCCGGCAGCGCCGGAGCACGTCCGGCCACTCTTGAGCCGGCAGCCGGCCGGCCGTGTCCTTGAGCTCGAAGACGTGCAGGCGCTTGACCCGGCGGCTGACCTCCTGGATAAAGGGGAAGTCGCCGACCAGGACGACCTCGCCCGAGCCCCCCAGCCGGGCCAGCAGTTCGCCAGCGTCCCCGCCGGGCAGGTCCGGGGGCGGGTCAAAGCCGGCGTTCAGCCCGGCCAGGCCCAGGCTGACCAGATACGGCCTGTCCCCCCAGAGCAGCTCGGCGGCCTGGAAGAGCTTCTGGCCGGGCAGCCGGGCCAGCAGCTCGCGGTCCTCCGGCCCCGGCTGGGCGCCCAGGGTCGAGGCCAGGCCGATCCGCCCGCCGGCCCTGAGGCCGAAGAAGCGCTGGCCCGCGACCACGGTCTCGATGACTGCCCCGGGCCGGGCCAGGCCCTCCAGAAGGCGGTCCAGGAGGGCCCCTTCAGCCGGCGGCGGCGTCCGGGGCCAGGACTTGAAGAGGTTGTTTCCGGGACAGGTCATGCTTATAAGTTAGACTGACGAGGCCGATAAGTACACCCCCTTTGGGCCTGGCCGGACAGAACCAGCAGGCCCGGCCGGGAGTGAGGAGACGAGATGTCCGAGAAAAAAACCGTGGCCAGGCTGACCCCGTCGGGCCGGCTGATCATCACTGACCCGGACCTGGTCGAGCTGGTCGGGCGCCTCAAGGGGGCCGAGCTGTGGCACACCCCGGTCGACCAGGGCCTGGCCGTCCACTTCACCAGCGAGGACAAGCCCGGCCGGATCGGCTTCGAGTTGGGGCCGGCCGGCAGCGGCGAGATTCACCTGGAGGCCGGGGCCTTTCTGGACAAGGTCGGCCTGCCCCGGCCCGAGGCGGAGAAGACCCTGGCGGTGACCAGCCTGAACGCCAAGCAGCTGGTCCTGAGCCTGCGCCTGGGGCCGGCCAAGGAGATCAAGTTCGCCCCGGGAGAGGTTCTCAAGAGCCTGGGCGGCTAGCCCGGAGCCGTTGACAGGGCCGCCCAGCCCATCCCCGAACCCGGATCAGTCGGAGCCAGGCCCGGTTGTCCGGCTCATCAGCGCGGAGGCGAGCCACGACCTTTCCAGTCTCAGGGGTGGAGGTCTCCCCCCTCTGGCCGCCGCTGGTGGCCCTGATCGTCTCCTTTTTCACCAGCATGGGCGGCGTGTCCGGGGCCTTTGTCCTCCTGCCCTACCAGGTCAGCCTCCTCCACTTCACCAGCCCGGCGGTCAGCCCGACCAACCTGGTCTTCAACATCGTGGCCATTCCCAGCGGCGTCTACCGCTACCTCCGCGAGGGCCGCATGGCCTGGCCGGTCTGCTGGCTGACCATCCTGGGCACCCTGCCCGGGGTCTTTCTGGGCGCCCTGATCCGGGTCAACTGGCTGCCCGACCCGCGCCGTTTCAAGCTCTTCGTCGGCTTGGTCCTGCTCTACATCGGGGCCCGGCTGGTCTACGACATCACCGGCCGGGGCCGGCGGAGCCGGGCCCAGGCCAGGGCCCAGGAGGAGAACTTCAGTCGCCGGCTTAGGGAGCCCAGGACCGGGCCGGCGGTCAGGACCGTCAGCTGGTCCCTGAAGCGGGTCGAGTACGAGTTCTACGGGGAGAGGTTCTCCTTCAACGCCCCCGGCGTCCTGGCCCTGTCCCTGGCCGTGGGCCTGGTCGGCGGAACCTACGGCATCGGCGGCGGGGCCATCATCGCCCCCTTCCTGGTGACCGTCTTCGGCCTGCCCGTCTACACCGTGGCCGGGGCGGCTCTCCTGGGCACCTTCCTGACCTCCATCGTCGGGGTGGCCTTTTACAGCCTCATCGCTCCCCTTTACGCCGCCTCGAACCTGGCCGTGGCCCCGGACTGGCTCCTGGGCGGCCTCTTCGGCCTGGGCGGGCTGGTGGGCATGTACCTGGGCGCCCGCTGCCAGAAGTACGTCCCGGCCAGGGCCATCAAGGCCATCCTGGCCGCGGCCCTGCTCGGCCTGGCCGGACGCTACGTCTGGCAGTTCTTCGCCTAGGCGGCGGCCGGCCCCCGGCGGGCCCTGGCCGCCAGGAGGCTCCCCAGCTCGTCCGATTCCCGCCAGGCGGCCACCCGGCCGGCCTCGAGCACGACCGCCCCGCCGGCCAGGGCCAGGATCTCCTCCGGGTCGTGGCTGACGTAGACGATGGGCACCGAAAATTCCCCGGGCAGGCGGGCGATGAAGGGCAGGATCTCTCTCTTGCGGGCCTGATCCAGCGAGGCCAGGGGCTCGTCCATGAGGAGCAGGCGGGGGCTGGTCAGGAGGGCCCGGCCCATGGCCACCCGCTGCTTCTCACCGCCCGAGAGACGGCCCGGCCGGCGGTGGAGGAGGTGGCCGATGCCGAGAAGCTGGACCACGGGATCGAACTGGATGAACCGCTCGGACTTGCGGACGCGCCTCAGGCCATAGAGCAGGTTGGACCTGACGCTCAGGTGGGGGAAGAGGCGGCCGTCCTGGAAGACGTAGCCGATGCGCCGGCGGTGGGGCGGCAGGTCCACCCCGGCCTCGGAGTCGAAGAGGGTCCGGCCGTCCAGGTCGATGCGGCCCCGCTCCGGCCTGATCAGGCCGGCGATCATGTTGATCACCGAGGTCTTGCCCGACCCGGAGGGGCCGAAGAGGGCCGTCACCCCGGTCAGGGGCACCCTGAAGGCGACGTCCACCTCAAAGACGCCCAGGCGCTTTATCACGGCCACGCTGAGCACTCTCAGCCCCGCAGCTTGGCGTTGAGCCTCTTGGCGGCCACTTCCGAGGCGATCAAGGCCATCAGGGAGACGGCCACGGCGATGACGCACAGCCGCAGGGCCCCGGCCTCGCCGCCGGGCTGCTGGGTCAGGGAGTAGAGGGCGATGGGCAGGGTCCGGGTCTGGCCGGGGATGTTGGAGACGAAGGTGATGGTGGCCCCGAACTCGCCCAGGCTCCGGGCAAAGGCCAGCAGCACCCCGGTCAGGACTCCGGGCAGGGTCAGGGGCAGGGTGACCGTGAAGAAGCCCCTCACCGGCCCGGCGCCCAGGGTCCGGCTGGCCGCTTCCAGGCCCTGGTCGACCGCCTCCACGGCCAGGCGGATGGAGCGGACCAGAAGGGGGAAGGAGACCACCGCCGCGGCCACGGCCGCCCCCTTCCAGTTGAAGGCCAGAACCAGACCGAGGCTGCTCTTGAGCCAGGCGCCGACAAGGCCCCTGGTGCCCAGGCAGACCAGGAGCAGGTAGCCGGTCACCACCGGCGGCAGGACCAGGGGCAGGTGGATCAGGCCGTCCAGCAGGGTCTTGCCCGGAAAGCTCCGCCGGGCCATCAGCCAGCCCAGGAAGACGCCCCCGGGCAGGGCCCCGGCCACGGCCACGCCGGCGACCCGGAGGCTGAGGCCCAGGGCCTCAACCTCCAGCGGGGTCAGGGCCAGGCGGTTCATTCTCCGACGGCGAAGCCGTGCCTGGTGAAGATCTGGACCGCCGGGGCCGAGGTCAGGAACTTGAGGTAGAGGCGGGCGGCCTTACCGTCGTGACCCTTGATCACGGCCGCCGGGTAGACGATGGGCCGGTGGCTGTCGGCCGGGAAGAGGCCGACGACTTTGACCTTCTGGCTGATCTTGGCGTCGGTGGAGTAGACCAGGCCCAGGGGCGCCTCGCCCCGCTCGATCAGAGCCAGGGCCACCCGGACGTTGGCGGAGGCGGCTATCTTGTCGGCCACCTGGGGCCAGACGCCCAGGCTGACCAGGGCCTCCTGGCCGTACATCCCGGCGGGCACGTGCTCCGGGTCGCCCATGGCCAGGCGGCCCTGGCCCAGCCGGCCGGCCAGATCGAAGCCGGGGCCGATCTCGATCGAGGTCAGGGGGCTGTCGGCCGGGACGATCAGAACCACCCGGTTGCGCAGCAGGTTGATCCGGGTCTCGTCGACGATGAGGCCCTTTTCAGCCAGGTAATCCATCCACTTGACGTTGGCCGAGAGGTAGACCTCGGCCGGGGCGCCTTGCTCGATCTGCTTGGCCAGGGTCGAGGACGAGGCAAAGGAGTTGACCACCTTGACGCCGCTCTGGGCGGTGAAGGCCTGGCCCGCCTCTTCCAGGGCGTTGGTCGTCGAGGCGGCGGCGAAGACGGTCAGCGTCTCCTCGGCCGGAACCGAGGCCGGTCCCAGGGCCAGGGTCAGGGTCAGACTTAACAATATAACCAATAATTTTCCGCGGCAGCTCATGACAGCGCTCCTTTCGAGGTTTACGGGGTGGAGGGGGAGAGACTCTGGGCGGACAGCCAGTCCATGGCGGCCCGGGCCATGGCCAGGCGAAAGCTGAAAGTCAGGCGCTCGGCCGAGCTCTCGGCCGCCTCGGCCCGCTGCTGGAGCTGAAAAATCTTCTCGGCGCAGACCCTGACCTGGGCCTCGATCAGGTCCCGCCGCCGGGCCGGCCGGAGCTGGTCGACGAAGTGAAGCTTGGCCAGGAACTCCAGGCGGAGCTGGCGGATGTGCTCGACCGGCGAGACGCACCAGGCCTCCACGGCCCGGCGGCCCGGCTCGGTGAGTTCGAAGACCTTCTTGTCCGGCCGGTCGGCCTGCCGGACGCGGACGTGATCGACCAGACCCCTTTTCTCCAGTCCGGTCAGGAGGGCGTAGATCCGGCCGGGCTTGAGGGTCCAGAGCCGGCCCAGCCGGCGGACCAACAAGGCGTGGATGTCGTAGCCGTGAGCCGGTCCCGAGGCCAGGACGGCCAGGATGATCGGCTCGGCTCGATTGACAAAGGGCTCCAATGGACTTTTAATCATATATATTCAATTAGTTATTCTTTGATTATTCATTGGTTGACTATAGGCTGGCGCGCCGGGCCTGTCAAGTCAAAAGCGCGGTCGATCAGGCCGATGGGCGCGGGCTTCTCTTCGCTGGCGGGGCGAGGCCGGGTTCGGTCCGGTCGAGGCAGGGGGGAGTCGGGCCGGGCGGTCAGGGGCTGAGGATCTCCAGTTCGTCGCCCGGCCTGATCAGGCCGCCCCTGAGCACCCGGGCGAAGACCCCTTCCCGGGGCATGACGCAGTCGCCCACCTGGCGAAAAATGGCGCAGCGGGCGTGACATTCCTTGCCGATCTGGGTGATCTCGATCTCGGCCTCCGGGCCGAGCCTCAGACGGGCGCCCACGGGCAGCTCCCAGAGCCTCAGGCCGGCGGTGGTCACGTTCTCGGCAAAGTCACCCGGCGAGACCTCCAGGCCCTTGGCCCGGATCTGGTCGATCGACTCCAGGGCCAGGAGGCTCAACTGGCGGTGCCAGTCAGCGGCGTGGGCGTCGCCCTCCATGCCCAGGCCGACCAGGAGCCGGCCGGCCGGCCGGTTGGTCTTCTTGACGCCCTTGGCCTCGGAGGTGGAAACGGCGACAATTCGCAGCTTGGATTGGGACTTAGGAGCCATCCGGCCTCCTGATGATCGCGGCCAGCTCGGGCCGGGCGGGCGGCCCGGCCGGCTGCTGGCGATTCTTTACCACGGCCGGCCGGGGCCGGCAAACCGACCGACCCCCTTTTCCCTTGCGGGGTCCCAGCGCTTGTAGTAGACAATAGGCGAGGCGGCATAGCCAAGTGGCTAAGGCAGCGGCCTGCAAAGTCGTTATCCGCGGGTTCGAGTCCCGCTGCCGCCTCCAGCCATTCCAGGGGACTGGGCCCGCGGGCCGAGGGCCCTTTTTCGTTTTCGGACCCCTTGAATCTGAGGGCCATTGCCTGTCAGGGCGGCGTTATTGTAAAAGAGACAGGCCATGGAGCTGATTGGTTTTCTGCGTCAACAGTTCGGGGCCGGCTGCCGGATCACCCCGGTCTACCTTCTGACTCTGGGTCTGGCCCGGCTGGCGGTCATGGTCTTGGGCCGCCGGCCCATCCTGGCTGAGCCGGGGCCGGGCCGGGTTCTCTTCCTGGTCCTGCTCGGACTGGCCGGGCTGGTCGTAGTCTGGAGCATCATTGCCCTTCCGCCCCGGCGCCGGGGGGTGGGCCTCTGCACCGCCGGACCGTTCCGTTTCGTCCGCCACCCCCTCTACAGCGCCCTCCTGGTCTTCTTCACGCCGGGCGTGGTCTTCCTTCTGAACGATTACCTCTACGCCCTCTGGGCCGTGCTCCAGTACCCCCTCTTCCACTTGCTGGTCGGCTCCGAGGAGAAGGCACTCCTGGCCGGCCTGGGCGAGCCCTACCGGGACTACATGCGGCGGACCAACCGGTTCCTGCCCCGTCTTTTCTGAGCCGCGGCCCGAGAGACTGTCCGACCAGTCGCTTCAGCCGTCAAAAGCTATCACCGGCTATCGGCCCAAATGAACAGCCTCTTGGTAGTGACCTCGGGCTTCAATGCCAGTCTCGGCTCTAAGCTGATCGGAGATGGAGCCGTCTTGGACCGCCTCAATATGAGGTGACCGTCATTTTTTTTGGCCGGCTTGACGGATATGTATCTTGCGATAAAATTTCCCATACATTAGGGCTGCCCTTTATCGGCGCCCAGATTCCATCTAATGGAGGAGACCATGACTGAGGCAACAAAAACTTCCTGGAACTACGTCTGGGTCAAGGACCGGGCCGGTAACGAGTTCGTCTGCCCCGTCAATGCCCTGAAGAAACCTAAAGACGTTTCCGAAGAAAATCTCAAGGACTGCCTGGACGATGCCTCCAGGGCCCTGCCCGTGGGCGACTGAATTTCAGGTCCAGTTCCACCCTTACCGGCCAAGCACACGCCTTGGCCGGTATTTTTCTTCTAAACACCACCAAGCTCAAATGAGCCATCTATCTGACGCCACGAGTCCTGGTTGCTCGGGGTCGGCCCCTGACCTCGTACTTACTCAGCCCGGTTCGACCCTGACTTAACAGCTCTCTTCCGCAGTGACTAG
>ENA-OSEO01005354-OSEO01005354.1-sediment-metagenome-genome-assembly--contig:-NODE-5354-length-12421-cov-5.282890_pt1 | contig 12421 bp, 11 predicted proteins | sample MGYA00237883_ERZ534232 | MGnify/ENA metagenome assembly ERZ534232
CGGGGGCTGGAAGTCAATGAACTTCGGGCAAAGGTGGCCCAAGCCTGCCTGGATGCGGCACCAAAGCCGAAAGGGATTTTCCGACTAACTGTTCCGACCGGTGGCGGGAAAACTCTGGCGGGTTTGCGCTTCGCGTTACACCACGCTCGGGCATATACAAACGATCATGAGAAAATAGACAGAATTTTCTATATTGTCCCTTACATTACCATTATTGATCAAAACGCTCTTGAAGTTAGAAGAATTCTGGAAAAGGTAGATGAACGTGATAAAGTTGTTCTCGAACATCACTCCAACTTTGTGCCACCCGAAGATACCCGTTGCCGCCACAACCTGCTGGCGGAAGACTGGGACGCGCCTATTGTATTCACCACACAGGTACAATTCCTAGAAGCGTTGTTTGGCTCAGGCACGAGAGATGGGCGCCGAATGCATCAACTTGCCAACTCTGTTATCGTCTTGGACGAGGTTCAGACTATTCCCATCAGAATTACGCACATGTTTACAACGGCCTTGCGCTTCCTTGTCCACGACTGCGGAGCGACGGTTGTACTCTGTACGGCAACCCAGCCGCCGTTCGATAAACTTGAGAACACCTACCGCGAATTGAAAATCACCCAGGAGCAACACATTATTCGGGACGAAGGAGACCTTTTTGCGAGTCTGAGGCGAGTGAAGGTCTATGACGAGCGCAAACCTGGCGGCTTGACGAATGCGGAAATCGCCGATTTAGCGCAGCGTGCCTTGCAGGAGAAAGGCAGCGTCCTGATTGTCGTTAATACGCGGGCTTTGGCAAAGGAACTGTACCGGAAAATCAGAGATAGGAATTTGGGAGCAATGACCTATCATTTGAGTACGAATATGTGCCCGACGCATCGTTTAGATAAACTGGCAGAGATCAAAGCTCAACTGAAAGCCGGTGAGCCTGTGATTTGCGTCAGCACGCAACTCATTGAAGCAGGCGTGGATATTGATTTCGGGGGTGTTATCCGCGCCCTGGCAGGGCTGGATTCCATTGCCCAATCGGCCGGGCGGTGCAATCGCCACGGAATACGCCAGGGGCTGGGGAGTGTCTGGGTAATCAATCCCCAAGAGGAGGATCTCGACCGCTTACCTGACATCAAAATAGCGTCACAACACGCCCAAAGGGTACTGGACGATTTCAAAGACGATCCGAATGGATTTGAAAATGACCGAATCGGTCTGAAAGCGATTGGCGCATATTACAACCTTTACTATGGGGCGAGCGAAAATGAACTGAATTATCCCGTAAGTCCGAGATCATCTGTAGGCAGAAACGACAATTTGTTTAGCCTGCTTTCCCAAAATAGATTATCAACGGCCGCCTATGTAGCCGCTCACCATTCTGCCCCAGAGGTTTTCTTGCGGCAGTCCTTTCGCACTGCCAACGGAGAGTTCCGGGTCATTGATTCGCGCACGCGTGGTGTCGTTGTTCCGTATCGTGACGGCAGTCAGATCATCACAGAGTTGTGCGGAGCGTTTGGTCTGGAAATTCAGGCCAACTTGCTTAAGCAGGCGCAGCGGTATTCGGTTAATCTATTTGAAAATGAATTCAAGAAATTATTAGAGGTAGGAGCCATACGGGAGGTGCAGGAAGGGGCAGAAATTTATTATGTCAAGGATGAGCATTACAGCGAGGAGTTTGGATGGAGTGACAAACCAGTCAGGGATATGCCAATACTCATAGGATAGAAGGAGGTTCCAGTGCAATATAAAAACAGCGTGACGTTCAAGGTGTGGGGCAGGTATGCCCTGTTCACCGATCCGCTCACCCGCATCGGTGGCGAAAAATATTCCTATCAGGTTCCTACGTATGAGGCGTTGAAGGGAATTTTGAGCTCGGTGTATTGGAAGCCGACCATCATATGGGTGATAGACAGGGCACGGGTGATGAAGCCCATCCGCACACAGCCGCGCGGCACCAAGCCTATCAAGTATCAGTCGGTGGGAAACGATCTGTCCATTTACACCTATCTCGCCGATGTCGAGTATCAGGTACAGGCTCATTTTGAATGGAATGAAAACCGCCCAGACCTGGTCCAAGACCGTAACGAGAACAAGCATTTTTGCGTTGCAAGGCGAATGATTGAGCGCGGCGGCAGGCGGGACATTTTTCTCGGCACGCGCGAATGCCAGGGATATGTTGAGCCGTGCGGGTTTGGGGAGGGCGAAGGTTTTTATGACAATTACCCCGGCGAAATGTCTTTTGGACTGATGTTCCACGGATTCGATTATCCCGATGAGGCCAAACCCGGCGAATTCTGGGCGAGATTCTGGGTGCCCAAAATGGACAAGGGCGTGATTCAGTTCGTTGAGCCAAAGAATTGCAATGTTCGGAAGTTAGTCCGTGCAATGAAAGCCAACCCACCTAAAACGATAGGATTGCAAGAAGAGGGCTTGCTGGAACGTTGTGAAGAAGAGGAGGCCGTGGGATGAACTGGATTCAGAGCTTGTATGAAACATACGAGAATTGCCAAAACATGCTCGGTTATTCTACGGAGGCGCAAAGACCGTTGTTACCCATCTGCCACATTACAGCACAAACCCATATTGAGGTTGTCATCGATGGGAATGGAAATTTTCGAGATGCCCGCCTTGTGGGGCGAGATGACGCTACAACAATTATTCCTGCCACAGAAAATTCCGCCGGCCGTTCCGGAAAAAAGCCTGAAGGTCACCCCTTAAGCGACAAATTGCAGTATCTTGCTGGTGATTTCATTGACTTTGGGGGTGAGGTCACTTCTGGTTTTGCCAAAAATCCAACAGAACCATATGATAACCTAATAGAATCCCTGGCAGATTGGTGTAACTCTTCGTACAGTCACCCAAAGGCGTGCGCAGTCCTGGAATACCTTCGGAAGAAGACTTTGATGCGGGACCTAGCAAAGCATAAGATACTCCTTGTAGATGTTAATGGCAAGCTGCTTGGTAAAGACAAGGTAGAAAGAGGGAAAAACACCAAAGATATCTTTTCGGTTGTAACTGCCCAAAAAGATGCGGTTATACGTTGGGTTGTGGAAGCTCCTGGTGATGTCGAGAGCAGAACATGGCGCGATGCGACTTTGTGGAATAGTTGGACAAATTATTATTTAAAGAGCAAGCAGGCAAAGGATATTTGCCTGGTAACAGGGAGAAGTCAAATCCTCACAAACAACCATCCTAAATTTATCCGATACGAGGGTGATAATGCCAAAATAATATCAGCCAATGATACCAGTGGATTTACCTTCCGAGGACGTTTCATTACCGACGCTCAAGCCTGTGGAGTTGGGTTGGAAACTTCCCAAAAAGCTCATTACACACTTGCCTGGCTCATCAGCAGACAGGGTTATCTGGCAGATGATTTAGCAGTTGTCGCCTGGGCTGTTTCGGGCGCAAAAGTACCTCAGCCAACAGAAGACACGTATGCAGCGCTTTACGGCGACTTACCTCCTGAAGAGAACAAAGATGCCGATACCGCGCAGGATATGGCAATTCGCTTCAAGAAAAAAATCGCGGGCTACCGTCAGGAAATCGGGGAGCGGGAGGATGTGATTGTGATAGCAGTGGACTCAGCCACGCCAGGGCGATTGTCCATCGTCTATTACCGAACCCTGGAAGGCTCTGAGTTCCTGAAACGTATCGAAAACTGGCACGAGACCTGTGCCTGGCGGCACACCTACCATTCCATCGAGGTACAGGATGAAAAAGGGAAAACCTGGAAGCGTTACGTTCGCTTCGTCGGCGCGCCTGCTCCAGCCGATATTGCCGAATCAGCCTATGGCGGTCGCCTGGACGACAAGCTCAAAAAAACTACCATCAAACGCCTGCTCCCCTGCATAGTGGACGGTCAGCCCATCCCTCGTGACTTGGTAGAGTCGGTTGTCAGGCGTGCGTCCAACAGGGTGGGCATTAGAAACCCCGATGAAAAGAGATATCGGGGTGATGAGGAGTTTTCATGGAACAAGGCTATAAGTATCGCTTGTGCATTATTCCGAAAACACAAAGAGGGAAAGGAGAGGTTTGAAATGTCACTCGACGAAACCAGAACAACGCGCGACTACCTATATGGAAGGTTGCTTGCCATTGCCGATACCCTTGAAGAGAGAGCGCTATACAAAGCCAAGGAGAAGCGGGCAACCAATGCAGCGCGCTACATGCAGCAGTTTTCCCAACGCCCGTATCAGACATGGAAGCAAATCCATGAAGCCCTTACTCCGTACATGATACGTCTTGGTGGGGCGGCCTATTACAAAAACCTGATTGCAGAGATAGTATGTCTGAATCCTGAAGGTCTTGAAGACAATAGGCCGCTGACGGGCGAATACCTGCTCGGGTATTACTGCCAACGTCAAAAATTTCGTGAAAAGACAGATGAATCCACATCTGAACAAATGGACGACGACAACCTAAGCCAGTAACACATTAATTTCAAAGAGAAAAGGAGACTCTGTCATGACTACGCTCTCGAAGAAAATTGACTTTGCAGTGATTGTGACCGTCAAGCACGCCAACCCAAACGGGGATCCGCTTAACGGGAACCGCCCGCGTACCACTTACGAAGGCTTCGGCGAGATTTCCGATGTGGCTATCAAGCGCAAGATTCGCAACCGTCTGATGCACATGGGATATCCGATTTTTGTGCAATCCGACGACAACCGTGTGGATGATTGTGGCAGCCTTCGCGAGCGGGCGGATGCCATGCTAAAAGGCATAGATTCAAGCAATAAAAAGAAATACCAGGAAGCCGCTTGCAAGGCTTGGCTGGATGTTCGTGCCTTTGGTCAAGTGTTTGCGTTCAAAGGTAAAAAGGGCAAGAAAAAGGTAGAAGCGGAAGATAGCGAAGGCGTATCCGTTCCTGTTCGCGGCCCCGTTTCGCTTCACCCCGCTTTTTCTGTAGCGCCCGTTTTGGAGCGGGTTTCCAGCATACAGATTACCAAAAGCGTCAGTAGCGAGACAAACGAAAAGGATAAGCGCGGCTCTGACACCATGGGCATGAAACATCGCGTCGACCACGGCGTGTATGTCTTCTACGGCAGCATGAACCCACAACTCGCTAGCAAGACAGGCTTTTCGGACGAGGACGCGCAAGCCATCAAGGAAGCCCTTCGGAGCTTGTTCGTCAACGATGCCTCGGCCGCCCGGCCCGAAGGGAGCATGGAAGTCCATAAGGTCTATTGGTGGGAACACAACAGCCCGAATGGGCAGTATTCATCTGCCAAGGTTCATCGCCTGCTCAGTGTAAAACTAAAGGATGGGGTGGATGGACCAGAAACCATCGAGGATTATGAAATCAAGTTAGGAACCCTTCCGGAACTGGTATTTGAAGTCATCGAAGGAGAATAACGCCGATTCGCCCAATCCCCAAAGAAATGGTGAAGCCACCTATGGCAACGCTTTGCAACCTGTCGATATGAAAGGCTTTGATGCTGCCTCGGGCCGTGTTTGTGTATCAGAGTCTGTTTTTCGACGAAAGACAAGTGTCGACGCAGAGTTTCCAGGGATTCGGGAGGAGAAGAAAGATATGCATCATTTTGAGGAGGGCCAAAAGAGAGCGAGCCCCCAAATCATCCCACCCCACGGCGGGTACAGGGACCTTCAGTCCTATCAGATGTCCGAGATGGTGTATGGCGGGACGGTATCGTTTTGCGACGGGCTTATCAGCAAACGGGTGCGGACCCACGAAGATCATTCAGGCTGTGCGGAGCGCCACGTTCTTTTGTGGGGTGCGACCGGTAGGATGTGGGGCAACGGAGTTAACGATCAAGGGATGCAGGGATTATCGGGATTCATAGAATAGACAGGAGGAGCCATGAAGGGGGATACAACTCAGGATGCGGATGTCCGGCAGCATGAGATCTTTAGGAGAATGCAGGGGGAGGAAAAGATCCGCATAGCCATGGATCTCAGTGACGCTGTACGGAACCTCGCTTTTGAAGGCCTGAAAAACCGCCATCCTGAAGCCTCAGAGGTCGAACAACGGATCTTGTTCATCAAGGAGGTTCACGGAGTGGAGATCCCAGGACTTTTAGGGGAAGAAGGACATGAATGAAAAGGCCGAGTTCCTGAAGCGCATTACTGAGAAGCTCTCTTCTGCCCGCATCCCCTTTATGTTGGTGGGCTCGCTGGCAGCCACGTATCACGGCCATCCGAGGGCCACGATGGATATTGACTTGGTGGTTGATGCGGACGAAGAGACGCTGTGCCGTCTCGCCCGAAATCTGGGGCCGGGTTACTATGTGAGGGAGGAAGCTGTTCGCCAGGCCGTGAGATTAAGAAGCGTATTCAACATAATAGACGAGAGGTCAGGATACAAGGCCGATCTGATTGTCCGGAAGGACCGGGCCTTCAGTCGGACCGAATTTGAACGGCGGATCCGTGTAAAGATCCTGGGCCATGACCTGGAAGTCGCCTCTCCTGAGGATGTCATCCTCACGAAGCTGGAGTGGTCGAAACTGGGCGAGTCGGAAAGGCAGTGGAAAGATGCGCTTCAGGTGGCGAGGACCCAGCGTGGGCGCCTCGATCTGGCCTACATGGATAAATGGGCTGCTGAACTGAATGTAACCGAGCTTTGGGATCGCCTCAAGCGGATGGTTATCAGGACGGACAGCGAGGACAAAAATGAAAGCCTCTGAGGATGGTCGAAACCGAGAGACCCCCGGCATCATCCCGCCCCACGGCGGGTACAGGGACCTCCAGTCCTATCAGATGTCCGAGATCGTCTATGATGGGACGGTGGTGTTCTGCGACAGGTTTATCAGCAAGCGGTCGCGGACCCACGATCAGATGGTGCAGGCGGCCAGAAGCGGTAAACAGAATATCGCGGAGGGGTGCATGGCCTCGGGAACATCCAAAAAGACCGAGCTGAAGCTGGTAGGCGTGGCACGAGCCAGCCTGGAAGAGCTGCTCCTGGATTTCCAGGACTACCTGCGCCAGCACAACCTCCCCCTCTGGGGCAAGGACCACCCTAAAGCCAAAGAGGTTCGGGGGCTGTGCTACCGGAAGAATAGGTCGTATACGACGTATAGGCCCTATATTGAGGGCAGCTCTCCGGAAACTGCGGCCAACACCCTGGTCTGTGTGATTCACCAGACCAACTACCTACTGGACCAGCAGCTCCGCGCTCTGGAAAAGGGGTTCCTCGAGGAGGGCGGGTTTACCGAGAGGCTCTACAAGGCCCGGACCCAGACGCGGGGCCGGAGGCCCAGACCATGAGCTATACCGAAGACGACCTTCTGCCGCTCTCGGGTTTGCAGCACCTGGCCTTTTGCGAGCGCCAGTGCGCCCTGATCCACATTGAGCAGGCATGGGCTGAAAACCTGTACACGGCCGAGGGGAGGATCTTGCACGAGCGGGCGCACGATCCGGATCAGGTGTCCAGAGGGGATATCCGGGTCGAGTACGGCATGCCCCTGCGGTCCCTCCGCCTGGGCCTGATCGGCAAGGCGGACGTGGTGGAGTTTCATCGAAGCGAGGAGCCCGACAGCGGCCCGTGGCGGCCGTTTCCGGTGGAGTACAAGCGCGGCAGGCCCAAGAAGGCCAATGTGGACCGGATTCAGCTCTGCGCACAGGCCGTCTGTCTCGAGGAGATGCTGGGCGTTGAAGTGCCCGCGGGCGCGTTATTCTATGGCAAAACCCGGCGCCGCGAGGACGTGATCTTTGATCCGGCCTTGAGGTCGCAAACAGAAGAGACGGCTAAACGGTTTCATGCCCTCATCGAGGCCGGTGTAACGCCAAAGGCGGTCTATGGGAAGCACTGCGATACGTGCTCCCTGAGAGACCTCTGCCTGCCCGGCGCCCTTGAAAAGGGAAAATCGGTTGACCGGTATCTGATGAACGCAGCGAGGGAGGCATGAAGAAGCATCTCAATACCCTGTTTGTCACCACCCAGGGCGCGTACCTGTCAAAGGAAGGGGAAACCGTGGTGGTCAGGGTCGAGAAGGAGACCCGGCTTCGGGTGCCGATACACACCCTGGGCGGGATCGTCTGCTTCGGGAATGTGCTGTGCAGTCCTTTTCTAATGGGGTTTTGTGCGGAGAGGGACGTGGCGGTCAGTTTTCTGTCGGACTACGGCCGCTTCCTGGCCAGGGTCCAGGGACCGGTGTCGGGCAATGTGCTGCTGCGGAGGGAGCAGTACCGCCGGGCCGATGACATGGATATGTCCGCCAGGATAGCCAGATCCATATTGACAGGCAAACTGGCCAACTCCCGCGCCGTGCTTCGGCGGGCGCTCCGCGATCACCCTGAAAAGATAGATGGCGCTTCCGTCGGGGAGGCGGCGAAAAGACTGGGCCATTCCTTGGAAAACATCCAGGCAGGCCCACCGCTGAATACGCTGCGGGGCGTCGAAGGGGAGTCGGCCCACACCTATTTCAGTGTGTTCGATCATCTGATCGTCTCGCAGAAAGACGGGTTCAGCTTCAGGGAGAGGAACCGGCGTCCGCCCCTGGATCGGGTCAACTGCCTGCTGTCCTTCATCTATACGCTCTTGATGCACGATGTGAGATCCGCGCTTGAGACTGTGGGGCTCGATCCGGCGGTGGGATTTCTGCACCGGGACCGGCCCGGCCGTCCGGGACTGGCCCTCGATATGATGGAGGAATTCAGGCCTTTTCTGGCCGATCGGCTGACCCTATCTTTGATCAACCTGAATCAGGTCCAGGCAAAGGGCTTTACCCAGAGCGAGGCGGGGGCGGTTTTGATGGATGACGAGACAAGAAAGGCAGTGCTGGTTGCCTATCAGAAGCGAAAACAGGATGAGATCTATCATCCCTTTATTGAGGAGAAGGTCACCATCGGCCTGTTGTTTCACATCCAGGCCCTCCTCTTGGCGCGCTTTCTCCGGGGCGATCTGGATGGGTATCCCCCCTTTATCTGGAAATAGGGTGCCGATATGATGGTGGTTGTCAGTTATGATGTTTCCACTGTAGAGCCTGACGGACAGCGTCGTCTGCGCAGGGTGGCCAAGGCGTGCAAGGATTTCGGACAGCGGGTGCAGTTTTCCGTTTTCGAATGCTCTGTGGATCCGGCCCAGTGGACCCGACTGCGTCAACGGTTGATCGATGAGATCGATCCTGAAGAGGACAGCCTCCGCTTCTACTTCCTGGGGGCCAACTGGCGGAACCGGGTGGAGCACATTGGCGCCAAAAAAACCGACGATCCAGAGGGGCCGCTCATCGTTTGAAAGAGTCGTGCGAACCGGATGTTCGCAAACGGATATAGGCTTGCAAGATGCTGGAAAGATGTGGGTTTTGAGGGGGTCTGGATTGAAAGGTTCGCACGCATGGTTTTTGGTGAGAATTCAGATGGTTATGTATTTGACGAGCCTTAGGCTTAGAGAAAGGAGGATTGGATTGGCGGGGTTCGCGGAATGAACCTCGGATTGATTTTAAAAGCAGCGTGTTACGCCGCTGCGGTCGCCCCCCATGCGGGGGCGTGGATTGAAACCTGCCAGGACAACAAACGGGGCCTCTTCAGCCTCGTCGCCCCCCATGCGGGGGCGTGGATTGAAACAGCTTTGGCGCTCACCGGCTCTGCCCGTGCCTGGTCGCCCCCCATGCGGGGGCGTGGATTGAAACGGGGTATGGTTCGACACATCCATGAGTGGCAATAAGGTCGCCCCCCATGCGGGGGCGTGGATTGAAACCCGGTAGGTCATGTCCTGCCTGTACCCGGGCAGGGTCGCCCCCCATGCGGGGGCGTGGATTGAAACGGTCTCTCGCGTCTGCGCACACGCCCGACCGCACGTCGCCCCCCATGCGGGGGCGTGGATTGAAACCGCTCCAGCGATCCGCAGCAACATGTCCCTAATGTCGCCCCCCATGCGGGGGCGTGGATTGAAACTGCATCCCCGGTGCGGCCTTGGCCAAATATGACGGGTCGCCCCCCATGCGGGGGCGTGGATTGAAACCGCCCAAGGCTGGACAACGCATCCCTGTAATTCGTCGCCCCCCATGCGGGGGCGTGGATTGAAACTTCGGTGGCGCACCCGTCCTTGATAAAATCGAAGGTCGCCCCCCATGCGGGGGCGTGGATTGAAACGGGGAGTACAAGGTCGAGGCGGTCAGGTTCAGCGGACGTCGCCCCCCATGCGGGGGCGTGGATTGAAACAGCGGCGGGCGGGAGTTTGCGTGTGAAGTGAAAGTCGCCCCCCATGCGGGGGCGTGGATTGAAACCTGCTCTTCGATTTGCATCTGCATCAGGGCAAACCGTCGCCCCCCATGCGGGGGCGTGGATTGAAACAATCAGTACATGGACGACCTGTACGCGGATCTGGCGGTCGCCCCCCATGCGGGGGCGTGGATTGAAACCGGGCAGTCAATTAATGCCATAATTCCACCCTCCAGTCGCCCCCCATGCGGGGGCGTGGATTGAAACTGGACCGAAGGCGAAAAGGGCCTCAACGACAAAGTCGCCCCCCATGCGGGGGCGTGGATTGAAACTTTACCGTACAGCAAACTATGAGCTGGGTTGACGTCGCCCCCCATGCGGGGGCGTGGATTGAAACAGGACGCATTTGCGGCATCGGCCCCCAAGATCCTGTCGCCCCCCATGCGGGGGCGTGGATTGAAACCTGAGACTGGCCGCGGCTGGTGCGGCAGGAAAGGTCGCCCCCCATGCGGGGGCGTGGATTGAAACTGAGTTTGGCATCGATGCCTGGACAGCTGTCAATGTCGCCCCCCATGCGGGGGCGTGGATTGAAACTGGATGACACGCCCGAGGCGGACGAGGATTTCCGTGTCGCCCCCCATGCGGGGGCGTGGATTGAAACAAGCGGGGACACGGTGGTGATCGAGGGCAATCCGGTCGCCCCCCATGCGGGGGCGTGGATTGAAACCAACTGGCCGGGCACAGAGCTGGAAGGCGATTTGTCGCCCCCCATGCGGGGGCGTGGATTGAAACACCGTCGGCACGGTCAACGTTCCTCTTTGGCCGAGTCGCCCCCCATGCGGGGGCGTGGATTGAAACATTGTTTGCCTCGAAAAATGCTCGAGCAAAACCAGGTCGCCCCCCATGCGGGGGCGTGGATTGAAACATCTATCGCCACCAACACCGAATCGCATCCAAGTCGCCCCCCATGCGGGGGCGTGGATTGAAACTTTCCCAGGCCCGCGACAAGAACGCCGCCGCACGTCGCCCCCCATGCGGGGGCGTGGATTGAAACCGCCATAACCAGGATGGTCGCCACTTTATCAAGTCGCCCCCCATGCGGGGGCGTGGATTGAAACAGGCCCTGACCCGCAACATCAAGCAGGACGGTAAGTCGCCCCCCATGCGGGGGCGTGGATTGAAACCTTCGGTCGCTACGGCACATACGGCGTAGGCGAGTCGCCCCCCATGCGGGGGCGTGGATTGAAACAATTTCAATCCGCCGACCCACTCACACACATTGCCGTCGCCCCCCATGCGGGGGCGTGGATTGAAACCGGGCTCCCATCTATGCCATATCAGGCGATTTTGGTCGCCCCCCATGCGGGGGCGTGGATTGAAACAATTTATACGCAGCATATGTGGAGGCAGCGGCTGGGTCGCCCCCCATGCGGGGGCGTGGATTGAAACAAACTCCAGCAGGCCCTGGCCGACGGGGACGAGCGTCGCCCCCCATGCGGGGGCGTGGATTGAAACAGGCAATTACCCAGCACCCCGTCGGGCTCGGAGGTCGCCCCCCATGCGGGGGCGTGGATTGAAACCCGGGGTGAGCTGTCCATGATCCTCGATGTGCTAAAGTCGCCCCCCATGCGGGGGCGTGGATTGAAACAGGCAATTACCCAGCACCCCGTCGGGCTCGGAGGAGTCGCCCCCCATGCGGGGGCGTGGATTGAAACCAGATCCATGGGGCCGTGGCTTTTGTAGCCGCCAGTCGCCCCCCATGCGGGGGCGTGGATTGAAACGGGCCGGGACCTTGCGGCCCATGTTGTCCTCCCACGTCGCCCCCCATGCGGGGGCGTGGATTGAAACTGCGTCTATGCGTATTACGCGTCGTCGTCTGCCGGTCGCCCCCCATGCGGGGGCGTGGATTGAAACATAGGAAAAATAATAGGACTTAAATTATTTGAAGTCGCCCCCCATGCGGGGGCGTGGATTGAAACACCGCATCCGCCGGCGTCTCGATCTTCCGGGCCTGTCGCCCCCCATGCGGGGGCGTGGATTGAAACATTCCCGCGACGGCGTGACCGACAACCTGCTGAAAGTCGCCCCCCATGCGGGGGCGTGGATTGAAACTCGAAAAACAACACGAACTTTTGAAGCAAGAGGTGTCGCCCCCCATGCGGGGGCGTGGATTGAAACACCATCATCATCCAAGGGCGACAGTCCCACCATGTGTTCCTTGGGGACGTTCTTTATAATCTATACATAATGTGTTAACAGGATTCGGACAAGGAAATATGGATGAGAGCGGGGGATACTGCCATGCCGCGGG
>ENA-OSEO01005355-OSEO01005355.1-sediment-metagenome-genome-assembly--contig:-NODE-5355-length-12419-cov-4.314698_pt1 | contig 12419 bp, 9 predicted proteins | sample MGYA00237883_ERZ534232 | MGnify/ENA metagenome assembly ERZ534232
TCGAACGTGATCACCGGCTGATGGTCGATGGCCGCATTGATGTGTCGGTAGTACGTGGCCCGGTTCTCCCCGCGAATGGCAAACGTCGGGATCCCGAAATCCTTCGACAGCGAGGCTGCGACATCGTCCTGCGTGCTCAAGGGATTCGAGGCACAGAGGACCACGTTGGCGCCGCCGGCCTTGAGGGCCCGCATGAGGTTGGCGGTTTCCGCGGTGACGTGCAGACACGCCGAGACGTTCTTGCCCTTCAGCGGTTTCTGCCGGGCGAATCGCTCGCGAAGCGCCGCCAGCACGGGCATATCGTTGTCCGCCCACAGAATCCGTCGTTTCCCTTCCGACGCCAACGACAAGTCAGCCACATCATATTTCATCCGTCAATCCTTTCAAATCACCAGCCAAACGCAGAATTCTACGCAAAACCCGCCCCCGCCGCAATCCTATTCTTTGCTCTGTCACAGAGAGGTCATCGAGAAATGCAGGGCCGGAAGTCGGAGGGTGGCAGCCGAAAGAGACGAAAGAACACGAAAAAGGGGGCCATGCTGAGAAATCTCAACCACGGAGGGCACGTAGGCTGCTCACACAGGGCGACAGCGGTAGTTTCTTCTTCTCTCACCGCGGAGGGCACGAAGCACACGAAGGTCGATCGGAAGTGGCAAGAATCACGCCGCTCGACGCAAGACGCATCCCGAGTCAATCCACCGCGAAATACGCGAACGACGCGAAAGGAACCGCCTTCGGGCCCCGGCCCCGGGCCGCCTCTTCGTACGGGCAGGTTTGAAACCTGCCCCTACAGCGGCCTTCGACCGCCGCGGCCGCACATTCCCGGACTCACGCTTCACGCGGCTCTGCCGCTTCGGGCCACGGGCCACGAGCCACGGGCCTCGGCTCCGGCCCACGCTTCTACGCTCCCACGCTTTCACGCGGCGTCCCGCCGCAGAGTCCGCATTCTTCTGGGGTTGCCTGCCTACCCCGCCGATAGTATCATAGAAGCGTTGGTGGCTCTGAGTCTTGGTTGGTGAGTGCCGACCGGGCGGAGACGGATTCACGACTGCCTGGCCGTTCCCCAGAAGGGCGATTCGTTTGGCTTGTCCGCAACCGTCCCGGGAGCATCGAAAGGCGACGAAGATTGGTTCCCAATTTCACGCGAGGGAGATATGAAGGACTTCGTGTCAAAAATCACCTTTGGCTTCCTGATGGCGCAATTGCTGCCGGGGACGCTCGTCATCGCCGCGATTACGTGTTCACTCAGACTGAGCGAGAATGAACTAATCACATGCCTGCCGCAAGTCCTGAAGTGCATAGAGGATCTATGGTTCAAGACCACATTCTCGACCGTAGCGTATTTGTTTGCTGCCGTGGCGGCCGGCATGTTGATACATGGACTGAACTGGACCATCCTGGCGTGGTTGGAGAACTGGGGGCATCCTGACAAACCAGAGTCAGTCCGCGAGAGACGCTGGCATAAATGGACTCTGTGGAAACAGTGGCTACTGGCACCCGGTCTCATGACCTACGAGATTCTGACCCTCATCTCCAAAGCCCCTAACATCGACCATCTTACGATGCACGAGAACGTCAAGGACATAAGGAGCGAGTACATGCCCCAGTTCCAGTGGCTTGAGGAGTTCTATCTGCATTTCGGCCAGTTCTTCGCGCACATGGCCTATGCACTCCTTATCACTGGATTGGCCAGCCTAATCTGCCTGTTTCGCAGTCGGTCGCTGGGTAGCCTCGCGCTTGCGGCCGTCCTCTACCTGCTGACGGGGGTCTGCTACCTGTTGGGGCGGGCACAATTGGGCTCCCTCTTCAAGGCGGAAGACGCTCTGGTGCAGAGGTCCAACGGCGAGACGACTCGAAATGAGGGCGACCCATCACCGGAGGGATAGCCCCACATGGCACGACTAACCCACGCTGTCGGCATCCGCCGGCGTGAACGCGGAACAAATTGAGCGGTGTACTCACGCATGACTCAGGGAGATTGACATGGCAGTATGGCTGGTGCGAGCGGGACAACGAGGCGAAAGACAGAACTGGGCGATTGAGCATAGCCAAGCCATCATTGGATGGGACCACATGGAGGACCTGTCCTGGTATAACACATGGGAGACATTGCTTGATAGCCTGAGGCAGCGTTATCCGGATAAGGAGCAGCGTACACTCCAAAACTGGTGTGGCCAGCTTTGGGCCTTCGCAAGGCGTATTGAGCGGGGAGACCTCATTATTCTGCCCCTGAAAGGTACGGATGCCGTCGCCATCGGAAAGGTGACCGGTGACTACGAATACCGGCCCGACAACCCGCCGGAGGCGAAACAGATGCGGCCGGTGGAATGGTTGCACACGGATATGCCACGCAGTCGCTTTGACCAGGATCTGCTGTTTTCGTTCGGGGCTGCTATGACCGTGTGCCAAATCAAACGCAACAGCGCGGAAGAGCGTATCCGTGCAATCACGGAAGGAAGGATGCCGCCGGTGACGCCCCCAGCCACGGGCGGCGCGTCCGCGGAGCCGATGGAGGAAGAGGTTGAGCCCGTGGCGGACTTGGCCGAGTACGCGGCCACGCAGATCCGCTCCTGGATCGAGCAGAAGTTCAAGGGTCATGCGCTCGCGGACCTGATTAACGCCATCCTGGAGGCGCAGGGCTACATTACGGAGGTATCGCCGCCGGGGCCGGACGGTGGGGTGGACATCATTGCGGGCCGGGGGCCAATGGGGTTTGACCCGCCGCGATTGCTGGTCCAGGTGAAAAGCGGGGACGGACAACAGGACGTGAAGGTGCTGCGGGAGCTTCGCGGCGTCATGCAGGACTTCAAGGCCCAGCAGGGTCTGTTCGTCGCATGGGGCGGGTTCAAGCGGACCGTGTTGGCGGAGGCGAAGAAGAACTTCTTCGAGTTGCGCCTGTGGGACGCGGGCGATGTCGTGGAGAATGTGTTGCGCTACTACGACAGCTTCCCGGAGGAACTGAAAGCCGACCTGCCGCTCAAACGGATCTGGGTCCTGGTCCAGGAACAGGAAGCATAGACTATGCCATGGCTCACCCACACCATCAGCATCCGCCAGCAATATGTCGAGTTGATCCTAGCGCCGACCAAGAAGACCGAATGCCGCAACCGCTGCACGGACATCCGGGGCCGGGGCTGTCAGTACGCCGCGAAGAAACCAGTGGACTGGCCCGCTGGATGGCAAGAAGGTCAACGTAGAGCCGGGCGACCTCCCTATGGGGTCGTCGTGAGGGACCGTGGAAATTGTCCATTGCCGCTGGGACGAGCGGCGGCGATGCCATGTCTACGACCTACGCGGCCCGAAGCAACTCCGCCGGAAGCCACGTTTAGAAGACCGGCCAAACCGTGTTTGTGGCCACCAAAGCTCTGATTTGTCGAGGGCAATATGCCGTACGCTGAGCATCAATCTTGTGAGACACCCGGGCCTGGAACGCTCAAGATATGGCGGTACATGGACTTCACGAAGTTTGTCGCCATGCTCGAAAACCAATCGCTCTTCTTTCCAAATCTGACATCACTGGCTGATCCGTTTGAGGGGTATCTATCAACGGTAATGAGGAACCAGTTCCGCACGATACCGTCGGGGAAGTTTCAACTGGATTCCATACTCCGTGGTAGATCTCGACTCTGTGTTTCCTCATGGCACATGAGTGAGCATGAATCTGCGGCGATGTGGGACCTCTATTTGAGAACGGGCGAGGGAATAGCAATTCAGTCAACAATAGCAAGTATGGTCGAATCATTCCGGTATGCCAGAGAACACGTGTACATTGCCATGGTTAAGTATATTGACTACGGGGCTCACGATATCGACTGGAAGCCGAGCGTATTCGCTCCGGCCATATACAAGAGGAAGAACTTTGAACATGAAAGAGAGCTCAGGGCCATCATCGTGGGTTCATCGGGCAGCGCTGGTCAGTACGTCCCCGTTGCCCTCGAAGACCTCATTAGTTGTATCTACGTGGCACCGCGTTGTGACGATTGGTTCGTTGAACTCCTGCAGAAAGTGATAGTACGGTATGGACTCAGACTGGATGTCACAAAGTCGACGCTTGCAGTACGACCCAGTCATTAGCGCTGTCTGCTCGGGCAAACGGGACGGGTCAGGGGGGGGCGGGGGGCGCGTCTTGTTTTAGGAATTATCCTGCTGGGGGAGCAGGGCGGGGGAAGCGGCCGGGGGCCGCGTGGAAGCGTGGAGGCGGCGGGCCGGAGGCCGCAGGCGGGAAGCGACAAGCGCCCGGGAGCGGCGGGAGAAATCCGCCGCGTGAGACAACTGATACATTGAGATTTCAGACGCTTCGGTCCGAACGGTCAGGTTTGTATTCACGAAGCGGCTGGAAGGAGCTGTCGTGGTCTTATTTCCCTTTGCACGGTCGCCGGCTGGTTGTCATAATGCGCGGTGGCCCCTTGGGGTTTGGGGAGATTGGCATGACGACGGCAACGGTGGGCGGGCGGGCGTTTCCGCTCAAGAGGGTTCTGAGTTTTCTCGGGCCGGCGTTCCTCGTGACCGTCGGGTTCATCGATCCAGGCAACTGGGCGACGAACATCGAGGGCGGGTCCCGGTTCGGCTACGAGCTGCTCTGGGTCATCACCTTGAGCACGATCATGCTTATCGTCATCCAGCACATGGCCGCCAAGCTGGGCGTCGCCACGGGCAAATCCCTGGCGGTCAACATCCGGGAGCACTTCCCCGCTCCGGCGGCGGCCTTTCTCGGGCTGACGGTCGTCCTGGCGTGCGTGGCGACCGACGTGGCGGAGCTGCTGGGCGGGGCCATCGGGTTCAACCTCCTCCTGGGGATGCCGCTGTGGCTGGGCGCCCTGGTCACCGTGTTCCTCGAGGTGTTCCTGATCGTCAGTCAGCGGTACCACCGGCTGGAGGTGATCATCGTCGGCTTCCTGGGGATCATCGGCCTGTGCTACCTCATCGAGATCGTACTTGTGAAGCCCGACTGGGCCGTGCTGGCGCCTTCAATGGTCACTCCGAGAGTCGGCAAGGAGAGCATCTACGTGGCCATGGCGATCCTCGGGGCGGTCGTGATGCCGCACAATGTCTTCCTGCACTCGAACGTCATCCACAGCAGAAAGTGGGGGATCTCCGAACAGGAGAAGATGGCCCTGCTGCGTTACGAGAAGATCGATACGCTGGCCGCCATGCTGTCGGGGTGGATGATCAACTCGGCGATGATCGTCGTGGCGGCTGCGGTCTTCGCCCGCCACCACGTCACGGTCGACAGCATCGAGCAGGCCTCGGCCACGCTGAGGCCGCTGGCGGGTCCGTTGGCGGGCTTGCTGTTCTCCATCGCCCTGATCTTCTCTGGGGTGGGCTCCTCCGTCACCTCGTCCATGGCCGAGGCCAACGTGATCACCGGGTTCCTGGGAAAGCCGGAAGACCCGCGGACCCTGCTCTACCGGATCTCCGTCTTCATCACGGCCGTCCCGTCGTTTCTGATCATTCTGTTCAGTCTGAATACGTTCCGCATCCTGATCTTCAGCCAGGTCGTGCTGAGCATCCAGCTTCCGTTTACACTGATTCCGCTGCTGGTTCTGTGCCGAAATCGCAAGGTGATGGGCGGCTTCCAAAGCCGGGTGGCGGAGTCTGCGGCGGCCGTGGTCATCTCCGGCATCGTCATCGTCCTGAATGTCTACCTACTCTACTCGACCCTCGCAGGAGGGAGTTGAAATGCAGGTGTACAAAAAGATCCTGGTCACGATCGACTGTTCCCCCGTGGACGACGCCATTCTCAAACATGTGTCGGCCCTGGCCCGCCAGAACGACGCGAAGGTCTGCCTCCTGCACGTGGTACACTCCCATACGCTCGACCAGGACCGCGTGCTGCGAGAGAAGGCCCAATCGTGTCTGGAATGCTGCCGGGCGAAATTGCAGGACCAGGGTGTGGAAACGTATACGGTGATCAGGAGTGGAGAGCCGGAGGCGGAGATCCTGGAAGAGATTGCCGCAGCGGATTACGACCTGGTCGCCATGGCCACGCACGGGCACAGATTCATCGGCGACCTGCTGTTCGGCAGCGTCTCCCGCAGTCTCAAGCACAGGATCAGTGTCCCCCTGCTGCTGCTGAGATCGGAATGACCCTGCCTACTCGATCCTGACCCGCGCGAAGCTGAGGGTTCCCGACGAACCTTGCCGGACGCCGAGCAGCTCCAGGGTCCGCGAGGGTGGGGAGCCGGCGCGGGTTGTAGCGGTGTAGAAGTCGGCGAAGGGCTTGGTCAGCGGGACGCGGACGGGACTGCTCGTGGAGCCGTCCGGGAGGATCTCCAGGAGGCGGTTCTCGGATACGGGACGGCCGCCGGCATCCGTGCCCTGGACGTAGAAGAAGACGAACAGGCGATGGTCCGGCGTGACCTGGAATCGGGCGCGGCCGGGCCGCTCGTTCGATTGACCTTCCTTTGCCTCCAGGAGCGTGCGGCGCGACACGACTTGCCCCTTGCGGATCACGGCGTAGTTCAGGGAATGGCTCTGTTTCTCGCTCGGGAAGAACTTCTCGCGCAGACGCTCATCGAGGGCCCGCTCGGTCCAGAGAACGTGGACGTTGCCGTCGGGCGCGAGCCAGAGGTCGGCCGGGCTGATCCAGCCGCAGGTCTTCTCGCGACTGGCGATCTCGACCCAGGGCTCGAACTTGCCGGTCGTGATGTCCGGCGACCACGCGTAGAACAACCGGCGAAAATCGTAGTCCCACTCGCGACCGGTGAGCTGTTTCTTGAAAGCCCGCCAGGCCGTGTTCGGCTCGACGATGTCGCTGACGCCGCAGAAGTGGACTTGATGGTCCTTCAGCACCACGTTCGGGTAGCACACGCGAATCGGCTGGGGTTTGTCGTACTCGGCGCCCCAGGGCCAGGGCAGTTGCCCCTGCGCGCTCCAGCGGCCCGTACGGTCGAGGAAGCTCCACTCCGCGTGCGTGTAGCCCACGTTCTGGAACAGGATCAGTTCGCGCTGGGGTCCGTCCGCGGCGAAGCTGCGATAGGAGTGCTCGGTGAATTTCGGCTGACCCGACCAGGCGGGCAGCAGGGTCTGCACGGGCTTGTTCGCGTCTCTCGCGTCGAATTGGAGGATCTCCGGCCTTGCGGGGCCGGAGTAGGCGTTCGGGTCCGTGTTCAGCGTGGGATTGGCGGAGAGGAACAGCCGGCCGTCCGGGAAGACCGCCAGCGGGCTGGGCTCACGGGTGCGTCCGGCTTCATCGACGCATACCTTCCGCCAGCCTTGAGGTCCGCGCTGAAACAACATCCACCGGCAATTGTTGAGCGGCTTGGCCTGCGGGAGCGTCTCCAATCCGCTGGCGAAGAGTTCGTCGCCGATGCGGACCAGGCACGTCGAGCCGTGACACCACATCGGCCCGGCCCCGTTGTCGGCCGACGTGTAGGTGTACACGTCCTCCTCGATCTCGACGACGGGGCGCAGAGCAGAGGAGGAGGCAGCATTCACCGCCGACAGAAACACCAGCACAAACGACAGATACGCAAGACTTGGTTTCATGGCGAATCCTCCTTCTTCGTTCGCATCCGACCACCCTACAGGCTCATGCCTGCCAGATGCCTACATTCACCTCTGAGCCGGGGCGTTTCTCACGCAACGGAAGCCATAGATATCGTAGCCGAAGCAAACGTCCACGTAACCGGGGTTTTCGTTGTAGCGATAGCCACAGCGGCAATTATCACCGCTAAACTTCCAGGCGCCGCCGCGCACGACGCGGGTGTCGCCTGCCTGCGGACCGCGTGGATTCTCCGGCGGGGACTGCGGGTAGTAATCGACGCCGTAGAAATCGTTGCACCAGTGCCAGACGTTGCCGCAGATGTCGTAGAGGCCCCAGGCGTTGGGCTTCTTCTGGCCGACCGGCTGGGGGCGTCCGCCGGCGTTCTTGTCGAACCAGGCGTAGTCCGCGAGCTGAGCGGCGCTGTCTCCGAAGAAATAGGCGGTCTTGGCGCCCGCCCGGCAGGCGTATTCCCACTCGGCCTCCGTGGGGAGGCGGTAGCCGTTGGCGGCGAAATTGCAGGCCCAGGTCTCGATATTGTAGCAGGGTTCCAGTCCTTCCCGCCGGGACCGCTCGTTGCAGAATTTCACTGTGTCGGACCAGCGCACGCCCTCGACGGGATTCTGGGGGCCTTTCCAGCGGGAGGGATTGTCGCCCATCAACGTCTCGTACTGCTCTTGTGTGACCAGATACTTGTCCATGAGGAAAGGGTCTATGGTGACCTCGTGCAGTTGGGCATCGGGCTCGTCCTTGTCGCCCATCGTGAACTTTCCGCCGGGGATCGGAACCATCTCTGCGGAGGCTTCGCCCTGTGTCTGGGCCGCCTTCTCCGGCGGGGCAGTTTGACCATCAACCGGTTCCTTACGTTCGCAGCCCGAGAATAGGATGAAGGATAAAGCCAAGGCTGTCCTGATGACGTGTTTCATGGTTCTCTCAATTCCTAATGCGTGACACATTGCCGGATGATGGACGCTCAGTAGTTCGGCCAGATCTCATAGCCGTCGGCGTTTCGCAGGCATTGTCGACACAGGGCTCGGATCTCCCTGGCCACCTCCACGGCGGCGGGGCGGTCCAGGCAGGCGTAGCCCGCCTCCTGGAAGAGCCTGCGCCCGATCATGTGGTATTCCGCGAGCAGGCCGTCCTGGGCACCGCCCATCCCGCGCCACTGTTTCCCGAGGTCCAGGCACGTCGGGAGGTTCTGCGGGTCCTTTTTGCGGGTCGGCGCAATCGTCCGACGGGCCAGCTCATCGGTGAAGGCGAGGGTCTTGATGTTCTCTCTCTGCACTTCATATCCCTGCGGGATCTTCATGGCGATTTGCTCCAGGCCTTCAAGGTAGGGCTTCAGGTCGGGCGAAGCGGCGGCCTTCTCATGCAGGAGCTTCACGAGACGCTCGGTGAAATCTCGGTACTCATCGATTCTCTCCATGTGGCGCGTGACGAAGTAGACCATGTCTCCGACGGCGCCCTCGACATACTCCTTCTTCTCGACCTCCTGTCCCGCCTGGAAGACGGCTTCGATGGCCTCGGTGCAGCCGCAGGTGCAGGCGCGTCGGATGCCCTCGTCGGCGCGGCGATGGTGGGTGCGAAGCTTGCGGCCGGGCAGGTCGAGGATCGTCTCGCAGGCCGGTCGGCCCAACGTGGTCTTAAGAACATCGACCGGCGTGCGGATCGAAGCAGGAGTGTCCCGGCCCTCCAGGAAGTAGATGAGCGACTCGCCGCGCGGCGGGATCTTCTTGGTCAGCCGGTACGTCGTCTGGTCGCCATCGAACCAGATCGGATACACGTACATGCCGGGCACGCCCCGCCAGATCTGGCCGCGGGTCGCGCGGAAGGCGAAGGTGGTCTTGACACCGGCCTCCTCCAACTGCGTGATCCACTTGGCGGGGAAGGGGGGCTTCCACCCGATGGCCACGTCCTTCTCAAGGTAGGAGGTGGTCAGCGGTTCTCGGTGCCAGATGCCCGGCGCTTCCAGCAGCGCCAGGTAGAGGCTCTGCCCGTCGCTGTCGAGCTCGATCGATTCGATCCGGCGAGTTCCCTCCCCGGCGTCGCCCAGTCCCAGACGCATTTGCTGCTTGCCCTGAGGCCAGGTCAGGATCAGCAGGCGGTTCTCGCCCTTGAGCAATCCGAGAAAGAGATTCTCGGCCGGAACGAAGAGCGTATCCGTCGCAGGGTACTGCGCCGGATTCAGGATGAGATCGTCGGCGATGAAGTCCGGCGCGACGCCGTAGTTGATGGCACTTTGCAGCTTGATCCCCGTCACCTCCCCTGCGGGCTTGACTCCTATGATTCCCGTCCGGTCCAGCGAGAACACGACGGAGGCTTCGGCGGAGAAGAACGCTTCGATCGCAGCCTCGTCCCCCGTGTTCTGAAAGATGCGGCAACGACGGATGCCGCGGGGTGTGCCCTGTGTCCAGAGCGGAGCGAGTTCGGCGACGGTCGCGGCCGGGTCGGCCTTCGAATACACCGCCACGACTCCCTGGTCCGACCGGAACACCACGACCAAGCGGTCATTCTCCAGAACGGTGTCGCCCGCGAAGGTGTATTCCCGGCCATAGTAGCCGGGATCGGAGAAGGCCTTGGCCGGGTCGGCTTCGAGCGTGAAGAGGTCGGCGGGCACGGCCTTCCATCCGCCCCGGTCCGCGAGACGGATCGTCTCGCCAAGGCGCGCCTGCGTATCCCAAATCACGACGCGATCCGTTCCTTCAGCAAGATCGGCTGTCGCCGTCCCGACGGCAATCGCCAGAAGGAGGTTCAACACGATCACAGAGACAGTCAGTTCACCCATTCCGATGCTTCGATGTGACTTCATGGATCGAGTTCCTTTCATCGAGATAGACGCGGTTCAGCAAACCAGAGGCTTTCGTATCGTACCTTTCTCGCGGTGTCAATCTCCATCCCCGCCTCTTCATGAGGGGAAGCAATGGTCCTGCAAGGGGGACGGCTGCCGGGTGCAGTTCTTCACAGGTACTGGCGCATGATCCGGACGTACTCGCGGCAGGTGTCGCGGATGTCCGGGTCGCCGGGATGCATGTCCTGTTCGATGGAGACGAAGCCGTCGAACCCGACCTGCTTGAGGGCGGTGACGATGGCCTGGACATCCATCACACCGCGGCCGAACGGCGGGAACAGCCGCATCGCGCCGTCGATGTCGCGCATGTGCACGTTCATCAGGTGCCGGCCGATCTTGTGGATGGCGACTGGGGGGTACTCGCGCTGGAGCAGCGTCCAGCCGGCATCCAGGTTGTAGCCGAGATCGTCGTCGCCGATCTGGTCCCACAGGCGCAGGAACGAGGCCGCGTCGGGGATCAGGCAGTGCGTGTGTTGCTCGATGGAGAACTTCAGCCCGTGAGCTTTCGCACGGGACAGGCAGGCCTTCGTGGTTTCCACGTACGCGTTCCACACCCGGTCCCAGTCGAATCCTTCGGCGATGTCGATGTGGTACTTCTGACCGGGCCGGGGATTCTCGATCTCGTAGTAGCGGGGCAGATACTCCGTCGGTCCCTTCAACTCACGGGCCCAGGGCGCCACGATGTTGACCATCGGCGCGCCCAGCTTTTTCCCGATCCGGCAGCCCGCCTCGAAGTAGTCGAGAGCTTGTTCGCGAGCGGCCGGATCTGTGCTCGACAGCTCCTCGACCACCGGTTGAAACAGAACGAACTGGGAAACCTGCAGCTTGTTTCGCTCGAGTTTCTGATTGAGCCGGTCGACTTTGGCCTCCGTCCAGAAGTCCTTGAAGTCTCTGCGTGCATTCACGATCAGCTCGACTCCGTCAAAGCCCAACGCACCGATGATGTCGAGCGCCGGCTCGGGGTCGGCACCGGGAGTGAGATTGTGAAAACACCAGCTCAGGCAGCCGACTTTGAGTTTGCCACGCACGGGGCCTGGCGTCTCCTGGGCTGTCGCCAGCCGCGGCACGGCGGAAGCGGCGAGTGCGGCAGTCCCAAGGAATTCGCGACGGGTCAGATGTGATTGGGTCTTCATGATATGCCCGCTCCTATGGATACTGAGTTTCGATTTGAATCGTGGTTGTCAGAGACGTGTCACCGACCGTGCCGCCAAGTTCACCGGCTGGATTGAAGCGCACTTGCCATCGGCCGTCGATGTCGACGCCGGCCGGGGGGAGGAATGTAACCGTCGCCGGCTGAACGACCGCCTCATCGACGATTTCGAACACGTGCAGGAAGAGCGTGCGGCTGCCCGCAGCCTCGTCGCCCACTTCGATTCGCCACGGGCAGATCGGCGGTCTCAGCCGCCCGTCGGTCATGTGGTTGTACTGCGCGGTCGGTTCGAGCGGATGACCCCAGGCCTCCTTGCCGGGACCGCCCCGCAGGACGACCGGCGCGTCCTGCGGCAGCAGGGTGTGCAGGAACATCCGGGACCGCCCGTGCGAGAGCACCTGCTTGTCACCATCGGCTTCGGGGAGACTCAGCCAGGTCAGGACATCCCCGCGGCGCTCCGGCTCGGCGGGAACGTGCAGGAAGAAATGACGCCGGAAGTCGGGTCGCGTCGCCTCGACGCGGTCGAACACGATGAAGAACTCCCGTTCTCCCCGCAGGTAGAGGAACTGCCGCGTGACCTCGCGGGCCTTTTTTTCGCTGTAACCCTTTGTGATGTCCGCAGCGGCGTAGGTGTATCGGGCGCTATGCTCGAAGGCGACGATATGGCCTCGCTCGCGCGGCAAGGTGCCCTCGTAGACGTGACGGAGCAGACCGCCGTCGTTCTCGTTGTTCCGGTCCCGGCGGAACTTCTCGTTCGGGTCGAAGATCGTGACGATGTTGAAGATCAGCGAGCCGCCGGAGTAGTAGTCTGAGTCATTGTGGCCCCGTCCACCCTGGCGCGAGACCAGAGCGCCGCGCTTCGAGATCAGGAAGTGGCCTTCGTCGTCGCGGGCGTGGCCGGCGAACTGGGGCCCGCAGCCAAAGAAGGCCCACGTCGC